>ERZ791927.1956-NODE-1956-length-14297-cov-3.568319_pt1 | contig 14297 bp, 19 predicted proteins | sample MGYA00510130_ERZ791927 | MGnify/ENA primary metagenome ERZ791927 (study PRJEB30046, sample SAMN00792055) | human gut metagenome | study: EMG produced TPA metagenomics assembly of the A metagenome-wide association study of gut microbiota in type 2...
CCCTGACCGGTCGTCCCCGTGGCACGTTCCGCAAGTTCGGTCTGTGCCGTGGCATGATTCGTGATGCCGCCATGCGCGGTGACATTCCTGGCCTTGTCAAGGCTAGCTGGTAAGCGAGGAGATTACGACAATGAGTATGAGTGATCCGATCGCCGACATGCTGACCCGCATCCGCAATGGTCAGATCGTCGAAAAGGCCGAAGTTGTGATGCCGTCTTCCAAGCTGAAGGTCGCCATCGCCAAGGTCCTCAAGGATGAAGGTTACATCGACGGTTATACCGTCGTTGCCAACGAAGGCAAGCCCGAACTTCACGTTGGTCTGAAGTACTATGCCGGCCGCCCGGTCATCGAACGCCTCGAACGCGTTTCCCGTCCCGGTCTGCGCATCTACAAGAACCACGGTTCCATTCCCCAGGTTATGAACGGTCTCGGCATTGCGATCGTTTCCACGCCGAAGGGTGTCATGACCGACCGCGCTGCTCGTTCCGCCGGCATCGGTGGTGAAGTTCTTTGCTACGTCGCCTAACCGAGGAGTGTGAAATGAGTCGAATTGCTAAGATTCCGGTTCAGATCGTTCAGGGCGTCAGCTATACGCTGACCGCTGACAACATCACGGTTAAGGGCCCGCAGGGTGAAGTCTCCATGCACATTCTTCCCTTCGTGAGCATCACGGAAGAAGACGGTGCCCTGCACTTCAAGCAGGTTGGTGAAACCCGCGAAGCCAACGCCAACGTTGGCACGATGCGTGCTCTCGTGGCTGACATGGTCAAGGGTTGTTCCGTTGGCTTCCAGAAGAAGCTTCAGCTCGTCGGCGTGGGCTATCGTGCCCAGGCTCAGGGCGACAAGCTCAATCTCTCTCTCGGCTTCTCTCACCCGGTCATCCATCAGATGCCCGCTGGTGTCAAGTGCGAAACGCCGAGCCAGACCGAAATTTTGATCAAGGGCGCTGACAAGCAGAAGGTCGGTCAGACCGCTGCCGTCATTCGTTCGTACCGCGCTCCCGAACCCTATAAGGGCAAGGGTGTCCGCTACGCCGACGAAGTCGTTGTGATCAAGGAAACCAAGAAGAAGTAATCGGGGCGATACAAAATGATCAACAAGAAACAAAGCCGCTTGCGTCGTGCTCGTGCCACGCGCGCTCGCATTCTGTTGCAGAAGGTCGATCGCCTGACGGTTCATCGCACCAACCTGCACATTTACGCCAGCATCATCTCGGCCGACAACGGCCGTACGCTGGTCTCGGCCTCCACGGTCGAACCCGAAGTGCGTGCTCAGCTCGCGAACGTCTCCGGCCGCGGTGGCAACATCGCCGCTGCCAAGCTCGTTGGCACGCGTCTTGCCGAAAAGGCCAAGGCTGCCGGTATTGAATCCTGCGCCTTCGACCGTTCCGGCTACCGTTACCATGGCCGTGTCGCCGCGCTCGCTGAAGCTGCGCGCGAAGCCGGTCTCAAGTTCTAAGGCAGGGCGAAATGGCTAAGGCTCAAGGTAAAAATCAGATGGTCGACGAACACGGCGACGGTCTGTGCGAAAAGATGATCGCGGTTAACCGCGTCACGAAGGTTGTTAAGGGTGGTCGCATTCTCGCTTTCGCCGCTCTTACGGTTGTTGGCGACTGCGACGGTCGCGTCGGCATGGGCACGGGCAAGTCCCGTGAAGTGCCGCAGTCCGTCAGCAAGGCCATGGAACGTGCCCGTCACGACATGAAGCGTTTCCCGCTCAAGAACGGCACCATCCATCACGCTGTTGAAGGCCGTCACGGCGCTTCCCGCGTGATCATGATGCCCGCTCCGGAAGGTACCGGCGTGATCGCCGGCGGCCCGATGCGCGCTGTTTTTGAAGCTGTCGGCATCCGCAACGTCGTTGCCAAGGCCTATGGTTCCACGAACCCGTACAACCTCGTTCGTGCCACCATTCAGGCTCTCAACAATCTGCGTAGCCCGGCCGAAATTGCTGCCAAGCGCGGCAAGACGGTCGAAGAGCTGCTCGGCTAATCAGGAGTCCAAGACATGTCCGAAAAGAAGACCGTTAAGGTTACTCTTGTCAAGAGCCCCATCGGTACGAAGGCTGATCATCGCGCTACGCTCGCTGGCCTCGGTCTCAAGAAGATCCGCCAGTCTCGCGTTCTCGAAGACACGCCCGCTGTCCGTGGCATGATCAACAAGGTTGCGTATCTCGTGCGCGCCGAATGATCGAAAGGATAACGAAATGCGTTTGAATACGATCAAGCCCGCTGAGGGCTCTAAGCACGCCCACCACCGCGTCGGTCGCGGTGTCGGCAGCGGTTGGGGCAAGACTGCCGGCCGCGGCCACAAGGGCCAGAAGTCCCGTGCCGGCGGCTTCCACAAGGTCGGTTTCGAAGGCGGTCAGATGCCGATGTATCGCCGCCTTCCGAAGCGCGGCTTCACCTCGCTCACCCGCAAGTACTGCGAGGTGGTGCGTCTGTCCGATTTGGAACGTCTGAGCTGCGACGAAATCGATCTGGCCGTCCTCAAGGCTGCCGGCGTCGTTTCCGCCCTCGCTCAGAACGCCCGTGTGATCCTCGCCGGTGAAATCACCCGCAAGGTCACGGTGCGTGGTCTCGGCGTCACCAAGGGTGCCCGCGCTGCTATTGAAGCTGCCGGCGGCTCCGTTGCTGACAACGAATAAGACAGCTAACCAAAGAGGACACCGACGTGGCGACCAGCCCCAGCTCTAAGCAACAGTCGGGCCTCAGCAAGTACGGCGACCTCAAGGGTCGCCTGATCTTCCTAGCGCTCGCGCTCGTTGTTTACCGCATCGGCGCTCATGTGCCGGTGCCAGGTATCGATCCCGATATGCTCAAGCAGCTCTTTGACGAGCAGCAGGGCGGCATTCTCGGGCTGTTCAACATGTTCTCCGGTGGCGCTTTGTCGCGCTTCTCGGTGTTCGCGCTCGGCATCATGCCGTACATCTCTGCATCGATCATCATGCAGATGTTGTCCTACGTGTTGCCTGAGCTTGAAGCATTGCGAAAGGAAGGCGAGTCCGGCCGACGCAAGATCACCCAGTACACGCGCTACGGCACGTTGCTTCTGGGGCTCTTCCAAGGTTTCGGCATCGCCGTCGCGCTCGAAAGCCAGGCTGGTCTGGTGCTTGATCCGGGATTCATGTTCCGGATCACCACCACGATCTCTTTGCTGACGGGCACGATGTTCCTGATGTGGCTCGGTGAGCAGATCACCGAACGCGGTCTTGGGAACGGTATTTCGATCATCATTTTTGCCGGTATTGTTGCTGGCCTTCCGAGCGGCACTTCTGGTCTGTTCCAGCTTGTGTCGACCGGCGCCATCAGCCCGCTGGCGGCCATTTTCGTGATTGCGATCATTTTGGCGGTTACCGCCTTTGTGGTCTTCATCGAACGTGGTCAGCGTCGAATCACCGTCAACTATGCCAAGCGCCAGATCGGCAACAAGATCTACGGCGGTCAGAGCTCGTATCTGCCGCTGAAGATGAACATGTCGGGTGTCATTCCCCCGATCTTCGCATCATCTTTGATCCTGTTTCCGGCTACGCTGGCTGGTTGGTTCACCTCCGGCGATTCCACTCGCTGGATTCGTGACCTCGCTGCAGCCCTTTCCCCGGGCCAGCCGCTGTATACGCTTCTGTACGCAGTGCTGATTGTTTTCTTTGCCTATTTCTATACGGCTCTTGTTTTCAATCCGAAGGAAACGGCAGAAAACCTCAAGAAGAGTGGTGCGTTCATTCCGGGCATCCGTCCGGGTGACCAGACTGCCCGCTACATCGACCGAGTGCTTTTGCGCTTGACCTTGGGCGGTGCCGTTTATCTGGTCTTCGTGTGCCTGGTGCCTGAATTCCTGAACCTTCGCTTCAACGTTCCGTTCTATTTCGGCGGCACCTCGCTGCTGATCGTGGTCGTTGTCACGATGGACTTCATGAGCCAGGTGCAGGCGTACCTGATGACCCACCAGTATGAAAGTTTGCTGCGGAAGACCAACTTCCGCGGTTTGGGTCAACCCAAGCGCTGATTCGTCAGTGCGGGATGACTTACAATCAACCGATGCTCAGTCCCGGTCTTAACCACCAGGGCAAGCATGGAATGAAGAGCGAGGGCGCGGCCGGAACGGCTTGCGCCCCCGATTTTCATTAAATTATTGCGGTTCGGACAATACAGAGTGCACTACGCTCGGTTTTGACTTGCAATAAACAGAAAGCTGTAGTATTCTTCTGCGCTTTCCTGCCATGTGGGCATTGTTATCCGTGCTTACGCACGTGGAGATGAGAATGAAGGTTAACGCTTCGGTCAAAAAGATGTGCCGCAAGTGCAAGATCATTAAGCGCAAAGGCGTGGTGCGCGTGATCTGTGCTGACCCGCGTCACAAGCAGCGTCAAGGCTAAAGAGGTAAAAAATGGCTCGTATCGCCGGTATTAATATTCCGCCGCAGCAGCATGCCGAAATCGGTCTCACCGCCATCTATGGCATCGGCCGTTCTCGCGCTCGTGAAATTCTGACGAATTGCGGCATTGAATTTTCCAAGAAGGTCAAGGATCTGACCGACGCTGATCTCGAAAAGATCCGCGAACAGGTTGGCAAGTTTACGGTTGAAGGCGACCTGCGTCGCGAAATTCAGCTCTCGATCAAGCGCTTGATCGACCTTGGCACCTATCGTGGTATGCGTCACCGCAAGGGTCTTCCCTGCCGCGGTCAGCGTACTCGTACGAATGCTCGCACCCGCAAAGGCCCGCGTAAGGCCGGTGTGACGCTCAAGAAGTAATAAAGGACAACTATGGCTGGCAATAATTCCAAGCAGGCTGCCGCGCAGCGTGCTCGTAAGAAGGTCAAGAAGGTTGTGACGGAAGGCATCGCCCACGTGCATGCTTCCTTCAACAACACGATCATCACGATCACTGACCGCCAGGGCAACGCCATTTCGGCGTCTTCCTCCGGCGCTCAGGGCTTCAAGGGTTCCCGCAAGTCCACCCCGTTCGCTGCTCAGGTTGCTGCGGACGTCGCTGGCAAGGCCGCTCTTGAATACGGTCTTAAGAACGTCGAAGTCCGCATTTGGGGCCCCGGTCCCGGCCGCGAATCCTCGATTCGCGCTCTCAATGCGCTCGGCATTCGTGTGACGTCGATTCAGGACGTGACGCCGATTCCGCATAACGGTGTTCGTCCCTCCAAGCGTCGCCGCGTCTAATTTTTCATTTTTCTGTTGAATCCCGTGTCCACATGCATACTGAGGCACGTGGACTGAATGTAGGGATACCTACAGGATAAGAGAGGCAATTTTAAATGGCACGATATCTCGGTCCTAAGCTCAAGCTTTCGCGTCGCGAAGGCATTGATCTTAATTTGAAGAGCGCCCGTCGTTCGTTTGAGTCCAAGGTCAAGGACGCCGGTTCCAAGCCGGGCCAGCACGGTAAGATTTCCGGAGCCCGCACGTCCGACTACGGCTCTCAGATGCGCGAAACGCAGAAGGCCAAGCGTCTTTACGGCGTTCTCGAACGTCAGTTCCGTCGTTACTTCGCGGAAGCTGAACGTATCACCGGCAACACCGGTGAAAATCTTCTCGCCCTTCTTGAATCCCGTCTGGACAATGTGGTTTACCGCATGGGCTTCGGCTCCACGCGCGCTGAAGCCCGCCAGGTGGTTTCTCACGGCGCTATCCTCGTCAACGGCAAGAAGGTGAACATTCCTTCTTATCACGTCAAGCCGGGTGACGTCATCTCCGTGCGTGAAAAGGCCCAGAAGCAGGTTCGTATCGTTGAAGCCCTTGAACTGGCTCAGCAGAACGGCTTCCCGGGCTGGGTGAGCGTCGAACCGAAGAAGTTCGAAGGCACGTTCAAGAACGTTCCTGCTCGCGATGAAATCGCTTACGAAATCAACGAAGCTCTCATCGTCGAACGCTACTCCCGCTAATCGCTTGATTGTACTTGCGGAGCTCGGTGTAGTGCGCTGCAGCTCCGCAGACACAAGGCAGGAAAAGCATTGGAAAACGCGGTCACGCAAGTGTCCGCGTTTTCTTGCCTCAAGGAGCCGCGCGCTGTGGAGTCTTATTTGAAAGCCTCCTTTTTCCCGGAGGGGGCTTTCAAATGGTCTACAATGGCCCCTGCGGCAGGACAGCCGCCGCAATTTCAGTGCTGTCGCCTTATTCGTTCTCGGGCTTAACGCGCCCGGGGGAATGCAAAGGATCCATACTATGGCTAACACCACGCTTTTGAAGCCGACTTCCGTTGAGGTCGCGCTCTCTGAAAACAATCCGAACCGTGCCGTCATTACGCTCGAACCGTTTGAGCGCGGCTACGGCCACACGCTCGGCAATGCGCTCCGCCGCATTCTTCTGAGCTCCATGATCGGCTTTGCGCCGACGGAGGCCCAGATTACCGGCGTCGTTCACGAATATTCCCAGATTGACGGCGTGCTCGAAGACGTCGTTGACATTCTCCTCAACCTCAAGGGCGTGGTCTTCAAGCTCGAAGGCCGCGACGAAGTAACCGTCATCCTTCGCAAGGATGGCGAAGGCGTCGTCACTGCCGCCGACTTCGACCTTCCGCACGACGTTTCCGTCGTCAATCCCGACCATGTGATTGCTCATCTCTCCGGCGGTCGTCTTGAAATGCAGGTCAAGGTAGAGAAGGGCCGCGGCTACCAGCCGGGCGATGTTCGAGCTTTCCGCGATGACTACTCCAAGGCTGCCATCGGCCGCATCATCATGGATGCCTCCTTCTCCCCCATTCTTCGCGTGGCCTATCAGGTTCAGGCTGCCCGTGTGGCCCAGCGCACTGACCTCGACAAGCTTGAAATGACGATCGAAACGAACGGGGCCATTGGTCCGGAAGACGCTCTGCGCGAAGCCGTTCATATCCTGCAGGATCAGCTTGCTGTTTTCGGTACGATCCATCAGGAGACGGGCGCGAACGAGGCTGCGGACGAGGAAGACGAAGATGTTCCGCCGCCGCTCGATCCCATCCTGCTGCGTCCTGTCGACGATCTCGAACTTACGGTTCGCTCCGCCAACTGCCTCAAGGCCGAAAACATCTATTACATTGGCGATCTGATTCAGCGTACCGAAAACGAACTTCTCAAGACGCCGAATCTCGGCCGCAAATCTCTGAACGAAATCAAGGAAGTTCTCGCTGCTCACGGCCTTACGCTCGGCTCTCGCCTCGAAAATTGGCCGCCTGCCCAGGAACACTAATGGGTTGGAAGATCGGTCAAGCATCGGATGGAATGGCTAAAATTTCAACCGATTTCGTTTGACTGCCGTTTGCCGCTGTGCAATAATCCCGACCTGCCTTTTCGGCTCAGATGGGCGTGATCTTGATGTCACGCCCATCGCTTTCACCCGACCGCTCGAATTTCTCAAGAGATAGAAGACTCGGGGTAAGCCTGCCGGTCTTGGCCGGCATTCTTTATAGAAACTTTTAGGAAATTACAAAAATGCGTCACCGTCTTGGTCTCCGCAAGCTGAACCGTACCAGCGCTCACCGTCTCGCCATGCTTCGCAACATGATGTGCTCTCTCATCAAGCACGAAGCCATCAAGACGACCCTTCCCAAGGCTAAGGAGCTCCGTCGCGTCGTTGAACCGATGATCACCCTCGCCAAGGAACCGACCGTTGCCAACAAGCGTCTCGCCTTCAATCGTCTTCGTGACCGTGAAGTCGTTTGCAAGCTGTTCGACGAAATCGGCCCGCGCTTTGCGAACCGCAACGGCGGCTACACCCGCATCCTCAAGATGGGCTTCCGCGTTGGCGACAACGCTCCGATGGCCTACATGGAACTCACGGAAAAGGCCGTTGCCGTTGAAGAAGTCAAGTCTGAAGAATAAGTTCTGAGGCTGCACTTGCTATCACGAGGGCTCGATCGTTTTTGCGGTCGAGCCTTTTTTGTAATGGAGACAATCATGGACGCCATGCGCATTGACAAGTGGCTCTGGGCTGCCAGATTTTTCAAAACCCGCACGCTCGCGCAGGAGGAAGTGGGGCTTGGCCGCGTGCTCATGGACGGACAGCGCATGAAGGCTTCGCGTGATGTCCGAGTGGGGGATCGCCTAACGATCAGACGTGGCGACGAGGTTTTTCATGTCTATGTGGAAGGTCTATCAAGCGTTCGAGGCCCCGCAAGCGAGGCCCAGAAGCTTTATCGTGAGACTGAAGAGAGCAAGATGAACCGCTCTCAGATGAAGGAGATGCTCAGACTGGCGTCCGAGCCCGCCTCCTTCATCAGGCAGGGCCGTCCAACGAAGAAGGACGGACGTCTGCTCAGGGAGTGGCAGCACAATATCAAATGACGTCTCGGGGTGAAAAAACAAGCCCGCACGGTTTTCCGTGCGGGCTTTCGGTTTTGATTGGAAATCGCGGTTAGTAGTTGTAGCCTTCTCGGATCCAGCGGGCGACGTCAAGGGCGCAATAGGTCAGAATCCCGTCGGCACCTGCCCGCTTGAAGCAGACCATCGTTTCGAACGTGATCTTCTTCTCGTCGATTGCGCCGGCCTGTGCGGCGAACTTGATCATGGCATATTCCCCCGAGACATGGTAGGCGAAGGTGGGCGCCTTGAATTCCTGCTTTACGCGCCAGAGCACGTCAAGGTAGGGCACGCCCGGCTTGACCATGACCATGTCGGCACCCTCGGCAAGGTCGAGCCCCACTTCCCAGAGAGCTTCGTTGCTGTTGGCGGGATCCTGCTGGTAGACCGCCTTGTTTGACTTGCCCAGATTGGACGAGGAGCCGACGGCGTCGCGGAAAGGCCCGTAATAGGAGCTGGCGTACTTGGCGGAGTAGGCCATGATGCGCGTGTGAATGAGCCCTTCCTCTTCAAGACGCTTGCGGATGATACCGATGCGGCCGTCCATCATGTCGGAGGGAGCGACGACGTCGGCACCTGCGCGAGCTTGGGCGAGAACTTGTTCAACGAGCATTTCGATGGTTTCATCGTTTAGGATGTAGCCTTCCTCGTCAATGAGACCGTCCTGGCCGTGCGTGGTGTACGGATCAAGTGCAACGTCGGTCATGACTCCGAGCTGCGGATAGGCGGCCTTGAGCGCCTTGACGGCGCGTGGAATCAAGCCGTTCGGATTGGCGGCTTCGCGCCCATCGGGCGTCTTCAGGCTCTCTTCAATGTGCGGGAAGAGTGCGATCATCGGGATTCCGAGCTCCACGCACTCGGCGGCCACCTTGAGCAGCTCGTCGATGCTCAGACGGTCGACGCCGGGCATGGACGGAACCGGTTCGCGAAGGCCCGTGCCTTCAATCACAAAGACCGGGAGAATCAGATCGTTGGGTGTCACGACGTTTTCGCGCATCAGGCGGCGGGAGAAGTCATCATGACGCATGCGGCGCATGCGAACGCTGGGATAAGCGCCAAGAGTCTGCATTTGGTGTTCCTACGAATAAAAGGCGGCCTCGAAGATGTCGAAGCCTTTCTGAAGCATGAACCGTACTTTATTCCTTCGGGCTTTCTTGAGCATTAAGGCCAAGCCACCCTTCGAGAACAGTGCCGAGCTCTTCCGTGCCTTCCTTTTTCATGCCGGAAAACAGTTGCACGGTGACGTGCGGTCCGATTTCGGCAGCGCGCTTCTGAGCATTGCGAAGCGTTGTTTTGCGTTCCATGTTTTTGAGTTGGTCGGCTTTGTTGAGAAGCCAGTGCATGCGCACGTTGGGCCGGCCAGCCATGAACTCGATGAGCCATTCATCCGTGGGCATGAAGGGACGGCGGGCATCCATCACGATGACGAGGCCGACCATGTTCGGGCGCTGTGCAATGTAGCCGCCCACAAGCTGAGACCAGGTCTTGCGGGTGTCTTCGCTCGCCTTGGCAAAACCGTAGCCCGGCAAGTCGACGAGGCAGCCAACGTCCTGGCGGACGCCCTCTTCGTTTTTCTTCGAAAGGGCGAAGAAGTTGATCAGCTGCGTGCGTCCAGGCGTTTTGCTTGCGAAGGCAAGCCGGGTTTTGCGCGTGAGAACGTTGATGGTTGTCGATTTGCCGGCGTTGGAGCGTCCGGCGAAGGCGATTTCTGGCACGGCTTCGGGCGGGAGTCCCGAGAGCTTGGCGGCGGAGATGACAAAACGAGCGGTGTCGAAGATGCTCAAGGTAACCTCGTCGATGAATAGTCTTGGAGTGCCGTCATTGTACTGCGCAAGGGAAAAGAAAACCCCCGGTTCCGTCGAGAATCGAGGGCTTGCGCCTTGAACGCCTGGTGCGGGGACTACGGCGCCTTGCCGAACACTTCGTTGAGCTGCATCGATACGCGAACGAAGGTTGTGCGCATGGTGAGTTCCTTGAGGCGTCGTGCTCCAACGTATGTGCAGGCGCTTCTAACGCCTCCGAGGATGTCCTGAACGGTGCCTTCGACGGGGCCGCGCGCCGGAATGAGTACGGCTTTGCCTTCAGCTGCCCGGTATTTGGCCACGCCGCCCGCATACTTGTCCATGGCGTTGCGCGAACTCATGCCGTAGAACCGCTTGAAGACGCCGTCCTCGGTCGTGACGATGTCGCCTGCGGATTCATCGTGCCCGGCAAGCATGCCGCCGAGCATCACGAAGTCCGCACCGCCGCCGAAGGCTTTGGCAATGTCGCCCGGCACCGTACAGCCGCCGTCGGCGCAAATGCGGCCTCCAAGGCCGTGTGCGGCATCGGCGCATTCGATGATTGCGGAGAGCTGCGGATAGCCAACGCCCGTCATCTTGCGGGTCGTGCAGACCGACCCTGGACCGATGCCCACTTTTACGATGTCGGCCCCTGCCAGGAGGAGCTCTTCGGTCATGTCGCCCGTAACGACGTTGCCGGCCATCAGAACAATGTCCGGGTAGGTTTGGCGAACTTTCTTCACGAAGGCGACAAAGGCTTCGGTGTAGCCGTTTGCGACGTCGATGCATACGTAGCGGATTGCGCCCGGCGAGGCGGCCATCACGCCTTGGAACTTTTGCCAGTCGTGTTCGCCAATGCCGAGCGAATAGAATGCGGCGGACTTGTTTTCCAGGCGTTTGAAAAAGTCGACATATTCTTCGGGCGAATAATGCTTGTGAAGTGCAGTCGACATCTTGTGCCTGCCGAGTGCGGTTGCCATCTCGAAGGTGCCGGTCGTATCCATGTTGGCGGCGATGATGGGAATGCCGTGGTAGGGTTCGGACGAATGCAGAAACTTGAATTCACGGGTGATGTCCACTTCGCTTCGACTTGTAAGCGTCGAGCGCTTCGGGCGGATCAGGACGTCTTTGAAGTCGAGTTTGACGGAATTTTCAAGATGCATGGCTGACTCCTTCTGTCAAGGCCTTCGGGCCTGGGGCCCTTTTTTTGCAGGCACAAAAAAACGCCGCATCTCAGGATTTTCTCCAAGATCCGGCGTTTTCTTATTTTACGTGGCGGGTGCGAATAATCGCAAGCTGGTCGAAAGTAGTAGGCGGGCTCCCGATTTTTTCAAAGCTCAAGCAGTCGTTCTGCGCTAACCATGTCGTCGAATGTGTCGGGCGAGCGCAGCGGAAGTATGCGTTCCCCGTCGATCATGACTTCCATCGGCAGCATGCGGCTGTTGTACCGGCAGGCCATGCTTGCGCCGTAGGCGCCGGCATCGCACACCGCGATCCAGTCGCCGGCCTTGACGGCAAGCTCGCGTGCGCGGCCCAGGAAGTCGGACGATTCGCATACGGGGCCTACGACGTCCATGACGAGCGGGGCCGCGTCATGGCGTTCTGCGACGGGGACGATGTCCATCCAGGCTGAGTATAGAGCCGGACGAATGAGGTCCGTCATGGCGCCGTCGACAATGCAGAAATTGCGCGTTTCGCTCTGCTTGACGTATTCGATTTGCGTGAGCATGATGCCGGCATCTCCCACGATCGAGCGGCCGGGCTCGACCATGAGGACGGCGTCTTCGAAGCCTCGCTCCTCCATCATGCGGCGTATGGGCCGCAGCAGAGCTTGAGGCGTGGGAGGCTGATCCTCGGGCCGGTACTGGATGCCGAGACCGCCGCCCATGTCGAGGTGATGCAGTGCAAGACCCTTGTCGCGCAGAGCGCACATCGTGTCGAGCAGGCGATGAACGGAGTCCAGGTAGGGCTGAACCTCGGTGATCTGGCTGCCGATGTGAGCATCGATGCCCTTGATCTCAATTCCGGGCATGTTGGCGGCGCGCAGATAAATGGCCTCCGCGTCTGAGATGGCGATGCCGAACTTGTTGTTCTTGAGGCCCGTCGAAATATAGGGATGCGTTTTCGGATCCACGTCAGGGTTGCAGCGGATCGAAATGGGCGCACGCACGCCGAGTTCGGATGCGATGCGGTTGATGCGCTCGAGTTCGGGTTCGCTTTCAACGTTGAGGCATCCGATGCCCGTCTTGAGGGCGAATGCAATCTCTCGGGCGGTCTTGCCTACGCCTGAGTAGACGATTTTTTCGGGGCTGAATCCTGCGCGCAGCGCACGGGCTATTTCGCCGCCGCTGACGGTGTCGACGCCAGCGCCGAGGCGGGCGAGCACCTGAAGAATGCCGGCCGTGGAGTTGGCCTTCATGGCGTAGCAGATGGCGTGCGGAACGCCCGCCAACGCTTCTTCATAGGCGAGATAGTTGCGCTCGATGCGGGCGCGGGAGTAAACGTAAGTGGTCTGTTCGAGTTGGCGCGAGAGCTCGAGCATGGAGACGCCTTCGCAAAAGAGGATGCCGTCCTCCCTGTGAAAGCCGGGCCGGGTAATGGTTTCAGACATCTTGCGGATCGTGTGTTAAAGTCCGGAAATCAAAGGCCGGGTTGCTGGTTCGTCGTTTGTTCGGCGTTCGGCCGGTCGGGCATGTAGAGGTCACCCTTCAGGCCGCAGCCCGAGAGGCCTGCGCACAGGGAGGCGATGATGCTCAGAAGCATGGCGGTTCTCAACATAGGAAGTCCTTGCAATGGATAAAGACACTGAATTTTTGGCAATGGCCGAGAACGAAATGACGTCCCTCGAAAACTGGCTTGAAGAGGCGGGGGACGACTTCGACTGCAGCCGCAGCGGCAATGTGCTGACGATAGAGCTCGATAGCGGCGAGCAGGTCGTCGTCAACATTCAGACGCCGATGCACGAAATCTGGTGCGCCTCCCGTTTCGGAGGGCATCATTTCTCGTGGCGCGACGGCGCGTGGCGAGACAGCCGAACGGACCGCACGCTCGAGGATACGATCGCCGAGGCTCTCAGAAAACTTGGGGGGCGGCATCTGATCTGATCAGAAGAGTGTAGCGGACATTTCCGTATGCCATATAAGGAAAAGAGACCAGAAGACATGCGTTCTTCGGTCTCTTTCCATTTTTAGGTCGCCGGGATCAGAAAATTTGGTCACGTACGAGCTCGCTGGCCTCGTCCCGGCCTGACATGAGCAGATCCGTGAACGCGCCGGTTGCGCCGCCATTGACGGGGTCGCGGTAAAAGACCTCTCCGTCGCGTTCGACGACGCTCGGTGGCATGACGCGCGTGTAGTCCGGCACATCCTTGAGCTCGGTCTTCATGAAGTCGATCCAAATAGGAAGCGCGAGACCGCCGCCCGTTTCTCGAGCACCGAGCGGCTTCGGATTGTCGTAGCCCATCCAGGAGACCGCGACGAGCCCGCCCGCATAGCCGCAGAACCAAGCGTCGTGGCTGTTGTTCGTCGTCCCGGTCTTGCCGCCGATGTCGCCACGCTTGAGCATGCGGCTCGCACGAGCGGCCGTGCCTTGAGTGGCGACGCCGTGCAGCAGACTCTGCATGATGTAGGCGTTTCGATCGTCAATGGCGCGAATGGACTCGTCGCCCGCAGTGCGGTTCGTCGTGCGCATGAGCGTGCGGCCGTCAACATCCGTGACGCGTTCAATCAGGTAGGGCTGAACACGGTAGCCGCCATTGGCGAAGACGGTGTAGCCTCCGAGCATCTGCCAGGGCGTGACGCTGCCGGCGCCAAGCGCCATCGGGAGGTTGGCTGGGTGCTTGTCAGGAGGGAAGCCGAATTTGCGCACGAATTCCTGAGCATACTCGGGACCGATGGCCTGCATGACGCGAATCGAAACGAGGTTCTTTGACTTTTCGAGTCCCTTTCGAAGCGGCATCGGGCCGTCAAACCGGCCTTCGTAATTCTTCGGTTCCCAGAGTTTGTTGCCGGTTAATTTCGGATCGATGCTGATGGGGGCGTCGTTGATGATCGTCGTGGTCGAAAAGCCCTTGTCGAGCGCGGCCGAATAGATGAAGGGCTTGAAGGACGAACCAGGCTGACGCCAGGCCTGGGTCACATGGTTGAACATGTTGAGGTTGAAGTCGAAACCGCCGACGAGCGCGCGCACGGCGCCCGTGTTGAAGTCGCCGGCGACGAATGCGGCTTCAACGCGCG
>ERZ791927.1961-NODE-1961-length-14274-cov-2.223011_pt1 | contig 14274 bp, 22 predicted proteins | sample MGYA00510130_ERZ791927 | MGnify/ENA primary metagenome ERZ791927 (study PRJEB30046, sample SAMN00792055) | human gut metagenome | study: EMG produced TPA metagenomics assembly of the A metagenome-wide association study of gut microbiota in type 2...
GAATGCCTGACTGTCCTTCAGACGGCGGGCGCATTCCTCGCGCGAGCAGCTTCCGGCAAACTCCACCGCACCATCAAAAGCAAGCGTCTTTGCCTGCGCGCAGAGATTATCCATTTCCTCCCCGTCGCCGCAGATCGTAAGCATTGCCTCCGAATGCTTTTTTCGCACCTCGGCAAAAGCGGCCAGAAAGCTGAACATCACGCTCACCTTCAAGCCCGGAGATGACCGGCAGACCATTGTGGTGGAGTGCGTGGCCAAGTCTACGCTGGCATCGACCAACGCCATCACCACCATGCTGTACGTGCTGGACGAAGACACGGTCGTCGAAATGGCTCCCCAAATCCCCGGCCAGCTGGCCGTAGATGCAGGGGAGCAGGAAGCTCCGCCGAAGCTCAGGCTGATCCACTCGGCCTAATTTTAAGAAAGGAACCATATCGCCATGCTTAAAGAAGCACTTCAGTACATTCTTGATGGTATGCGGCCGGAAACGCAGGACCTCTGCGGCCGTGCGTATGTCATCACACCCTCCGGTGCGCAGGAAGTCATCGAGACGCCGATCGTGCCGGCCACTCTTCAGCTCCACAGCCTGGATTCCATCGTGAAGATGATCCGCACCGAGGCTATCCATCTGGCAGATGCCAATACCCCCGCGCTCTTTGTCAACATCCCTTCGCCCACCAATGTGACCTGCTTCTCTCAGCCTGACTTCACGCAGCGCTGCGTTCGCGCAGTCTTCTATTCTGCCAGCGCAACCGATGTCCCCGGATGGGATGCGAAGGTCACGCTTGGCTTTGAAGAAGCCCAGATCGCGCTGCGTACCCGCTTCCAGGAGACCGGCGATTCGCTCTATGCTATGAAGCTGGTCAATGATATCTCCCTCGGCGCCAAGGTCATTTACAACGACAACGGCGTCGCAACCACCGTCACCACGAAGAGCGGTGTCTCCCTGCAGACCAACGAGGCAATCCGCCCCATCGTCAAGCTCCGTCCCTACCGCACCTTCCAGGAAGTCGAGCAGCCGGAGAGCACCTTCCTCATCCGCATCAATGACCGCGGCATTTCCTTCATCGAGGCCGATGGCGGTATGTGGCGCCTGACGGCCCGCAACACCATCAAGGCATTCCTGGAGGAGAATCTCGCTGCCGAGATCGAGAGCGGCAAGCTCGTTGTCGCTCTGTAAGCATAAAAAATCCCCTGCAGGTCTCGCACACCTGCAGGGGACCGAATCGGCGGCACAAGCCAATCCTTTTCACGCGCCCCTATTTTAAGGGCAGAAAGAGAGTTTTGTCAATGAAAACCTCAAAAATCGTTATTAAGAATCTGTTCGGCATCCGTGAGACCACCCTCGACGGGAAGTCCGTGGAGATCTCCGGCCCCAAAGGAGCCGGCAAGACCTCCGTGCTGGATGCCATCCGTTTCGCCCTCACAAACCGTTCTGAGCGGGACTGCATCGTCCACCAGGGCGCCGATGAGGGTGAGATCATCATCGAGACCACCACCGGCCTCTCCATCGACCGCAAGGCCCTGCCCGCCAAGTCTGCCGGCACGGTCAAAGTGCGTGACGGTTCCCTCCTTCAGACACGGCCGGCCGAGTTCCTCTCTCAGATCTTCACGCCCCTGCAGCTGAATCCTGTGGAGTTCACACAACTCTCCCGGCAGGAAAAGAACCGCGTGATCCTCTCCCTCATCGAGTTTGACTGGGATGTGAACTGGATCCGGGAGCAGTTCGGTGAGATCCCGCAGGGGGTTGACTACTCCAAGCACATTCTGGAGGTCCTGAACGACATCCAAGCAGAAAACGGCGTCTACTTCCAATCCCGGCAGAATATCAACCGGGACATCCGCAACAAGCAGGCCTTCATCAGCGACATCGCCAAGGATATTCCCTCCGGATACGACTATGACCGCTGGAACCAGTATCCCATCGGGGAGCGTTACAGGGAGTTGGAACGGCTGCGCGAGAAGAACAGCGTGATCGAGCGGGCTAAGGCGTTCCGCGCCAATTTCACATCCAAGCTTCGGGGACTGGAAGGTTCCAGGGACGTAGAGATCGGTGCCATTGACCGGGATATTGCGGCCGAACGCGCCGCTCTGACGGGCAGTATCGAACGGATGAAGGCCGAGCTTCAGGCTACCGAGGAGAAACTGGCTCAGCTGAGCCGCCGCCGACAGGATCGAGTGGATATTGCCACTGCCAATTTTGAGGCAGCTAAGGCCAAACTGGAAAAGGACGTCGGCGTGGCTGAACAGTATGCTGATCAGGAGCCTGTGGACACTACTGCGCTGGCGGCAGAGGTTACCAATGCCGAGGAGATGCGGAAGCATCTGAACGAGTACCAGCGTATGGTGGCCATGCAGGCCGAGGTGCAGGATCTGACCGACCAGTCTGCTGAGCTGACCCGCAAGATTGAGCTTGCTCGTGAGCTGCCAGCAACCATCCTGGCAGAGGCCCATATCCCCGTGGAGGGTCTGACCGTGGAGAATGGAATCCCGTTGATCAACGGCCTGCCCATTTCCAATCTGTCCGACGGTGAGCTTCTGGAGCTGTGCGTGGATATCTCTGTCTGCAAGCCCGGCCAGCTGGAGATTATCCTCATCGATGGCGCTGAGCGGCTGGACAAGGAGAGCCGTGAACGGTTGTACGCCAAGTGCAAGGCTAAGGGCCTTCAGTTAATCGCCACCCGCGTGACCGATTCCGAGGAGCTGGAGGTGACGGAACTGTGACTGCTGCGGAACGTTTACAGGCTGAAAAGGAGCGTCTCCTCGCAGCCACCGGTTTCTATGTCCCACCTTACAGAATGGCGAACCTGATGAAGGCTGCGGCCAAGATCATGGATATCGTCATTAAGGCGGACACCAATATCTGCTATGAAGAGTGCCGGTTCATTATGGCAATTGTGAATGCTGCTATTCCAAACGCAGCCGACCAGACGGAGGAAAGTAAACATGATGACGAAAGATAAACTGCGCCAGCTGACCGGCGATGAACGTCTCGGCCAGATGCGTGAATCCGAGTACCTGGGTGCCGAGGACATCGATGACGGCACAGAGCCGGTGCTCACCATTGCCGGCCTGTGGTACGGCTCTGTGACCCTACAGCGCGGCAAAGAAAACAAGGATGTTCTTTCCTTCAAGGAAGAGCGTGTCCCCGGCATCCTGCAGGTACGCCCGCTGATCGTGAACTCCACCAACCGCAAGACGCTGCGTAAGCTGTTCGGCGACGCCAAGGCTTCTACGCTGGTGGGCAAGCAGATCCAGCTGTATGTAGATCACAATGTCCGGGATCCGCAGGACGGCGGCATGACCGATGGCATCCGTATCCGGCCCTACAAACCTCGTGTCCAGAAGCAGGAGCCTATGCCGCCCTGTACGGACTGCGGCAATCCCATCGAAGCGGCTATGGGGAAAAATGCTCATTGGCTGGCGGCTTATACGACCAAGAACTACGGTGTGCCCCTATGCGCAGCCTGTGCCCAGAAGCGCAAGGAAGCCGCGGCCGCTGCAGAAATGCAGCAGGAGGCCGAAAACGCTGCGGAAGTGCAGCAGGACAGCTCGCCCGAGAATTTCACGGTGGATCCTGACACCGGGGAGGTGCTGTAATGGCCCTTCCTGTTGTCACTCCGGAGAATTATTACTCTCCTGAAATGAATATGGCCTATATGGGCTCCACACAGTTTAAGGCCTTCGAGAGGTGCGAAGCGGCGGCGCTGGCGGAACTGAAGGGGGAATATCGTCCCCCTTCCTCCGTGGCTCTGCTGGTCGGCGGCTATATTGACGCATGGTTCTCCGGTGAGCTGCCGCTCTACCAGGCGCAGCATCCGGAGATCTTCAAGCGGGATGGAACGCTGAAGGCCGAGTACGTCAAGGCCACCGAGGTCGTTGCCCGTCTGCAGGCAGATGATCTCTATTCCCTGCTCATGTCCGGCAAAAAGCAGGTCATCCGTACCGGCACGATTGCCGGCGTTCCCTTTAAGATCAAGATTGACAGTCTGCTGGATGCGGATACCTGTGCAAAGATCGTCGCAGAATTTCCGAATGCGGCCGCTGCGCTGGGCCTGTGTGACGGCGCCATTGTCGACCAGAAGGCTATGGCCAGCATGGAATCCGTGTGGTCGGCCGAAGACCATTGCAAGGTTCCCTTCGTAGAATATTACGGCTATGACATCCAGGGAGCCATCTACCAGCACATTGAGGGCCACATGCTACCCTTTGTTCTGGCCGTCGGCACCAAGGAGACGGAGCCCGATCTCGCTGCCATGTACATTGATGACACGGATCTGGCCGCTGCTCTGGCGGTTGTAGAAGACAATGCCCCCAGATACCAGGCCATCAAGGAGGGGAAGATTCAGCCCACCCGCTGTGAGCATTGCGCTTACTGCCGTGCCACGAAGCGGCTTACATCGATTCTCAACTACAAGGAGTTTTTCTAATGCTCAATAAGATCTTCCTGATGGGCCGTCTGACTCGGGATCCGGAAATGCGGCATACGCAGAACGGTACCGCTGTGGCCTCGTTCTCGATCGCAGTTGACCGGGATTTCAAGGATAAGCAGTCCGGCGAGAAAGTCACCGATTTTGTGGATATCGTGGCCTGGCGCAGCACAGCGGAATTCGTGGATAAGTATTTCAGCAAGGGCCGGATGGCCGTGGTGGAAGGCCGCCTGCAGATCCGAGACTGGACAGATAAGGACGGCAACAAGCGACGCAGCGCAGAGGTCGTAGCTGACAGCATTTACTTTGGGGATTCCAAGCGCGACGGAGACTCCGGCGGCACATACCACTCATCCGGTAGATCTTCGGGGGTAAATGTCAGCGCAAGCGACTTCACCGACCTGGGTGATGACGATGGCGAGTTACCGTTCTGATGACACAGCGAACCAGATCAAGGCTCGTCTGACGATGGACGAAGTTGCACGGCACTATGGCTTCGAGCCGAACCGCGCAGGATTTATGCGCTGCCCGTTCCATCAGGGAGATCATACCGCATCGCTGAAGATCTACGCAGGAGACCGCGGCTGGCATTGCTTTGGCTGCAATTCCGGCGGCTCGGTGATCGACTTCGTGATGCGGCTCTACGATATCAATTTCCGGCAGGCCGTTCTGCGCCTGGATCTGGACTTCGGCCTGGGATTGAGCCAGGCTCCCCAGCGCTCCAGGGCAGAACAGTCGGGCATCCTGGAGGCCCGCAGGCGCGAGGCCGAGAGGAGAGCTGTCTTTGAGCGGGAATATCACGAGAAGACGGTGGAGCACCGTTACTGGTGGGAAGTCCTGAAATATTTTGCGCCGACCAAAGAGGATGCCGCCGCCGGCTTTATTCATCCTCTCTACGCCGAAGCGCTGCGCCGTCAGCCGTATCTGGAATACTGGCTGGAAGAAAACCTAGGTAAGGGGGTGATCACGTGAAAGAGCCTACGGTCTGGGAATATGAAAGAGAAGATTTCATGACAACTAAGCCCTACGAGGAGCTTTATCAATTCCATGTGCAGCCATTTGTACATGCCACGCAGATGGAGTCCCTTGCGGCCTACGCTGCCTCAAAAGGATTCCGGGGCTTCAAGTCCATGTACAAAAAATACGTGGAGAGCCTGAAGGCTCAGAGCGGCACCCTCTACATCGAAAACGTTACCCAGTTTACCAATCAGCCGCTGGAACTCAACGCCGGCGAATGGGAAGCCGATGACCTCGGGATTCACAAGAAGAACGGTTTCAATGATGAGATAGCCTGCCCACACCCCATTATGCCGGTGGAGCGACTGGTGAATATTGATACGGGAGAAGAGAAACTGCAACTGGCATACCGGAAGGGCGCCGTCTGGAGACATCTCATCGTCAGCAAGACCGTCCTGGCCAGCTCCAACAAGGTGACGGATCTGGCAGGTTCCGGCATCGCAGTAAACAGCCAGAACGCCAGGGCATTTATCCAGTATATCTCCGACATGGAAAATCTGAATTACGATCTGATCCCGGAGAAGAAGAGTATCGGGCGCTTCGGCTACATACCAGACGCGGGCTTTTCTCCCTTCGTGGACGGTCTGATCTTCGATGGTGACGCCAATTTTAAGGCGATGTTCCAGACGGTCCGGAGCCGGGGCTCTGAAGCTAAGTGGCTGGAGACGGCCGCTGAGGTACGGAGCATGTCCATCACGGCCCGGATCATTCTGGCTGCCTCTTTTGCCTCTGTGCTGCTGGAGCCTCTGAACTGCCTGCCGTTCTTTGTCCATCTCTGGGGCGTAGATTCTGGCACCGGCAAGACAGTCGCTCTGATGGTGGCTGCCAGCGTGTGGGGAGATCCGGCCGTCGGCGCTTACGTCAAGACCTTTGACGGCACTGTGGTCGGCATGGAAAAAACAGCCGCGTTTTTGAATAACCTCCCATTCTGCCTTGATGAGCTTCAGCTGGCCAAGGACAACAAGGGCCGGACTATGTTCGACGTCTACAAGCTGGCGCAAGGTGTCGGTCGCACCCGCGGAAACCGTGCCGGCGGCGTGGATCTGACGCCCACGTGGAGAAACTGCATCCTGACTACGGGAGAATCCCCTCTGACCGGAACGGCCAGCGGCGCCGGCGCTGTAAACCGCGTCATCGACATCGAATGCAAATCATCCCAGGCTGTCATCAAGGACGGTATGCGCATCTCCAATTCCGTCAAACGCAATTTCGGCTTTGCCGGCCGGAAATTCGTAGATCAGCTTTACCAGCCGGGCGTGGTGGAGCAGGTATCAGAGCGATACCGTGAGCTGTTCCGGATCCTCAGCGACCGTGACACCACCGAGAAACAGGCTATGGCTGCCGCCTCGATCATTCTGGCGGATGAGCTGGCCTGTCAATGGATCTTCTCCGGTACCCAGCAGCCATTGACAATTGAGCAGATATCAGAATTCCTGGCATCCAAAGCGGCGGTGTCCGCCGGTGACCGGGGCTATAAATATCTATGCGACTGGGTCACGCAGAACTCGAACAAGCTGTGTGGCCGGTCTGAGAATCCCAATATAGACGTGCTAGGCGCATTGGAGCCAGGACGGGCATATATCATCCGCTCTGTCTTTGAGCGCATCCTGCAGGACGCCGGATACTCGACAGCGGCCATGATCTCATACCTGAAGCAGGAATCCCTGATCGAGACCCGCGGGCGTGCCAACACCAAGGGGAAGCGTATCAATGGTATCCCCACGGAATGCTTCTGCCTGCGGCTGCCCACCGTGGAGCTGGATGACGAGGAAGATCCGGATGAATTGCCGCTGTAGTGTGGAACATGAGGAACGTGCGTGGAACACAGGTTCCACGGCCCGTAACCCTTGCGCCGCAAGGCTTTCAACCACTTTTTTGGTGGGGTGTGGAACTGTGGAACAAAAAATACAGCATATATAAGAGCGTACATATATATGGACATTTGTTCGAGTAATATATATGTGTAAATTTCGTGGAAGTTTTTGAAAATTTTGTTCCACGGTTCCACGGTTGCCCCGTAACCCTTGCGCCGCAAGGCTTTCAGGTGTGGAACACGAGTTCCACGGTGTTCCACGGTTCCACGTTTTTGGAGGAAATCTATGGAACTGAGAACTTATCAAACCGAGTGTATTGACACGATCGAGGCGCAGCCGCCTGGCGCGTACCTCGCTCAGATGGCAACAGGTCTCGGAAAGACCGTTACCTTTGCAAATCTTCCCAGGCATGGAGGCCGAATGCTGATCCTGTCCCACCGTGAGGAACTGGTGGAGCAGCCCCGTAAATACTTTGATTGCTCCTACGGTATCGAACGTGCCCAGCAGCACAGCCACGGTGAGGAGGTTGTCAGCGCCAGCATTCAGACGCTGGTGCGCCGGCTGAATCAGTTCGATCCGGAGGACTTCCGGCTCATCATCTGCGACGAAGCCCATCATGCGGCCGCCAGTACATACCGGAAGATCTTCGACCACTTCCGGCCGGAGAAGCTGATTGGTTTCACCGCTACCCCGAATCGCGGAGACAAGGTCCGTCTGGACACGGTGTTCAGCAAGATCATTTTTCAGAGAGATCTTCGCTGGGGCGTGCAGAACGGATACCTCTGCAACATCCATTGCCGCCGGGTGGATATAGGCTTTGACCTCTCTGCAGTCCATACCCGCCGCGGTGACTATGCTCCCGGTGAGTTGGACGAGGCCATGGACGGAACCGCTGATGCCATCGCCGAGGCGTATCGAAGCATGGCGGTAGGCGCCACGCTGATCTTCGCCGTCAGCGTACATCAGGCCGAGGAGATCGCCAAGCGGATCAAGGGTGCCGTGGTAGTCACCGGCGAAACTAAGGATCGAGCGTCCATCATCCAGGCCTTTACCGCCGGCGAGATCCCCTGCATCGTCAACTGCATGGTATTCACCGAGGGAACTGACATTCCCCGCGTCGAGACGGTCATCATCGCCCGCCCTACCCAATCAGAAACACTCTACGCCCAGATGGTAGGCCGCGGCCTTCGGCTCTATCCCGGGAAACAGCAGCTGGAATTGATCGACTGCGTGGGTATTACCGGGAAGACGTCGCTTTGTACGGCCCCGTCTCTGCTCGGCATCGATATGGCGAATGTGCCGAAGCGGAAGGAAACGGACATCGAGGGAGATCTCTTTGAGCTGCCTGAGAAGATCGCAGCGGCATCAGACTCTCCAGAGAGCTGGGTGAAGAACATTCACCTGGTAGATCTGTGGGCACAGGAGCAGAAGTATCAGACCCATGACGTCAACTGGTTCAAGATGCCGGACGGCTCTCTGGTGTGCTCGCTATCCAACAGGCAGCGCATCACGATTCCCTGTCCGGATGCACTTGGTATGGTGAACCTGGCAAGCGGTGCCCGCTGTGGGATGCAGGAAGCACTTGATCTGGCGTACCTCACGCTGATCCGTGACCATCCCAATGATCGGATGTTGTGGGATCTGCAAGCTGTACGGAAATGGGGAAAGTCTCCTGCAACGGCGAAGCAGCTGGAAATCATCAAAAAGCGCTGTAAGGGCTTTGACACCGCCAACCTCAGCAAAGGTGACGCAAGCCAGATTCTGAACAGGCTTCTGAATGAGCCAAAGAAACGGAGGGGCGCATGAAGCTGTATGTATCAAAAGCGGAAGACCGCGATCAGGTCATCGTGATCCTCGCCCGGAATGGGTACACCGTCCGTCAGGGCAAGGAGAAGGACCCAAAGAACAACAAGACCGTGACCTTCGTGGAGGTGATAGAAAATGGCAAGTGAGGCCCAGCATCAGGCTTACGTCATCAAGTGGAGCCAACAACCCTCTATCCGCCGGCAATGGCCGGAGTTGGCCCTGCTCCATCACATACCCAATGGAGGTACCCGCGATCCGGTTGAGGCAAAGCACCTGAAGCAGCAGGGCGTGAAGTCCGGCGTGCCGGATCTGTGCCTGCCGGTACCGCGTGGCCGCTACCACGGCCTGTATATCGAGATGAAGACCGAAAGCGGCCATACCACGGCCGTGCAGGAATGGTGGGGCGAACGCCTTCAGGCGCAGGGCTACGCATGGCGTGTCTGCCACGGCTGGCAGGCTGCTGTAGCACTCCTGGAATGGTATCTGCAGCTATGAGCACCGGGTTCTCATTCCCTTGGGAGAAGGCTGCGATGCGCGGCGAGGAGCTTCCCGATGGTCTGTCCCTGCCGGATCAGATGGCCTATACCGCCCTGCGAAACACTTACCGGGCCTATTACGACAAGACCATTTCCCGCGATGCGGCTGCTGCTGAGAAGCAGCGAATCCGTCTCGCTTGGGAACGAGCCGTCAGCAGAGCAGCGTTTGACCAGAGGCTGACTACCTACCATGTGAAAGTCATCCGGGAGACCGAGGCGGCCAAAAACGCCTTCAGGAAGGATCCGACACCGGCGAATGCGCTACGGCTCTGCAATGCGATGGACGGCCTTCCACCGCCTGATACGGAAGGGAGCCTAACACCATGAGTGACTACCGGCATTGGACCTCTGATGAAAAAAAATACATCCACGACCATTGGCGATTACAGACCGACGGCGAAATGGCCGCTGCGTTGGATCGGTCGGAGGGTGCTGTACGCACCAAGCGCCGGGAGCTGCGCTGCTCCCCACAGAAGACTTGGACGCCGGAAGAACTGCATTACCTGGAAGACCATTGGGGTACCGTGTCGATCCCCGGAATCGCCAAGAAGCTCGGGCGCACGGTAAACGCCATAAAAGTCCGGGTAGCCCGAATGGGATTGGGTGGGATGCTGAATTCCGGTGACTATGTGACCTTCAACCAGCTGATGCGCGAACTCACGGATAACAGCCAATCGTACAGCTACCAGATGAAAAGCTGGGTGAAAAACCGGGGAATGCCGATCCACACCAAGCGCGTGAATGCGTGCAGCTTCCGTGTGGTCTATCTGGAGGAATTCTGGGAATGGGCAGAGCAGCATCGGAGCTTCATCGATTTTTCCAAGCTGGAGCCCCTGGCGCTGGGGAAGGAACCGGACTGGGTAGCAGAGCAGCGCCGCAAAGATTATCAGTCCTTTGCACTGCAGCGGAAGGATCCCTGGTCTCCGGACGAAGACAACAACCTGATTCGGCTTCTGAAGCAACAGAAATACGGATACGCAGAGCTATCCGAACTCCTTCGTCGCTCTGAGGGGGCCATTGTGCGGCGCTGTAGAGATCTGGGGTTGAAGGAGCGGCCGGTGAGAGCGGATCCCCACCGGAAGGGTGGCAGCTGGAGCGATGAACAACACCAGATTCTTGCCGACGGCATCCGCCACGGAGACAGCTACTCCATGATCGGGCGTATGATCGGAAAATCAGAGAAGGCCCTGCGCGGCAAGATATATTTCACCTATCTGACAGAGGATGCTGATAAGGTTCGCGCCATGCTGGGTGATGGGCCGTGGGGACACGGAGCACCGGAGCCCACTGTGCGGCAGGGATTCAGCCTTTCCAAGACAAGAACAGAGGTCCGTAAGAATCTGTCTATCCTCGATGCACTTCTGCGGAAACGCATGAATGATCTTGGCTATGACCCATACTGGCAGCGGTTCATGTGTACAAATTGGGATTCGGTGAAAGGCTGCTCTGCTGGTTGCCCCGACTGCGATTCCTGCACCGAGTTTCAGCGAATACGTCCCCAATATTGCCGGATGTGCGGCGGGGAGTTCCTAGAGCGGTGGGAACAGACTTTCTGTCCGAAATGCCGGACAATGCGGAAAAAGCAAGCTCAGAAGAAATATGCCGTGCTCCACGCAAGGGGCCGGCTATGATTCAAAAACTATCGCAATCCCTTTTAACCACCACGAAAGAAGGTAATCATTTATGAGTTTTTCATCTAATTTTGAAGTAAAAGCAACTCTCTATTTCCGGGTTCATGATGCAGATCTTTACGGCGGTCCCGGGACTGTAGGCTTCGCAAAGCAGTCCTTTGAGCTTATCCCGGGTGCTAAGTTAGAAGACCTCAATGACATTATGGCCGTGGACTGCAAATCAAGCATGGCAGCGATGCTTAACGTTCCGCCTGAGAAGCTGGAGTTCATGACTGCGGAGGAATATGAACGCGAGAGCGAGGATGAGGACGATGAGTGAAATCAAGTCGGTCCAGTGCGCCAACTTTACCGCTGCGCTCGGCGAGACCTTCAGATTTAGCCTTGTTCGAGAAAGCGGAAAAGTTGGGGGTATGATCCAGACCGGAAAAGTACAGCGAATTCATAGGACCGCACGGCATATGGCGGTTGACCTGTATATGCCTGATTTGAAATGCACCCATAGCTATTTTGCGAAGGAAATTTATTATCGTGGAAGGCCGAGAAAGGATTTTGTATGCGAGTGATTTATAAAGCGCCCGGCTGCGCGCCGGAGCCGCGGGACATCCCCAACACGCTGGAAGATCTACAGGCCACCGTTGGTGGCTACATTGAGACGGGGACCATCGCCTCGGACGCGTTGATCATTTGCAACGAAGAGGGGCGACTTCATGGACTCCCCCACAACTGCCGGATCTTCGGAGTGGATTTTGTGGGGCCCATCCTGATCGCCGGCGTTGACGAGGACGAGTTCACAGATCTGGACTCTGGCGCAATGGGAGCGCTGCTGGAGGGGTGGGGGAGGTCAATCAAAAATGCCGAAACCTAATACTTACGTCCAGCTGCTGCAGGCGCATTTGGACCGGCGGCTGGCCGATGTGTACAAAAACCGCCAGCCCATGGATCCGTTTGAGCGGCGCTATCCGGAAATCAAACCGGTCACCTACAACCGGAAGAAATAGGAGCTAAGCTATGAATCGAGAGGAAATTTTGAAGTGCGCGAAGATCTGTGTCTGTGGTGACCGCGAGCAGGATTACGGAAGCCCGGAGAACAATTTCGAATTGATTGGAGAACTCTGGGCCAGTTATCTGCGGAAGAAATGCGTTACTCCTGATGCAGATTGCTGCATCCTGCCGACGGACGTGGCCGCCATGATGGGCCTGTTCAAAATTGCACGGATCGCCACCGGCCATGGAAAGGCGGACAACTGGGTGGATCTTGCAGGGTACGCTGCCTGTGGCGGAGAATTGGAAGGCGGCGGAGACAAATGAGAGATCAAGAACTCGTAAATGCGCTCCGCCGGCTGAAGGTCGAAACCGGGAGTCTCGTCTGCATGGGCTGCGGGCATGAGCATAACTGTGGGATCCACGGTTGCGCGATTATGAGCGCTGCCGCTGACCAGCTGGAGGAGCTGAGCCAGCGGGTGCCGCAGTGGATCCCAGTGACGGAGAGGCTGCCAGATCGTGATGCCGGAGATTGGTGTCTGGTCTACGCCGACGGTCAGGAGGGCTATGTGCGATATTGCGGCGCTGTAGTTTGTGCTGACTACGACCTCTCCACCGGGAATTTCTTTGACGGCGGTCTCTGCATTACCAACCTCGTGCGATACTGGATGCCCATGCCGGAGCCTCCGGAGGAGAAGCAGTGATGGCAAAGGTAGACAAGCCGGGGATCGGCGCGGAATTGTACGCCGTGTTTGAGCATCTGTACAGCAGCAAGTCGGCACCGCACAGGGCCCTGAAAGAATACTGCGTCCGCAAGGGGACGGTGCGTGGCTTTTACACCGGGAGTTATACGGATGTTTGTCTGCTGTCCCAGAGGCCGGACGGGGCTCAGACGCTGAGTTACTACAAGCTGGAGGATATCGGCAAAAAGCTGTTTTACACGGCGGCAGAGGCTGCCGAACTGGCCAAGAGAATGACCGAGAAATACGAACGGATATGGGGCTGGATTGGGGCTCCAGAGTTCCCCATGGCCAGGCCGTGGGAGGACTTATTGGAGAGGAAAGATGACAGCACGCTGGATATGGAAATCGAAGGCCGCGGCTGAAGGAGGAAGTCATGAATATCACTATTGCTTCAAAGCTCATGGAATTGTACGCAGCCTGCCCTAAATGCGGCTGCGAGGTAATCGGGAACGGAAAAGGCTTGCTAGAATGTGATACCGCCGCCGGCTTCTTTAAGCGTTCCTGTGGCTGTGGCTGGCACGTTGAGGTCACAGAGGTAATCACAGAGGGATCTATGCCCGAGGCTCCTCCGGAGCTACCGGCTGAGGATGAGGACGAGCCTGAGCCCGTGGCCTTTTCCGATCCGGAACCCGAGCCGGCACCCGAGCCCATTTCTGAACCAGAGCCCGTGCTGGAACCAGAGAAGATCAGACCGTGGAATGGGTTCGTACATATCCGTTGCGAGGCTTGCCACAAGGAGTCCACGACCTGCCTGAGGACGCCGACCGACACCTACATCTGCAAGGAATGCGGACATGAGATGCCGCTTCCGAAGGCGTACCGTGCCTACACCAGATGTGGCCAGAAAGGAGCCTATCTCACCAATATCACGGATTGGGCCTTCGACATTCCCTGCGTCCGCTGCGGCGCACCGAATACCGTGACCTATAACCCGGGGCGGGACTGCTACGGCCCCGTCGGCAGCACCCATCGCAAGACCAAACCAAGAAAGAAGAAGTGAGGCGAAATGTATGAGTGAACAGAAAGATTTACAGGAGCAGCTGCTCTTGAGGGCGCAGAGTGCCGGAAGTCGGTGCTGGTGATCACCACGAATGGTTTCCAGATGCGTGGCGTCATCGTCGGTTCTGACCGTTTTGTCATCGCTCTGAAGGGCGATGGGAGGCTGCAAATGGTTTATAAGCACGCGATCTCCACGATCGTGCTGACGGAGGAACAGTTATGAAGCGTGAGACTTACCAGCGGGGGCTGCCCGGCGTCAAGTGGGGCATCTGGAATTGCCAGAGGAAGTGCTTCCAGTTCAGCATCTGTGAGGATAC
>ERZ791927.1963-NODE-1963-length-14264-cov-2.218946_pt1 | contig 14264 bp, 6 predicted proteins | sample MGYA00510130_ERZ791927 | MGnify/ENA primary metagenome ERZ791927 (study PRJEB30046, sample SAMN00792055) | human gut metagenome | study: EMG produced TPA metagenomics assembly of the A metagenome-wide association study of gut microbiota in type 2...
GAAATTCCTTTATATCTTGAACCAAGATCTTAGGGAACGCTCCCTTCGTTGCCTTAGGTGAATGATTAAAATGAAAGAATGTTGCCAATTTCGAGTTCATAATACCAACTAGAATTTCTATAGGATAATCTCTCGACTCTTTTACGATAATTATTGAAGGATCATTATATGCCTCTATCTCAATAAGAGCTGCAAATATTGAAGGATTTGTTATTTCACGAACCAGCATTCGCTTTCCTACAAAAAAGGAAGGGTTCCTTGGATTTGCAATACCATTACAATAATCAATATATTCTTGACCATTCCAAGTTAAATTATATCGTGTAACATCCTCACCCCAAAGCCATTTTTTAAGACCATCTTTGTATACAAAAGAATGATAAGCTCTACTTTTAATTATTTCTTCAGACTGCCCTTTATATTTGTCATACGCAATAAGTCCTTGCGATATTTCAGGAAAAACATCCTTAACTGCTAATGGAGAAGAGCTAATAAGATTAACAACATTGCGTATTGAAGTAGGTAAAAAATATGCTAACCCCCAATTCTGATTCATAGTCAACAGACTTTCAACAGTCATAAATTCTCTTTCACGCTCCAATAAATCAGAAAACGAAGTTACATTTGCGGTATTACGATAACCCACTTGCTTACTGCCCTCAGAGTCTTTTTGAAAAAGATTAATTGCATTTCTAACTACAGCAGACTCAAAAATAGGAAACTTTGTACAGTCAAGTATCTCCAACACATTCCATTTTTCAACAAGCATCTCACGAAAATGTTTTGCGAAAGTATTGAATAGGAATGTATTAGGAATAATGTATGACATAATTCCCTTTTCTTTCAGCAATGGCGCTGCCAAAACTATGAAATAATAATATATTTCATAATCTGGTACATTTCCCCAACTTGTAACTACAGCCTTACGATAATCATCTTTTATTGATACTCCATACGGCGGATTACCAATCACAATATCAAATCCGCCCTGCTCGAATACATCCGCAAAATATGTATGCCAAAGGAAGAACTGGTCATTTGGAATCTCCAATTCATCTACAGCATCCTGCACTTCATGGTTTCCCTCGGCACAAACCTTGATGTAATCCTTCACATACTTATCTATCTGCTGGCGACGCTGAGCACGCAAGGTATGGTCGGTGATACTAAAATATGATTTTACTAAATCCTGGATGATTTTCTGTACATCTGTTTCCTCAAAACCCAACGAGAGAACGCCACGAGTTTTCTTGGTATCTTTACCTGTCTTCAACTTCTTGGAAGTAACATCCAAGTCTACCCCTTTATAACTCTCCAGCAACGAGTTGCCCTGCATAATCTTAAAGTCGAGATTAGGCAAAGGCATCGGCTCCTTTTCATCGATGATAAGAGCAAGCCAGAAACGGAGACGGGCGATATCTACGGCTCCCTTCTCTATATCAACACCATAAATGTTGTTCTGAATGATATGGCGCTTGATGTCGGCAGCATTATCCTCCTCGAAGATTTCGATAGACTTGCGACATGCATAGAGTTCACGGAGTAAACCCATAGGAAAAGCTCCCGAACCGATGGCAGGGTCGCAAATCTTCACATCTATCAACTTCTGGTCGATAGACATGGCAAGTTCTGAAGAAGCTCCACCCAGCTCCTCCACATCATTGGTTTTCACAAAGTTAGCAATATGTTCCTTAACCTCTGCATCATCTATGCCAGTTTGCAGATACGCCGTCAACGACTCCTGACACATGTAACGAACGATTTCCTTTGGGGTATAGAAGGCTCCCTTGTCCTTGTTATCCTCCAAAAGATTCTCGAAAATCTTGCCAAGCATCTCAGGGTCAACACCCACTTCAGCATCATTCGGATCGTTCTCATCAATCGTAAAGTTGTAACTATCAAAGAAATCGAAGAGCGACTGGAACATTCCGGCAGGGAAAACTGATTCTACTTCATCTATCTTCTCCTGCTGGAAAAGTCCACCATTAAGATAAGGAATTTCATCGGCATTCGGAATATACTTCACCCCTACTCCGTTAACCAAAGGCGCACTACTCCGGTCCTCGGGCTTGGTATTGAGCAAGCCAAAGAACATCGGTTCAAGCACCTTATCCAGGAAATCTCCCTTTACTTCATCAGAGGCATCATAGAATAAATCGTGCATATAATGCAGATTGCCAGCAAGCCATCCCTTACTCTGCAGGAAATAAAGGAACACGATGCGACCCATCATCTTCTTGATATAATCGCGCACCAGTTTATCATCCTTCTTAAAGGATATAAAATACTGGGCATCAGGCTCTCCTGTTTCCTGTTCCACCCATTTGTTTCCCTTCTTTACGTATTCCTTACCCGTAAGGAATTTCACGAATTCAGCATACTGTTTACGGTATTCATCAAAGAAATCATCAGAAAGAGCCTCTACAGAGAAGGCTTTCTTGATTTCAAGAAACTCATTGGCTTTTGTCCGTAAGCTTTCAAAACGAAGTATCGGAGTCTTATAATAAGCCTTCTCATCACCAAACACATAGGTGAACCGCTTGGTGCTGGTAGCATCTTCCTTCAAGTCGCAAATCAAAGAAAGACGCCAGTTGGTTCCATCATTAAATACTGCCAAGGCAGCATCAAAGCCATAGCCCAGATAAGGACGAATCAGATTGCGAAGCCCCATCTTGCGGCGCAGCACCGAACCATCCTCCATTTCATAATAGAAGAATCCTAACTCATAATTATCTTGCGTTGTCATGCTGCCCAGGAAATATCCCTTGCGGTCTTCGGCATCCTCGTCTAAAACCTCAGGACTCACACGCACCTTGTCGGCATGAAAGTAATCCTGCAGCAACATCTGCCACTTTGAAAGATTGAACTTCGACTGAAAGAGTCGCTTAAATGTTTCTTTATTATATGTTGCCATAACTATCTTTATTTTTTCTGTTCTTACACCTTATTATATAGAGAGACTTAAATGAATGACTCAGATACCACAATCTGCGGTTCCAAGATTTCCTCGTTTCTTTCCTCATCGGTATCCAGCGGAATGTTGTAGCGATCAAAGAGTTCATCTATCTTGTCTATGATTTGCGCTACGAGGTCTTCGCTGGATGGTTTCTGCTTCTTTACCTGGCGATTGAAACTGTTGATGCTGGAATTGAGTCCGATGAAGACACCCAGTTCCACAATCTGCTCCAACTTCTTGATTTGCGCCACAGTCTTCTCCGCATCCATAGCATTCAAGGCTCGGTTCATCGTACGGAGAATGCTCAGCACGGCATTGGTCGATTTATCTTTCTTCCTGTTCTCCATGCTTTCGGCATCCACCACCTTTCTTACCACCTTCCGGTAGGATTTCAATGCCAGTTTCACCTGCTCGTAATGGAAATCCATCACCTTTGCAAAGTCACCCGGCTTCTCCTCCATCTCAGCCTTCATGATGTCCATCGCATCCAAGAATGGGATAGACAAAGCCTTTCCGTCAGCCTTAACCCAATAATACTCCACCTTCTGAGGCGAAGAAAGATAGACGATGGTAGAATGAGGATGCTTTCCGATTTCCCTCACCGTTCGGCTCTTCATCGGCAAAGCCTTGATGCTGTTGTAGAGCTTGCGATGGGTGCGGTAAAGCTCACGGGCTTCTTCCAGGAACTTCAGGTTTCTATCCACAGCATCCTGAATATCAGGATTAAACATCTGGAACTCTTTCACGATTTCCTCTCTAGAGTAAATCTGTGCATCCTCGCCAAAGGCTGAATGGAAGCCCTGCAACTTGATGAGGGCGTTGCTATAGAGATGAATCTCCTGGTTGCCCTGCATCGACGGATAGAACATGTAGTTGTATATCTTGTCTGCCACCGAACCGATACGGTTTACACGACCAATGCGCTGCATCAGTCGGGTAGCGTTCCATGGCGAATCGTAGTTGATGATGACGTTGGCACGATGCAGATTGCCCCCTTCGGCAAGCACATCAGAAGTAATCACGATGTTAAATTCATCCGATTGCTCGGCATAGTTGGCATCAAAGCACTTGCGGAGAATATCCTGCCTGTTGGTACGATTGCTGGCACAGACATCCAGAATGTCGTGACGATGCAGACGATTCTGCAGCTGCTCCGTCAGATAATTCACGGTATCTACGCTCTCTGAGAAGATGACCAGTTTGCCTGTAGGATTTATCTCCTTATCAAAGAATTCATGTTTCAGTTTATCGATAAACAGTTCCAACTTTGGGTCTTCGCTTACCTCATCCCATTTTCTGCAAAGCGCCTTCAAATTCTCAGCATCTTCTTTCAGCATCTCCAGGAACTGTTCGCTGAAATCCTCTTTTTTAAAGACCGTATCTTCCTCTTTCAAGCCTTTTTCTACGGCATATTCTATGATGCGGTCCAGTTCCCAGCCCTTGGCTTGCTTATCCTTCACGTTGATATCGGGAGCGATAATCACCTTGTTTTGGTCAAACATCTTAATCATATCCTCGGTAATGCGGAGGAAGGTGTGGAGCGAACGTCGGAAGGCATAGAAACTGCTCTCCAAGCGCTTGACCATGTGAACACGATAGATACCTGTCAGCATGGTGGAAATATGAAGGGCAGTAGGATACTTCTTGCGAGCCTCACCCTGCAAGAACTCCACGGCACGATAGCGGGCATAGTGCAAGCCCTTGCCTGTGGGATTATCTTCGGGATGAGGCGTATCGGTAAGAATCGCCATTGTACTATAGAAGAGATCGTCCAAACCGCCATTTAATTCATACATCAATTCGTTAGGAGGCAGAATATCCGGGAATACGATGTGCTGGTCATCCAAATCTTTCTTGTAGGCAGGCACATTCTTGATATTGTTTCTAGTTCGTCTAACCGTCACCTTATCAATCACTTGCGTTCTTATCTTCTCGTAGAGGTCATCGGTACGCTTGGCAAATTCTGCATTTCTTTCGTTCTTCTTGTCTAACTTACGCTCACGCATCAGCTTATCATATTCTTCTATCCATGGAGAGAAGGTTACAGGCAGATTCTGGATGCCTTCGATGGTGGAATAGCGGGCATTCTGGAAGAGAAGCAAGAGATTCAGAAGATCGGTTGGACGATTATTGAGCGGAGTAGCCGAAAGCAGCATCACCTTCTTGTGATGGCCTTTTACCAAACCTTCGTTTATGCGAGGAGTCTTGCAGATTAACTGCAAATCATCGTATCTGCCAGCGGTGGCTCCACGGAAGTTATGCGCCTCATCAACAATCACCAGGTCATACTCTCCCTTTTCACGGAAGTTGCCCTCGCCCTCTATGATTTTATTCAGACTGCCATTGCTCACAAACTGGGCGTAGCGCTTGATACCGAAAAGCTTGAAAGTATCAGTCCAGTTCTTTTCCAAGGCTGGCGGATAAACCACCAGGATATTGGTGTATCTTCCATTTGCTTCTACAAATCGCTTGGCAATCATCGTGGCAACAATGGTCTTACCCAAACCCACCACATCGGCAAGGAAGAAGCCATTGTGCTGCATCAGCATCTGATAACCCTGAATCACGGCATCGTGCTGATAGCGGATATCCTTCACACCCTCAGGCATTTCCATCGTAAAGTCATCCTCCACCTGCGAACCGAAAGTATCTATCAGCACCTTCATGTAGAGTTCGTATGGTGTAGGCAACTGGGCAAGATGAGTCTTCGCCTTCATCTGTTCGATGTCTTGCAGATTCAGAGGAACGGCCTGCTCCCAAAGCTGCTCAAATTCCTGCTTGCAATATTCCACATCATCATAATCTTTCATCGCCACGTTCAACTCATACCGGTTGCTAGGCATGGTTCCCATACCGGAATCGGATAGATTAGAGGACCCCATGATAACCCAGCCATCAGAGTTTGGATTATGGTTTTCCGGGAGAAGAAGATAGAATTTGGCATGGAGGTTTTTGCTTCGATGGATACGCATCTCCAGTTTTTTGTCGATGATATCCTGGCAAAACTGGAGGATACCTCTCTCCGTCTGCTCATCATAGCCTGCATTCTTCACCTCCTCAACGAAATCGTGAGAATAGGCATCGATGACGGCTTGTTCATCAATCTGTCCGAAAAAGAGTTTGGATTGCTTACGGAATAGGTTGTCGATATTGATACCTACCAATATCTGTATCTTTTTGACCTGTTCAAATTCCTCACGAAGTTTGAAATAGCCCGAACTTCGGAAATATCCTACTACTGCCTGAAAGGTATGAAAATCAAGCATGTTATGGGCTATTCCCTTGAACTTCTCGAACAGGGAATTATCAGGAGTATTATTGAAAAACTTAGTGCTCATCTGTTGTATCTCCTTAGGATATTGGCACTTCTGCCATTCCCCTAAGCAGAAACTTTTTGTTAGTTTGTATGGTTGCTACCAAAACAGAAATGGCGTAGGGAATCTATCACTCGCATTACCCTTGCCTATTGAGGTCCTAGGAAAACCTTTGATATTAAGGGTAAGAAGCAACAGAAACCTACGCCAAACTTGCATATATAATAGCACAGGATGTACCCTATCCATACGAATGGAGAGGGCACACCTATGCCTGTGTACATACACACATAAAGCGAAGGCGCCTACCGCTGTCTTCATCTGAATATCAATTTGAAATTTCCTAGGTTTCAATAGGTCAGAAGAAAACGTAGTACACGTCTTTCTTAATTATGATAGGCCAAGCCATGGATTTTTACCTAGCCAGCGACTCATCGCCAGCCATCCACAGCAAGACAACTGCAAAAGTACGAAAAAGAATTGGCTTCACAAAATTTTGGGTCTTTTTTCTTGCATATCTCATTTACTTTTCTTATCTTTGCCACCAAATAAATAACAATAACATTAAAAAGGAGGCTATTATGCAAGCAACAAAGAACAATACAAAGGAGGAAAACATCAGAAAGTTTAAACAACTCCTAAAACATAAAGAGGAGATGCTCGAAAGAGCAAAACAATATGATGGCATTGACATTTATGCTAAAACAGAAATCCACTATTAGATGAAATCAAAGCTGATTTCGAAAAGTCGGCAAATGATTTAAAAGAGAAATAGTTTCTTGCAAATCCCAAATAAAATTGGTTATAAAGCAGCATATATTCAAGGCTTTTGCCCTTACAGGGCGCAGGGGGACAACACCTTAATACCCAGGGTGTTGCCCTGGGCTAGGAGCTTTTGCCCTTTACCTTTCCGCTACGCGCCGGTGACCGTTGGTTCAGGGCGTGTGGTGGCTAGGAGCTTTGTGTCTTCAGCCCATGCTTGAACCACATGCGAAACTTGACTCACCTTCGGCAAATGCCCTTCAATTATATAAAATGAAGCTACTTTTTGTGATTTTTCTTTTCAAAAAGTTTGTTTTATCAAAGAATCTTTGTATCTTTGCAGCAACAGAACTCGTTTGCATCCCATTAGAACTGCAAGCGAGTCATTTTTTATATAAAGAAAAATCTTTTTTCTCTAAACTAATGTCACTATTGCCACACTTTCTGGTAACGCTCTGGTTTTTAGCGAATTAAGGGTGGCAATAAAGGCTTTTCTTATTGTCACCTATTGCCACACTCCTGTTTTTTATTCTTTTCTCTTTACCCAAACCTTATGGCTGCCGCGGCCTAGTGAATCTATCGGCGAAGATTTATCACAGGTCAGCTCCTTCAGTTCCATAGAGGCAGCAGTACGGCTCAGGTTGTTGATGGAGGCATAATCGCCTAGGGTGAGGACTCCGTTCTTCTCTATCACCTCCAGGGCTCGGGCGATGCGCTCTTCCTTGGAATAGAGCTGCTTACGGATAACCTTTACACCACCCATATCACGCTCCAGGTCACGGTCGGTTTCACGCTTCACATCCTTGATAAACTCTGGAGACGCCTTGAAGTTGATGTCCTTCACGCCCACCTTGCGGTACGTCATCTTATCATCTGGATTCAGAATTTCCCTAGGCTTCTCATCCTCGAAAGCTAGGGAGAGGGAGAAGGTGCCGAAACCTTCCAGATTCACATTGTACCCCATGGAGAGCATATCTGTCAGCATATCAACCACATCAGTCAATACAGCCTCCGTGGTACTTTCCGAAATACCGCGATGGTAGTTCTGCATCATCTTGACGAACTCTTTTCGGGATAGTGTACGGTTGGTCACCATCTTGGGATAAACTCTGCGCTTGCCATCATAGCGCATATCCCCCATTTCCTGCAATTTGTACTTAGCCATATCAGTTTCCTTTCCTACTTTAGTTTATTAGTATTTCTAATTGCAACAGCCTTTACATCCTATAGTATTTATTGTTATACTTAAGAAGAAAAGACCACAAACCTAGGAAGAAAAGTATTTAATCCTAGGAGAAATCTCCGTTCATAGACATTGAACCGACATTCAAAGTCTATGAACCGCCGTTCAAAGACACTGAACGGACATTCAATGTTTATGAACGAAGATTTCTACTATGCAAAGATACAACTTTATCAGATATAAAACAAGACTTTTCCTGAATATCTTTACTTTTCCGGCCATAATTCTTCGTTTTTTGAGCTTATTTCTTTGCGTATCCCAAATAATTGTGTTAACTTTGTAGTCAGATTGCAAACCAAAGGTCAAAGGATTGTAAGCCAAAGGTCTAAGGATTGCAAGCCAAAGACAAAGAAAAAGACTAAGATTAGACATCCTTATGAGTATGAAGATATTAGCAACCAGCGACTGGCACCTGGGCAACCTGTTTCACGGCAACGACCGTCTGCCGGAACACAAGCATTTCCTGAAATGGCTCCTGGAACAAATCGCTGAACAAAAGCCCGATGCTCTCCTCATAGCAGGAGACATCTTTGATAACGGAAATCCATCGGCAGCGGCACAGACCGTTTATTACGAGTTTCTTGCCGATGCTACCCAACTGTACCCGAACATGCAAGTCATCATTACCGCCGGCAACCACGATTCCGCCAGCCGACTGGAGGCTCCCCGTCCGCTGCTCACCCGATACCACGTGGAAATAAGAGGAAACGTAAGGAAAATCTGGCAGCAGGGAGAAAGCGAGGACGATGATAAAACCGGCGGACATTGGATCTATTCCTTCGATGACCTCATCATCCCCGTAACCAACGAGGAAGGAGAAGAAGTCATCATCCTCGCCGTACCTTTCCTAAGAAGCGATGTGGTGCAGAACGCCAGTTACTCGCAGGGAGTCAACGACTTTCTGAGAGAACTGACGGCTGAGGCTCGACAGAAATACCCGGGCAGGAAATGCATCATGATGGCACACATGTACGCCAAGGGTTCGGATATCGCCAAAAAGGATGCGAGCGAGAAAATCATCATCGGCGGACAGGAGGAAGTGGACCTGGAAGGATGGAACGACCATCCCGACTATATGACTTGCGGACACATCCACAAACGGCAACATATCTGGAACACCGACTGGGCAAGATACACGGGAAGTATCCTCCCGATGTCGTTTGCCGAGAAAGACTACACTCACGGCATCGACCTCATCACCATAGAACACGGAGAAGAGGATGAAGGAAAGGAAACCGGCAAGAGTAAGGAATGGAAAGTAGATTTTCTGGAATACAAGCCTCAGCATTCCCTCCGCATCCTGCCCGAAGATGAGGATGAGCTGACCTTCAAGAAATGGCAGAAGCTCATCAATTCTGAACTCTCAGAGAGAACAGACGGCGAACTGAGCGACCACTTCGACTACGTGATGCTGAAGGTGAAACAGGAGAAACTGAACAGCGATGACATCAAGGAACTGGAGAAACTCGTCAACGAAAAGGATGCCGTGCTCTGCAAAATCCAGCGCATCATCCCGCAACTGGACCTCTCCACCATCCAGGGTTCCCAGCACATCACCAGCATAGAAGACATCATCAACCGTCCTCCGCTCGATACGCTGAAGGAAGCCTTCGCCATCAGACACAACGCTCCGATGAACGAAAGACAGGAGAAAATGTTATCCGATTTATTAACGACATCATCATTATGAAATTCCTACAACTCGAAATACTCAACCTCGCTTCGCTTGACAAACAGGGAGGCGAGGTCATCAACTTTGAAGAAGGTGCCTTAGGCGAGAGTACCATCTTCAGCATCGTAGGGCCGACGGGAAGTGGCAAGTCTACCCTACTCGATGCTATCTGTCTGGCTCTCTACAACCGCGCCCCTCGCTACCCCAGGAAGAAAGGAGACAAGAACCAGAGCATCGAGATTTTCGGGGCTGCCGATGCCAGCGAAAGTAACCGTCTGGCTCCTACCGACAGCCGAAACATCCTGACCCGTGGCAAGAAAGAGGGCTACAGCAAACTCACCTTCCTTGCCAACAACGGCAGCATCTACCGCGCAGAATGGCACGTCAAATTCCAGAGAGTGCGCTACGAGAACGCCAAGACTGCGCTCTATAAAATCACGAGGAACGGAGAAGAGATAAGTGAGGAAACTGCCGACTGGAACGAACTGCCGAACATCATCGGACTCGACTACGACCAGTTTCTCCGTACCGTGCTCATCGCCCAAGGCTCGTTTGCCAACTTCCTGACGGCAAAGGAAAACGAGCGGTACGAACTCCTGGAAAAACTCATCGGATGTGAGGAAACTTATACGAACATCGCTACTGAAATCAAGAAGGCGAAAGACCAGGCGACGGATGCCTACAACCAGATGGCAGCATCGGTGGAAGCCGTAAAACAGAACCTGCTGAACGATGAAGAACTCGCCCAACTGAAGGAGGAAATCGACCGCTTGGAAAAGGCTGAGAAGGAACTCGACAGCCAGTTGCAAGCCATCTCGAAAGACCTGCAATGGTTTGAGGAAAACGATAAGCAAATCAAGCAAATCACTATCTGCCAGTCAGATATGAGACAAGCAGCAGATGCCATTAAAGCGATGCAAGCCCAGATTCTCCATCTGCAGCTGCACGATGAAGTACAGCCAGCCGTCAACCAGCTGCAGGAAGTAGAGCGACAGACGCAAAGCATCCACGAACAGGAAGAAAACATCCTGAAAGCGGAAGAAAACATCAAAAGTCAAGAGTCTGCCATCAGCGAAAGCGAGAAAGCTCTCGCCAGTCTGAAGGAAGCAGTAAGCAAGGCACAGGAACAGCAGGAAAAGGCGCTGCCGGTCATCGCTGAAGCAAGGGCGCTGAAAACAAAAATGGAAGCGGCTATGCCGAATCTGAAAGAAAAGAAAGAGGCATTGGAGTTGGCTCAGAAAGAGAATCAAACTGCCCTGAAAGACGTGGAGGAAAACGCCCGAAACATCCAAAAATGGGAAGCTGAAACGGAGAAAGCGAACCTTGCTCTCAAAACGACAAAGGAAGAGATTGCCAAGCAGAAACAGGTTCTGCACGAAGCGACGCAAGCCGCTGAACAGGCTTGGGAGAAGGAAAGAAATAAGACTGCCGGACAGAATATAGAGGAACTGCAGAGCCATAAATCGGCAGCCGAAAAGAAACTGCAGGATGTCCAGCAAGCCATCAAGGTTGTGGCTCATCTCGATACTGCCACAACAGAAAAGCAGAAGAATGAGGAGCGCATCCTGGTCTTGGGCAAGAGAAACGCAGAGATAGATGAGGCGCTGGGCAAATTAACCATCGAGGCGCTGACCCAAGAGACCCTGACGCTGAGAAATGCCTATACCCTCATGGTGAGTGAGAAATGGGAGATTCATCGTGCCAACCTGACCGAAGGCAAACCTTGTCCGCTCTGTGGCAGCACGACCCATCCTTATCATACCGACAACAGACAGTTTGAGGAAGCCACCACGGAACTCTCTCAACTTCTGAAAGCCAAGGAGAATCTGCTAAAACTGCAGCAGAAAGAGGAGAAGGATCTTTCCGGCGAGAGAAAACAGAACGATGGTGAAGTACAGACGCTCCAGAAACAACAGGAAAAGCTGTCGGGAGAAATAGCAACTTACGAAGAGGATTGGAAGGCGCTCATCGCCCAGTATCCAAAGATTCCGAAGGCAGAGGCAGAACTGAAATCGCTCTTGCCTATCTATGAAAACAAGGCGAAAGATGCGAGCAGCAAACTGAGCCTCTTTAACAAGATTCAGAAAGAGATAGAACGGCTGACCCAACTCAAGGATAAGGCTGTAAAGGATGAAGCTGCGTATGAAAGCAAGGCTTCTACTATACAGAACAAAGCCCAAGAAAATACTTCAACCTGCGCAACAAAACTAGCTGAGCAAAAAGCACTTACAACCAACCTCATCTCACAGCAAAAGAGCAAGGAGGAGGCTTACGGGAAAGCCCTTCAGGCATGGAATAGCGCCAAGAAGGAAATGGAGGAATGGCAGGAGAAATATAAGCAAATTCTGAATGGCGAAGAACCAGACGCGGCTGAACAAAGACTGACAGCAGCAAAGGATGAGGCAACGAAAGCAGCTGATACTCAGAACGAGAATATTAACAAACTGAAGGCTGAACTCGCCAACAGTAAAGGTTCGCATCAAACCATGCAGTCTCAGAACAAAACGATGAAAGAGAATCTGCAAGAGAAGGAAAAGGAACTCGACCTTTGGATTGAGGAATATAACAAGCAGCTTGAAGAAAAGAGCATCGAACCACCATTCATCGACCGAAATACCATCCGGGAGATGCTTCACTCTGCCGAAGACTGGAACGCTATCCGACGTGAAAAGGACGAAAAGGAGAAAGCCGTGGCTTCAACTACCGCCCTTTACCAGAGTGCAGAAAAGGCGCATCAGCAGCACTTGGAACATCAGCCAGCCCAAACCCGTGATGCTCTCTTAGCCATTCAGCAGGAGTACCAGGAAAGAAGCCAGCGCAACGAACTGATTGCTGCCAACGCCAGGATGCAGAACCATCAGGAAGCCGTGAAGCTGTTGGGTGACAAGGCTGAGGCTCTGAATCTCGTAACACAGGAAAAGGACGACTGGACAGCCATTACGGATGCCATCGGAGCAGACGGCAAGACGCTGCGCAAGATAGCCCAATGCTATACGCTCAGTTTCCTGATAGCGCACGCCAACCAGGAAATCAGAAAGTTCAACAGCCGTTACGAACTGCAACAGGTAAAGCATTCGCTGGGCATCCGAGTCATCGATCACGACCGTGCCGACGATATCCGAGACACCACCTCCCTATCAGGTGGCGAAACCTTCATCGTGAGTCTGGGCTTAGCCTTGGGCCTGTCGGCATTATCCTCCCGCAACATCTCCTTCGAGAACCTGTTCATCGATGAAGGCTTTGGAACCCTCGACCCCGATACCCTAGCCACCGTCATCGACTCCCTCGCCATGCTGCAAAGTTCGCAAGGCAAGAAGGTGGGCGTCATCAGTCATACCGACACGATGAGCGAGCGCATCACCACCCAGATAAGGATTATCAAGAATGGTAACTCCGGCAGCAGCCATATCGAGATCTATCCTTAACCCATCGTAATTACACCTTCATAAAATAGTAATTACACCATTATATATAGGGTACACATACATTATCCATCCGTGAACAGGGCATCACCATCGATGTGGCTTACCGCTATTTCGCCACACCGAAACGCAAGTTTATCGTCACAAAACAAATATGCGTTCCTACGGATTCATCTATCCACAGGAACGCATATTCTTTATTTTATCATACGAGATAATCATTCTTTATACAATTCTATATCATCATACGATATTTAAACCTTATTTCCCTCTTTCGGGAAAACCACGGTTGGCTGGAAGGTCTTAGCCTCCTCAAAGTCCATCAGGGCATAAGCGATGATGATGACGGTATCGCCCACCTGCACCTTGCGGGCTGCAGCACCATTCAGGCAGATACAACCGCTGCCACGCTCACCCTTGATAATATAGGTCTCCAAGCGCTCACCATTGTTGTTGTCTACAATCTGAACCTTCTCGCCTGCTATCAGATTAGCAGCGTCCATCAAGTCCTCATCGATGGTGATGCTACCCATATAATTCAGGTTAGCCTCAGTTACGGTCACACAATGGAGCTTACTCTTCAATACTTCTATCTGCATTGTTCTGTTATTACTTGATCTGTTACGGATTAAACTTAATAAAGAATATCTATCGAGGAATTATCCTTTATACTTGATATGGTCGATGAGACGGATAGGAGTCTTACCGCAATAAACGGTGATGCAACCTACCACGTATGCACTATCCTCCCATGAAGAAACATCCTGCAGGCTGTCGCCATCCACAATCTGGAAATACTCTACCTCCAGACCCTCTACAGCATTGATGTCGGCAACCACCTTATCGTGAGTTTCCTGTACGGTATGAGTCTTGGCATACTCCACACTCTCCTTCA
>ERZ791927.1986-NODE-1986-length-14138-cov-4.956188_pt1 | contig 14138 bp, 17 predicted proteins | sample MGYA00510130_ERZ791927 | MGnify/ENA primary metagenome ERZ791927 (study PRJEB30046, sample SAMN00792055) | human gut metagenome | study: EMG produced TPA metagenomics assembly of the A metagenome-wide association study of gut microbiota in type 2...
CCCTACACGGTGCGCTGCTCTTCCTATGACAAGGGCAAGGCAGTGAAGGATGTCTGTGACATCGGCTGCATCGGCTGCGGGCTTTGCGCAAAGGTCTGTCCCGTGAATGCGATCACGATGGATCGCGATCTCGCCCGCATCGATCAGGACATCTGCATTGCGTGCGGCGCTTGCGCGGAGAAATGCCCCGTTCATGTGATCTACTGAGAATTTTCGCTGCCGCCTGAGGGGGTGTAGCAGTGAAAAAAAGATGGAGTGCATTGGCAGCAGTGTTCGCCGTTCTGTTCACGCTGGCGGCGTGCGAAAGCGGCGCGGGCGGCAAGAACAACGACGACGAGGCGAAAACAAAGCTCGGCATGGCAGTCTACGGCACAAACACGGCTTCCGCCGAGGAAGCGTCGGTGGATGCTGTTGTGGCAGCCGTGCTGACCGACAAAGAGGGTGTCATTCTCGCCTGCAAGCTGGACGAGCTGCAGATAAAGCCGACGATCGCGGCGGGCAGTTTCAAGGACAGCGGTGACTATAAAACCAAGGGAGAGCTCGGCGATGCCTACGGCATGAAAGCGGGCGGCGCCAAGCAGGAATGGTATCAGCAGGCGGAGGCTTTCTGCAAATATGTCATCGGCAAGACCGCCAACCAGGTCGCCGGGATAGAAACGGCGGACGGAAAAGCCACCGACGCCGATCTGTCGGCGGGCTGTACGGTTGCGGTGACAGGCTTTATGAAAGCGGTGTCCATGGCGGCGGAAAATGCCGTCGAGGGCGATGTTGCCGCTGCGGATAAGCTCGGCATCGCCGTGACGGCACACCGCACGGGCGACGAGAATGCCCCGCAGTATGACGCGGTGTTTTCCGCTGTCGCGGTCGGTGCGGACGGCAAGCTGACGGGCTGTGTCGTGGATGAGCTGCAGAAAACGCTCACGGTCGAAAACGGCGCTTTCAAAGCAGAGTCCGGCGACATCAAGTCCAAAAAACAGCAGGGTGACGCCTATAACTTGAAAGCGGCGTCCGGCATCGGACTCGAATGGTATGAGCAGGTGGAGAACCTGCAAAAGTATCTTTCCGGCAAAACGACCGCCGACATCGACGGTGTGACGCTGAAGGACGGCAAGGCGGCGGATCTCGCCTCCGGCTGTACGATTGCGGTGAGCGGAATGCTCCAAAATGTGCAAAAGGCAATGAAGAACGCGGCGTGATTGGAGAAAGGCGCGGCATCGGAAAGTGCCGCGCCTTTTCCGTGATGGGAGTTGTCGTGAAATGAAAAAATGTGTGGCGGTCTTCGCGGCAATGCTGCTTTTTCTGCTGCCGCTCTGCGGCTGCGGCAAAAGTGCCTATCGCTTCACCTACACGGACGTGTTCGACACGGTGACGACGCTTGTTCTGTATGCCGAAAGCGAAAAAGAGGCAGACGCATGGGCGGAGAAGCTGCACGAGCGGCTCACCTTCTACCACCGCCTGTATTCGATTTACGACACCTTTGACGGTGTCACCAATCTCCGCACCGTCAATGAACGTGCCGGGGAAACGGTGCAGGTGGCGCGGGAAATTGTCGATCTGCTCACTTTCGGCAAGGACGCCTTTGCCCGCACCGAAGGCGCGGTCAACATCGCCATGGGCAGCGTTTTGCAGCTGTGGCACGAAGCGCGCGACGCGGCAAAGCTGCCGTCGACGGCGGCGCTCGCAGCTGCGGCGGAGCACTGTGACATAGAAAACCTGCACATCGACGAAACGGCAAAAACGGTGTGTCTTGCCGATCCCGCCATGCGGCTGGATGTCGGCGCGGTCGCCAAGGGATTTGCCGGGGAAAGACTGGCGGACTATGCAAGGGAGCTCGGCATCGAAAGCGCACTTTTCAGTCTCGGCGGCAACGTTGTCGCGGTCGGGGACAAGGGCGGTGAGCCGTTTGTCATCGGCGTGGAGGACCCCCGCGACCTGCAAAGCTACACCGTGAAGGTAGCGGCGCGCAATCTTGCGGTCGTGACAAGCGGGGATTATCAGCGGTATTTCACGCTGGACGGCGTGCGCTATCACCATCTCATCGACCCTGAGACCCGCTATCCCGCGCAGCTTTTCCGCGCGGTGACAGTGGTGGGCGCCGATTCGGGCGTGGCGGATATGCTGTCGACGGCGCTTTTCCTGCTGCCGCAGGAAACGGGCGCTGCGCTGCTCAAAAAATACGACGGCTATGCCGCCATGTGGACAGATGCAGACGGTAAACAAATTTTTAGTGACAATTTCGAATCACTCCTGTATAATTAGAGGTGGCAGTATGAAAATTTTGGATCTGGCAATCATGGCGGTGCTGTCCGCCGCAGTGACGGTCGGTACGGCGCTTACCTATCGGCAGGTGTGGGGCGTCTATGAAGAAAAGGCGGACACCCTACCGGTCATTGCCGAGGAGATTGCCGTGCCGCTCGGCGACCAGGCGATCGAAAATGTGACGGCGCTGACCGCGTGCTATGATGCAGGCGGCACGGCGGTCGCCTACCGCGTGCGCACACAGGCGATGGGCTATCACCCCGAACAGCCGATCGTGCTCGATGTCACCGTGACGGCGGATGCAAAAACGCTCGTCGAGGTTGCGGTGGTGCAGCAAAAGGAATCGGAATACTATGGTGCGCGCATCGCAACAGAGGAATTTCTCTCCCGTTTTACAGGAAGAAAACTTCCTGTTTTCCTCGCCGGAACCGCGGGCCGCGGTGCACACGTCGATGGCATTTCCGGCGCAACGACCTCCTCGAAAGCGGTCGTTTCCGCCGTGGATACAGCATATACTTTTGTACGCACATATCTGGTCGAAGGAGAAGAATAACATGGCAAAGGCAAAACACATACAGGTGAAGGATAAAAGCCAGCTCATCATCATGGCGGTGGCGGCTTTGGCGCTGGTCGGCATCATCGTGGCAACGGCGGTCGCCATCGTGAACCATCGTGGCAGCGGCGCTTTGTCGGCGCAGACCACCATCAACAGCATCACAAGCTATGAGCCGATCGCACTGGCGAGCGGTGCGGAAAAAGAGGGCGTCACGGATGCGGCGCGCTGCCTGAATGAAAAGGGCGACTTCGTGTGCTATGCCGTCACCGGCTTCGGTGAGGGCTTCAATGACCGCGTGGGTGTCATCAGCTATCTGTCTGAGGACGGCACAAAGCTCATCGGCATCCGCGTTTCGTCGAACCTCGAAACCAAGGACTATGGCAAAGAGGTGGAGGACAGTCCCTTTGTCCAGCGCTTTGACGGCGCAAAGCTGCCCGTGTGGCTGTATGACGGCTCAGTTGCCGAGGAAAACATGGGCAAGCAGTCGGGCACGAAGATCGACGCACTGTCGGGCGCGACGGTTTCCTCGCGTGCGGTGGTGGATGCGGTGAATGCCGCCTATACATACTTCCAAAATCACATGAAGAAATAAGGACGCCATATGCCGACGCATCGTTTTTTGAAAAAGGGAGACTGTGTGCTGCTTGCCGTTTTGGCGGCGGCAGCACTGCTTTTTTGCCTGCTTTACCGTTTTCTGTACCCGAAGGTAACGGCGGGTGTTGCCGTGGTGACGGTGAACGGCACGCTTTACGGAGAATACCCGCTCGATGAGGCGCAACGCTTCACGATCGAGACCGCCGACGGCGGGCACAACACCGTCGTGATCGGCGACGGCTGTGCGGCGATCACCGAAGCCGACTGCCCGGACAAGCTGTGTGTGCAGCGCGGGCGCATTGATCGCGGCGGACAGACGGTGGTCTGTTTGCCGCACGGGGTGGTCGTCACCGTGCGCGGCGGAAAAGAGAGCGGGGTGGATAATTGAAAAAGCTGACAGGTGTTGCGAAAACGGTTGCCGTTTTCGGCGTTTTTACCGCGCTGTGCTTTGTGTGCGGCTATATCGAATTTCTGCTGCCGCTGCCGTTTTTGGTGCCCGGCATGAAGCTGGGGCTTGCCAATCTGGTGGTGCTATCCGCTCTGTACACGCTGGGGGCGCGCACGGCGGCGGGCGTATCACTTGTGCGCATTGTGCTGTCCGCCCTGACGTTCGGCTCGCTGTACGGCATGCTGTACAGCCTGGCGGGGGCGGTGCTCAGCTTTCTTGTGATGCTGTGTCTCTATCGCCTGCCCTGCTTCGGCACGGTGGGTGTGAGCGTTGCGGGCGGCATTTGCCACAACATCGGACAGCTTTTGGTCGCCTTTGCCTTTCTCGGTGTCGGCGGCGTGCTGACCTATGCGCCGGTACTGCTGCTGTCGGGCGCCGTGACCGGCTTTCTGATCGGCATCGCGGTGCAGCCGGTGCTGCCGCGCATCAAAAAACTGCTTTGAGGTGAACTCATGTATTCCTATGTTTTCTTTGATCTCGACGGCACGCTGACCGATCCCGCGATCGGCATCACGAACGCCGTCATGTATGCCCTGCGGCACTATGGCATCGAGGTTGCCGACCGCAGCACACTGTATCCCTTCATCGGTCCGCCGCTGACCGATTCGTTTGAAAACTATTTCGGCTTTTCAAAAGAAAAGGCGATCGAAGCGGTCGAGGTCTACCGTGAATATTTCAGCACAAAGGGCATCTTCGAGAACCGCGTGTATGACGGCGTTCCTGCCATGCTGCAGGCACTTTGCGACAGCGGCGTGCGCGCAGTGCTGGCGACCTCAAAGCCGCTGGTGTTTGCCGACCGCATTTTGGCGCATTTCGGGCTGAAGTCGTATTTTTACTATACGGCGGGCAGTGAACTGAGCGGCGAGCGCGTCGAAAAGGCGGAGGTCATCCGCTATGCGCTGGAAAACTGCCGCCTGTTGCCCGTCGACAGCGTCGTGATGGTGGGCGACCGCAGCTATGACGTGGCGGGCGCCGCTGCCTGCGGGCTGCCCGCGATCGGCGTGAGCTATGGCTACGGCAGCCGCGAAGAACTGCAAGACGCGCTCTATATCGCCGACTCCGTTGAGGAATTGCAAAAGATACTGCTGACATAAAAAGGAAACCGCCCATCGGGCGGTTTCCTTTCAGACTGTCAAAAAAGTCCGCAGGACGCAAAAGCGCATTTGCACGAAAAGGTGTCAGAAAAGCATTGGCAAACAAAAAGGAGCGTTTCTTTGAAACGCACGCTTTTGCTGTCTGCGTCAACCGCCCCCTAGCGTATTCCAATACGCCGACGGGGGCGGTTTCCTTGCTCCTGCGGTTTTCAGACAGCCTCACAGTGTGTCAAAAAACAAGTTTTTTGACACACTGAAAGGAAACCGCCCATCGGGCGGTTTCCTTTATATAAGCCTGAGCAACTCTGAAAGCGCGCGGATGCGGGGGACGGGGCGTGTGAGCGGGAAATCGGAATAGCCGTGATCCACAAACACCGCCTGCATCCCTGCGTCAAGGCTGCCTTCGATGTCGTTTTTGACGTTATCGCCGACAAACAGACAGTCTGCGGGCGGCACGCCGAGCCGCATGGCGGCGCGTTCGAACACAGCAGCCTCCGGCTTGTCGATGCCCTCCTCGCCCCCGACGGTGACGCTGTCAAGCAGCGGACGCAGACCGGAGATGTCCAGCTTGCGGTTTTGAATGATGGCGGAACCGTTGGTCACCACGCCGAGCTTCAGTCCCTTTCTACGCAGCGTCTCCAGCGTGGGGCGAGCATCGGCGACAACGGTGGTGGAAACGGGATAGCCGACCTGCAGAAATCGCAAAAATTCCTCAAACGGCACGGCAACATCGTGCGCCTTGCACAGGTCGTCATATGCGGCGCGGTCATAGGACAGATAGCCGTGATGCGACGCAGCGGTGAGCTTTCCGACGGCATCGTCAAGCGCCGCCCCGTCGAGCATCGGGAAATGCCGCTGCAAAAACAGGCGGCAGCTGCCCGCAAAGGACAGGTCACGCTTTGTCAGAGTGTCGTCAAAGTCGAACAGCACCGCACGGATGCGCCCGGTCGGCTGATACAGCCGGCGCACGGCATCGGCATCCGCCCCGATCTGTGCGCGCAGCGCGTCGATGCCGTCAAACGTCCTTTCCGGACGCAGAAAATGCACAAGCGACACAGGGACAGTCTTTCCGTAGAGATCGCCGCTGTAGTCCAAAATATAGCTTTCCGCCTGCGGGGCAACCTTGCCGACGGTGGGGTGCACGCCGACATTCGTGACCGCCGGCAGCATCTTTCCGTCCACCAGCGCGACGGCGGCATAGACGCCGAAACGCGGCAGCACCGTGTCCGCAAGCGGTTGGTTGATGGTGGGTGATCCGAGGGTGCGCCCCAAATGCTGTCCGCCGATGACGGCGGAGCAAACGGTGGGCGCTCTGCCAAGCAGGCGCGCCGCCGTTTCGATGTCCCCGGCGGCAAAGGCTTCCTTGATGCGGGTGGAGCTGACGGACGCACCGTCCGCCGTGACGGGTGGCTGCACCGAAAGGCGAATACCGCGTTTTTGGCAGAGTGTCCGCAAAAGTACCGTGTCGCCTGCGCCGTTTTTGCCGAAACGGAAGTTGAAGCCGCAGACGAGCGAGCGCACGGAGAGCGCGTCATACAGCATGTCCACAAACGCCGCGGGCGTCATGTCGCACACGGCGGAAAAATCCGCACAAAACAGATCGGCAAATCCCATCTGTTCGAAAAGCCGCTGTCGCTCCTCTTCCGTCTGCAGCGGCGCGCCTTTTTTCGGCGCGTCCGCATAGGAAAAGGTAAAGACGGCGGGGGAAAGCGCGTCCTGCAGCAGTGTCGCTGTCAGCACTGTGCGATGCCCGATGTGCACGCCGTCAAACATGCCGATAGCCAGCACGCGATCGACAGGTTTCACGTCGCGCAGCTGCGCGGGCAGGCGATAGTGCGTCATATGTTTTCCCTCCCTCAGACAAACAGTTTCAAAACGGCAAGGGACTGTTCCTTTTCCTGTCCCAGCCCCAAAAAGACGCCGTCGGGCGCGAAAACGCGCACAGGCGTTTGCGGCAGCTTTGTGTGCAGCCGCTCCGCTGCGAGCGCGCCGCCGTTGCGAAACCGCACCGCCTGCGCAGCGGAGACGGTGATGACGGGATAGGTTGAAAACACCTTTTCGATCGGCAGAATAAACGGCTCTTTTTCGGCGGCGGCTTCAAGCGCTTCAAAGGTCACGCAGTCGGAAAGAGAAAAGCCCGCCGCCATGGTGCGCCGCAGCGCGGTCATCACCGCACCGCAGCCGAGCAGTTTGCCGATGTCGTCGCAGATGGAGCGGATGTAGGTTCCTTTGGAGCAGTGGCAGTCGAAGGTCAGCGTGCCGCTCTCCGGCTGATAGTCCAGAATTTCCAACGCATACACGGTGACGGGGCGCGGCTGCCGCTCCACCTCAATGCCCTGCCGCGCCAGCTCATACAGCCGTTTGCCGTCCTTTTTGAGCGCCGAGGTCATCGGCGGGACCTGCAGAATATCGCCGCAAAAACGCGGCAGAACCGCCTCGATCTCGGAGAGAACGGGCGGTTTTTTCTCGGTTTTTCGAACATTTCCCCATATGTCCAGCGTGTCGCTTTCAAAGCCGAACTGCATGGTGGCGGTATAGCGCTTGTCGTGGGTCGGGATGAGATCCAAAGCGCGGGTGGCTTTGCCGATGAGAATGGGCAAAACGCCTGTCGCCATGGGATCGAGCGTGCCCGCGTGCCCCGCCTTTTTCTCACCGAGAATGCGCCGCGCCTTGGCACAGCACACAAACGAGGTGATCTCGGCGGGCTTGTCTATGCAAAGAATGCCGTCCATTGCGTCTCCTTTTTTCAGTCGCGGATGCCGTCAACGGTGTCGCCGATAACGGCAACGACCCTGTCGATGGCTTCGGAAAGCGGCAAATTGACCGTGCAGCCCGCTGCCGCAGGGTGACCGCCGCCGCCGAAAACGCGGCAGATCTCCGCCGCGTTGGCGTGCGTGCCGGTGCGCAGACTGATCTTATAGCTGCCGTCCGCTTTCTGCCGCAGCGTCACGCCGACCCAAACACCCTCGATCTGCCGCGGGATGGGCGGCAGCCCCTCAAGGTCGTTTTCGCCCGCCTTGCTTTTTTCGATCATGTCGTTTGTGATCGCCATGACCGCACAGCGCCCGTGATAGTGGAACGTGATCGCTTGCAGCGCCAGCCGCTCCAGCTCAATGCGGGCGCGGGATTTGATGTCGAACATGGTGCGGTTGATCTGCGCATAGGGAATGCCGCAGTCCATACAGGCGGCGGCAAGCCGATGCGTCAGCGCCGAGGTGTTGGAATATTTGAAGCAGCCGGTGTCGGTCGCCATGCCCGTATACAGGCACTGCGCAATAGCGGGCGAAAGTGCGACGCCGAGCGGCTCCAACAGCTGACAGACGATCATGGCGGCAGCCGCCGCCGAAGGATCGAGAAGGGTCGCTTTCGCATAGGAAACGTTGGTGCCGTGATGATCAATGCACAGATCCACACGCCCCGCATATTGCTGCATGGACGGGCCGAGCAGCTTTTCGTCCGCCACATCGACGGCACAGATAAACTGCGGCTCAAAATTCTGCACGGGGATGGCGGCGGTCATATACCGATATTTCTCCGGAATGGGATCGTTGCAGGCAAAGCGCGCCCGTTTGCCGAGCGAACGCAGCGCGATGCACAGCCCCGCCGCCGAGCCGATGGTGTCCCCGTCGGGGAATTGGTGCATCAGCAGCAGAATGTCCTCTGCCGCTTTCAGCCTTTCCGCCGTCGCAGCAAGCGTCAGCTTCTCAGTCTCCATCTGCCGTGCTCTCCTTTTTCAGTTTGTGAAGTGTGGCGGAGATCTCCGCGCTGTAGGCGATGGAGTCGTCCGCAACAAAGCGCAGCTCGGGGGTGTAGCGCAGTCGCAGGGCGCTGCCAAGCTCCCGCCGCATATAGCCGGCGGCGCTTTGCAACCCGCGAACTGCGTCCCGCGCGGCATCCATGCCTTCCATGGCACTGATAAATACCGTGGCATAGGACATATCCTTTGTCACATCCACCCGCACGATGCTCAGCATTTTTCCGGCAACGCGCGGATCCTTGACGGTGCGCAAAATCGCCGTCAGCTCCCGCAGGATGTCCTCACCGGTACGGTCTGAACGATAGCTTGCCATCAGTCTCTGTACTCCTCAATAATATAGGTTTCGTAGATGTCGCCCTCTTTGATGTCGGTGAACTTCTCCAGTCCGATACCGCATTCATAGCCCTGGGCAACTTCCTTTTGGTCGTCCTTGAAGCGCTTGAGGGAGATCATCTTGTCGTCGCCGATGATGATGCCGTCACGCACGATGCGCAGAAGGTCGTTGCGATAGACCTTGCCGTCGAGAATATAGCAGCCCGCGACCAGTCCGACACCGGTGATGCGGTAGACCTGCCGCACTTCCGCTCTGCCGTGCAGCACCTCACGCGTTTTCGGCGCGAGCATACCTTTCATGGCAGCCTCGATCTCCTCGATGCAGTCATAGATGATGCGGTACATGCGCATATCCACTTCGTTCTGCTCCGCCGCAACCTGTGCCAGCGGATCGGGACGGACGTTGAAGCCGACGATGATCGCGCCCGAGGCGGACGCCAGCATGACGTCGTTTTCGGTGATGCCGCCGACCGCGCCGTGGATCACGTGCACACGCACTTCCTCGTTCGACAGCTTTTCAAGCGATTGTCTGACCGCTTCCACCGAGCCCTGCACGTCTGCCTTGACAATGACGTTGAGCTGCTTCATTTCGCCACGCTGCATCTGATCGAACACATTGTCCAGCGTGACCTTCTGATAGGCGTTGAAGCGTTCTTCCTTTGCGGCATCCTTGCGCTGCTCCACCAGCTGGCGGGCAAGACGCTCGTCGGAGACGGCGTTGAAGGCATCGCCGGACACCGGCACAGTGTCAAGACCCATGATCTCGACCGGCACGGACGGACCGGCTTCGGTGAGCGCTTTACCGTTTTCATCGGTCATGGCGCGCACTCTGCCGACGCTCGAGCCGGCAACCAGGATGTCGCCCGCACGCAGCGTGCCGTTTTGCACAAGCAGCGTGGCAATGGGACCGCGTCCCTTGTCCAGCCGCGCTTCGATGACCGTGCCCTTTGCGGCGCGGTCGGGATTGGCTTTGTATTCCTGCACCTCGGCAACGAGCAGCACGGTCTCCAGCAGCTTGTCGATGCCTTTTCCGGTCTTGGCGGAAACGGGAACACAGATAACGTCGCCACCCCACTCCTCGGGCACCAGCTCATATTCGGTGAGCTGCTGCATGACGCGGTCGGGGTTGGCTTCCGGCTTATCCATTTTGTTGATGGCAACGATGATGGAAACGCCCGCCGCCTTGGCGTGGTTGATCGCTTCGATCGTCTGCGGCATGATGCCGTCGTCCGCCGCGACCACCAGGATGGCGATGTCGGTCACCTGCGCGCCGCGCGCACGCATGGACGTGAAAGCGGCGTGACCGGGGGTGTCGAGGAAGGTGATGTTCTGCCCGTTGCAGTTGACGCGATAGGCGCCGATGCTCTGGGTGATGCCGCCCGCCTCACCGGCGGTGACATTGGTGTTGCGGATGGCGTCGAGGATGGAGGTCTTGCCGTGATCGACGTGACCCATGACCACCACGACCGGATCGCGCGGCTGCAGGTTGGTGTCGTCGTCCACGCTGTCGTCGATGATCTGCTCCTCGATGGTGACAACGACCTCGCGCTCCGCATGTGCATGGAATTCCTCCGCGACAAGGAATGCGGTGTCGAAATCGATTTCCTCGTTGACGGTCGCCATGACGCCGAGCTTCATGAGCACCTTGATGACCTCGGCGGCGGTCGCCTTCAGACGGCTGGCAAGCTCGCCGACCGTGATGGTTTCACCGACCGTGATGGTCATCTGCTTTTTCTTGCGTTCCGCTTCAATACGCTTCAGACGCTCCGACTCGGTTTCGCGACGGCGGTGCGGCTTGCGGTATTGCTGCGATTTCTGATTGATCTTCTGCTTGCGCACGGCGGTGTCGCCGCCGCGCATGTTGCTGTTCTTCTGCGCCATGACGTCGAACTTCTCGTCATATTTGCCCACATCCACCTGCGCACTGCGGGTGTCGACCGTGCGGCGCTCGATCGGACCGCGCTCCAAAGCCGGCTGTTTCTTCTTCGGCTGGGTCTTGATCTCAATGGGAGGGGTCGACGGCTTTTGCGGCGTGGGCTTCTCGGCGGGCGCAGGCTTTTTCTGCACCGGCTTTGCCGCAGGCACTTTCGGTGCTGCGGGCTTTTCCGCTGCCGCTGCGGGCGCTTTTTCTTCCGCTTTCTTCTCCGGAGCCGGCACTTTTTCCGGCGCCTTTTCCGCCTTGGGGGCGGGCTTCGGACGTTCGGCGGCAGTCGCAAAGTAGGCGTCAAAGCTGTCTACGGCGAACTTCTGTGTATAGTACTCGAATATGACGTCGAGTTCTTCCTCTTCCAGCGCGGTTGCACTTTTCTTGGCGGGCTGGAAGTATTTCGAAAGCAGGTCGATCACTTCCTTGGCGGGAACGCCGAAATCCTTGGCAACGTCACTGACGCGGTATTTTATCATCATAGGCTGGTCCTCCTTTTGGTAGGTCAAATGTATTTTTGCATGGCGGCGGCAAATCCGCCGTCGTCGGTCGCGATCACGCCGACGGGCTTTTGCAGTCCGAGCAGCGCGCCGAGCGCCTCTTTGTCCGTCGGGATGACGGCAAGCGGCGTTTGCCGCTTTTCTGCGAGAAACCGCAGCTCCTTCGCCGTTTTTTCCGAAAGGTCGCAGGCAAGCAGAATCTGTTTTGCCCTGCCGTCGGCGACAAGTCCCGAAACGGCGTCAAAGCCGACAAAGAGGTGCCCCGCACGGCGGCAGATGCCGAGAAGCCCCGACAGCTTATTTGTTGTCACCGTGCATCTCCTCCTCTAACTGTGCATAGACCGCAACCGGTATCTGACAGGAAAAGGAACGCTCCAGAAGATGCTTTTTCTGTGCGACCTGCAGGCAGGAAACGTTTTTGCAGATATAGGCGCCGCGTCCGTTTTTCTTGCCGGTGAGGTCAACGCTGAAACCGCCGTCCGTGTCCCGCACGATGCGCACAAGCTCCTTTTTCGGCTTGTGCTCTCCGCAGCCGACACAGCGGCGCAGCGGCACTTTCTTTTCCACCGGGCATCCCTCCTTTTCCTCAAAAATACTTATTCCGTCGGCTCCTCACCGAAAAATCCGCTTTCGGGGCGGATGTCGATCTTCCAGCCGGTCAGGCGCACGGCAAGGCGGGCGTTCTGCCCTTTGTTGCCGATGGCGAGGGACAGCTGATTGTCCGGCACGGTGGCGCGGCACGCCTTTTCGCCGTTCGGATCCAGTTCGATGGAGACCACCTTGGCAGGGGACAGCGCCGCAGAAATGAACTGCACGGGATCGTCGCTGTATTCGATCACGTCGATCTTCTCGCCGCCCAGCTCTTCGACGATGCCCGCGATACGTGCGCCGCGCACGCCGATGCAGGCGCTGATGGCGTTGACGTTTTCATCATGGGACAAAACGGCGAGCTTTGTACGCGAGCCGGCTTCACGGGAGATGGCTTTGATCTCGACAACACCGTTGAAGATCTCCGGCACTTCCATTTCGAAAAGTCGCTTGACAAGACCGGGATGGGTGCGGGAAAGCAGCATGCGCGGATTGCCGTCGTTCGATTTGACGTTGACGACATACACCTTGATGCGGCTGCCCTCCACGATGGTCTCACCCTCGATCTGCTCGGTCTTGGGCAGCACCGCCTCGCCCTTGCCGAATTCGACGGTGGCGTTGCCGGTGCGGGGATCGACCCGCCGCACCAGCGCGGTGACCAGCTCCTGATTGCAGCGCTGATATTCTTCAAGCTGCTGGGTCTTTTCCGCCTCGCGGATGCCCTGATGGATGGTGTGCTTTGCCGCCTGCGCCGCAACACGGCCGAACTGCTTCGGTTCCAGCTTGATCTCCACAAACTCGCCGACCACCGGCTTCTTCGTATACTGTGCGGCGGCGTCGGGCAGGATCTGCGTCTTGGGATCCTCGACCTCGTCGACGATCTCCTTGCGGATGGCGACGGTGAACTGATTGCGCTCCGCGTCCATGACCACGCTGACGTTGTCCTTGGTGTCATAGTCCTTGTTGACCGCACTGACAATGGCGGCACGGATCTTTTCGACCATGTATTCGTGCGGGATACCCTTTTCTTTTTCCAGCATCCGCAATGCTTCGAAAAACTCGGTCGTTTCTTTGTTTGTCATAGTGTACCTCCAAAATTGTTGATTTAGTCCTCTTGTTCCTCGTCGTCCCAATCGTCGATGACGTGGACGGCGGAAATTTCCTTTTTGGCGAAAGAGAGCGTGTTTTCCTCGGCGTCCTGCAGCCAAAGTATGTCGTCCTCAAGCCGTTTAAGGATGCCGGGAAATTCTTTGACACCGTCGCGGGCGTGATAGAGACGGACAACGACGGGATAGCCTTCAAACATCTCAAAATGCTCCGGCCGCGTCAGCTCGCGGTCAACGCCGGGAGAGCTGACTTCAAGGCAATAGGAGCGGTCGATGGGATCGGCCTCGTCCAGAAGATTGCTGAGCCGCCTTGAGACCTTGACGCAGTCGTCGATGGAGACCGGTCGGTCGGCAGCGTCGATATACACGCGCAAAAACCAATCGACACCCTCCTTCACAAACCGCACGTCCCACAAAAGCAGCCCGTTTTCCTCAACGACCGGCGCGGCAAGTGCCCACACGGTCTGCACGGTCTTTCCGGCACTTTGCCCGCTTTTTGCGGGTTTTGACATGAGCGTTCACCTCTTTCAGCTGACAATACAAAAGAGCGGGTCGCCCCACTCTTTCTGCATACATTGTTTACTTTAATATGTACTATACCACATCTGTTTCAAAAATGCAAGAAAAATTTTCCGCGCAAAAAAAGTATAAGAAACGGCAAGGCGGTAAAGAATAATGCTGCGATAGCAAGTTGCTTTCGTAATCAGGAAAGGAAAGAGGTCGCAGCAATGGAAAATCGTCAGAATCAGCAGAACCAACAGAATCAGCAGCAGAACCAGCAGAATCGTCAGAACCAGCAGAATCAGCAGAACCGTCAGAATCAGCAGAACCAGAAGAACAACATCTGACAAGGACAAAGAGAGCGCCGCAAAAGCGGCGCTCTCAGACTGTCAAAAAAGTCCGCAGGACGCAAAAGCGCATTTGCACGAAAAGGTATCAGAAAAGCATTAGCAAACAAAAAGGAGCGTTTCTTTGAAAC
>ERZ791927.1999-NODE-1999-length-14076-cov-2.219813_pt1 | contig 14076 bp, 17 predicted proteins | sample MGYA00510130_ERZ791927 | MGnify/ENA primary metagenome ERZ791927 (study PRJEB30046, sample SAMN00792055) | human gut metagenome | study: EMG produced TPA metagenomics assembly of the A metagenome-wide association study of gut microbiota in type 2...
TTTTACCGATTTTGCCGTCGCCTGCACCATATAAAAAGGCATAAATGAAGGTTTTGGCTTGGTTACGTTCGGGCAGCCCTGCGGCGAGCTGGTTTGCGGTGTGGATGTCGCCGTTGAGGATTTCATGGGCGTAGGCTCCGTTGTCATAAGGGTACATGAAGTGAGCCAGACAGCGCAGTTCCAGACCAGATGCGTCAACGCCTACCTGAAACCAGCCATCTGGGGCTTTGAACAAGCTGCGACATTCTTTGCCATATGGACTACCTACGGCTGGCACTTGGGCGACATTGGGTGAGGCGTGGGTAGCTCTGCCGGTAACTGCACCACAGGGGTTGACTGTGCCGTGGATACGCCCATCGGCTTTGACACATTTGAGCCAGCCATATTTGCCGTCGCTGAGCTGGCCGAGGCGTTTGGTGAGCATGAGGTATTCCTCGAAGACTCCTGCAAGTTTGCGGAGTTCTTCTGGTGCTTCTTTGTCGGTCTTTAAGTAACCAAAGGTGATGTCGTCGATTTTGAGGCGATCTGTACCTTCCTCAAAAAGTTCTTCGTTATCTGGGGTATAGTTGAAGTGGTTTTTGATAAGCCATTCAATTTGCTGACGGCTATTGGGGTTGAAGTCTTTGTATTTCTGTACCGGTACGCCTTTGACGTAACCTTTAGTTTTGTTGTCTCGTTTTGGTATGAATACTTTGTCAGGAATAAGTGGTACTTGCTGTCTGAGGATGGCATCGAGGGTGGCATGGCGGCTCCTGAGGGGGACTTCTAGCTCTTGAGCTGCAAAGACATCAAAGGGGAAGCCGTTGCTTTCCTGCTTTGCCATGAGCCATTGGGCTTGATGTTCCAGTGCGATGGGAGCTTCTGGGTAGTTTTTGCTCATCAGTTTTTCATAAAGTTTTTTGGTGACGACTACGTCTTGGATGCAGTAGGTGAGCATTTCTTCGGAGTAGTGCGACCACGCATCGGCGGTTTCTTCGGCGTAGGTTCCTTTGAGTTCTCCAAGGCGATAACCCCACGCTTTGAGGCTGTGGGAACCATAGAGTTTACCGGGCAACTTGCCTGTGCGAAGAAGGCCATTGTCGCTGTCTTTGATATTTCCATAAATCAGGCGGGATAGGACAAGGGTATCCACGACGTTCCCTTGGAGTGCATAGGGCACTTTAAAGTCGTGGGGATAGAGCTTTGTCAGAACAGGTAGGTCGTAGTTGATGACATTATGACCACAAATAAATTCACCCTCCCGGATTGCCTCTAGGAGCCGTTTGGCTCCCAGATGGACTTCCGAGGGGCGATATTTTGTGACTTTGTTATTTTCATCAATGATGACCATACAATGTGCTTGGGTAACCGTGTCTAAAAGACCATTTGCTTCAATATCGAAAAAGAGCATTTACAGGTACTTTCTTTGCAGTTCTGCGTTTTCATCTTCAAGGGTTAAGATGTCTTTACGCATTTTTGTTACGGCTTTGGTGTTGGCTTCAATCAATGCTTTTGCCATTTTGATCTGTTGCTTCAAGCACCATTTTTGCATACCGAAAAACATTTTAATCAGAAACAATTTTAATACCTCCTGTGTTGTTATAGGCTCTTTGAGCCGCTTCTTTTTGTCGACCAGCAGAAAAGCTGGAGATGAGTTTTAGGTAGCCGATAACCCTTGTGCCATAATCGACAGAGGCAGAGTGGCATTGGGGGCAGGCTGGGTAGTAGTTGGGGTCTATATGACCACAGTCTTTGCAAACTGTGCAGAGGACGTTGGTTGTCCAATAGGGAACCCCATGCTTGATATTGGTTTGGATGAGATTTAATGCTTCGGCCTTCGTAGGCGTTCTTTGGAGATTGAGATGTAAAGCTGCTCCACCATCAAGGTACTGCGCTACTTCTTTGCCGTGAATTTTGATTTTGTCAAGGATATTCCATTTTTCGGACTCTACTGGGTAAAAGTAGCTGTTGTAGCAGTCACGAGGAACCCAAAGACCATCTTCTTTATCCCATTTGGCGTTTTTGACACCAAGGTTTTCGGCGGGTACAAATTCTGTGTTAAAGCGTACACCGCAGCTTTTAAAGGCTGCTTTATTAAGCATTTGGATGGTAGACAAACAATGCTTGAGATATTCTGGGTAATTTTCTTTACTCCAGAAGCCGACATCTGTGTGTGTGCAGATATATTCGTAGCTTTCGAGGCAGCCATTGATGCCAATGGTGCAGAATTGTTTGTCAAGGTCGATAAAGCCTGCGGAATAGGCAGGGAGCATACCGTTGGCGATCATTTCGGAGTGGTATCTGCGGTGTGCTAAGAGGTACATCTGGACTCGTTTGACGACTGCTTCAAGAGTCAGTTTTCGTTGCCTGAGTCTGTTGAGGTTGATGGTGATTACCTGCACACTGCCTGTGGATACACCACCTGCGCCGAGGGTGTAGCTAAAGGTGTTGTCGGCAAGCTCGTTGCGGAGGCGACAACAGGAGGCGAGGCTATCAGCGCTGTTGGACTCATAGTGGAAGAAGCTATGGCCTTTAGACATTTGGGTTGCCAAGAGGTCGATAAAGGCAGTGTCTTTGGCAGCGTTTCCATCGACAAGGTAGGCAGCGGTGACTACCGGGAAGGTGAGGAGTTCTTTGCGGCGTTCTTTGCGGAACCATTCCATGAAGAAGGCTTGGAGTTCTTTGAGGGTTTCGTAGTCGGGCTTGCTGCCGTCGGGGAAGTAGAATTCATCAAAAAGGGATGTAAAGTAATGCTCATCGAAGATTGAGATGTTCCAGAAGATGCTTTGGAAACCTCGTGCTGCCGCTGGCTGGTTCATGGAGTAGATGACACCTTGCAGTTCCTGTTTGATTTCCGGGCTGTTAGTGGTGAGGTAATCTGTTCCGTAGGTCTTTTTTGCAAAATAATCAAAATACATGAGAAACTCTACAGTTGCTACTGCTTCGGCAAAGCCGCCTGCTATTTGGTACATTAGGTTGACAAAGGAGCCGCAGAAGCTCTGGAGGTTTCGGGGTCTGCTGGAGGTGCCGCCGATGGCCTTGGAGCCGTCAAAAAGGAACGGATATAGGGTGATGGAGGCACAGTAGGGTTTGAGTGAGGTTTCATCATGGACGTAGATGAGATGGTCATGGATGTCTTCAAGGTATTGTGCAGCTATGTCTTTACCAAACATGGCGGTGATTTTTTCGCAGATGATGGCACGGTTGACTTGGATATTTTCATATTTGTAAAGTTCCGCTTCCATTGTTGCTATGTTTTTAGAAGTGACATTGGAGTTGGGGTCAACGATGGAGCCATCTGCGGCATTACCTGCTGCAATATAATTTTTGATGAAGTCGAGCTTGCTTTTGATTTGTTCAGTGGTTAGAGTGTTTAGCAATTTCTTCTCCTTTCATTTGGAATTGTTTGGTCATATCTACCCAATGTGGGATACGGCCGGAATAGACACCATATTGATCGGTTTCGATAATATGTTCACGGACATAGAACCTTTGGTTAGTAGTGGGTTCTTCGAGGCCTCCAAGGTCTTTTTTATAGGAGCCTACTTTAAGCCATTGGATTGCTTCGATACCAAGGTATTTATCAGGGTCTTCGTCTTGACCGGAGTAGAGGCCAATTGGCAGGTTTGTTTTGCGGGTAAGGGAACGGATAAGTGCCGTTAAGGCTGCTTCGGTGATACCATTGTTTGTTGTACCGCCCATAAGGACTACAGCGGTGATGTCGCCTTGATATTTTTGGGTGATTGCCCAGACGTTGTAAACGGTGTCTTCGAGGTTCAGGGAGTCGCCCTGTTCACCGATAAGATGCTGTGAGTGACAGCCGGGGCAGTTCTGGCGACAGCCAGAAAACTCGATGTAGACTGCTGTTTCACCGGGGATTTCGGATGTGGTGATACCTATGTTGGCTACTGGGTATGAGTAATGATGTTTCATAATATAATTCCTCCTAGAAATTAAAAGGAACATCATCCTCGTTTCCCAAGTCGATGCCCTTTCCGGTTGGTTTATCTGCGGCTATGAGCCTGTCTGTTTCTTTGTCGTAGGCTAGATAGCCTGCAATGCCTGTTTCGCCTGTGTGGCGACCTTTGAGTATCCTGATACGCACTAAATTTTTCTCGTCGGTTTCTGCCTGCTGGTTGCGTTCCAGCGCCCAAACCCCATCGGATAACTGGGAGAGTGCTTGGGAGCCTCGAAGGTGACTGAGGCTGATTGCCCCGCCTTCTTCGGCTGGGGTGCCGTCGACACGCTTGAGGTGGCTGACGACAAGCATCCCTACGCCTGTTTCTTCGACAAGGCTACGGAGGCGAGTCATTAGTACGTCGGTGGCTTTACGCTCATTTTCTATATCAAGACCGCTGATAGCGATGGAGATATGGTCGAGGATTATAAAGTCGCATTGTTCGGCGGCTGCCATATAGCGGATATTTTTGATAAGGTCTTCGGACTCCAGGGAACCAAAGTGTTCATAAAAAATAAAATGTCCTGAGCCGAGAGTGGCATCAAAGGCATTTTTATATTCTTCTTCGGTGATAAGGTGTCTATTGAGGGCAAGCCGTTTGCCTGTGTGGATTGCCATGAGGCCTTTGGCTGTCCTTTTGACATTTTCTTCGAGCATGAGCATCCCGATTTTTAGTCCAAGATTGACTCCATAGTGGTGAGCAAGTTGCCGGACAAAGGTAGTTTTACCTGTGCCGGTTCCTGCTGTGATGAGGATTAGTTCGCCTTTGCGGAGTCCCATGGTCATCTTCTGGAGGTCTATTTTCCATGGAAGTGGATAACCTTGAATGTCTTCCTGCTCGGTGGAGAGGGTTTCCCAAAGTTCTGCTCCGTTGATGATGCAGGCTGGTTTGTAGGTTTTGGCATTCCAGATGGCGTTGACTACGGCGGCTGCCTGCCCTTGCATGAGACAGTCATTGGGGTCTTTGAGGGGCAGGGTGGCTATTTTTAGTTTGCCGGGGCGTAGGATACCGCAGACACTTTCGACAGCTTCCCGGCCTACTTTGTCCATGTCAAACATGACGATGACTTCGTCAAAGCCTTCTAGCCAGTCATATTGTGCTTCAAAGGTTTTCTTGGCTGATTTGGCTCCATTGGGAACGGAGACTACCGGGTATTTGTTACCTTGTATTTGGCTGACGGTGAGGCAGTCGATTTCTCCTTCGGTGATGATGAGCTTTTTACCACCTGCAAAAAGGTGTTGACCAAAAAAGCGGTGCTGGAGATTGCCGATGGTCTCGAAGGTTTTGTCGGGGTATCTTATTTTTTGTCCGATGATGGTTCCGGTTTCATCACTGTAGTTAGCGAATTGGGCGGGTTTATCATGTCGGAAGCCTTTATAGTATCCATAGAGTTTACAGGTTTCCTGTGAGATACCACGAGCTGGTAAGGCTCCGAGGTTTAGATCAGCAGGTGAAACGACATTGCCTTTGGTCATTGGTTTGTCTGTTTTGGCTGGTTCGTGGTTTTGATGGTGTGCCTCACAGCTAAAGCAGTAGGTATGTCCGTCATCGTAGACACACATTGCGTCACTGCTGCCACAGTCAGGGCAGGGGACGTGGGCTTCGATGATTTGGGAGTCTGTCTGGTTTTCCATATCAGTTTACCTCTACAGTTTGAATGTGTGGATAGTGTGCGACAAGGTTTTTAAACAGGTCGCTTACAGCTATACGCTGGGCATCTGTGAGGCTACCAGTGGTATCACAAAGGATGTAGATGGATGTTGTATTGTCAGGAAAATCCCATTGAGCCACCGCTTCGTTGTCTCGGTCAGTTTCTATTGTGCCGTCGCTTTGAATGATGTAGTGGTAGCCTGTATCGAACTCACCGAGGCGGCGGGCGGCACTGACAAGGTTTTCTTTAGTAGCACCATTGAGAGGCTTTTTTATAATGTAGAGCCAATCGGTGCAGGTACGTTTTTTGAACTGTAGTGTGTTTATTTGTTGCTGCCTCCTTTCTTGAGGATGAGTCCGTCGAGGCTTTTTGCGGGTTCGTCGAACCATGCGGCAGGTATGAATTTTTTTGCATATTTGTAGCCATGCTTCTCACACCAGTCAGCAACGGTTGTTTTGCTGCCAGAGTAGATTTTGGTGGCCGGGCTGCTAAAGACAAAACGGATGTCGAGGTGTGGATATTGTTCTTTGATGAGTAGGTGTTTTTTACGATCGTCCGCATCAAAGAGTCCTTTGGCTTCCACTATGATGCCATTTGGCAGTACCCAATCAGGGGTGTAGTAGTGGTCGGTAGCTGGTATGATATAAGGCAGCTTGTATTTTTCATAAGCTGCTTCGATACCTGCATTATCCAACTGTTGTGCTACTTTATCCTCTAGACCGCTGCGGTAGGCTGTGGGTGTGGTGTGGTAACCGCCATGACGACTAAAGGTTTTCACGGTTTAGAATTCCTCAGTGTCAAAAGCAGTATTGCTAACAGTTTCATTACTTTCTACTGTGTATCCGTCTTCTTTTTCAAAGCCGTAGGCTTCGGCAGATACACCACCCGGCTCTTTGTATTCGATGACCTGTACGGCATCCAAATATAATGTCAGACCACAATTAGCCGAGGACTTGTGGTAGGGGTTGACGGTGAAACGCACCCGGCAAATGCTGCCATGACCAATATCACCTTTGATGGGTGTGCCTTGAGCGTCAAAGATGGGGATTGTACGTTGTTTGATTTCACCAGTTTTAAGCTGGTAACTGGTTTTGGTTTTGAATTTGAAAACGATGTCACCATTTTTGTCTTCACGAGTGCCAATGCGAGCGTTTGTCCATTTTTTGCCTTTAAATTCACTAGAATTTTTAGCGGCTTCCAATCTAGTGATGAGCCTGTCGGTGTCTTCTTTGTTGAATAACATTTGGATTGTGTATCCTACTTCGGCACCCTCAAAGTATTCCGGTGTGCGTAATTTAGGATATTGTGCAGTTCCCCTAGGGGTTGTAATTTGTGTTCTCAAGTTTTAAAAATCTCCTTTAGTTTTATTATTTCCCTGTGGAGCCGATACCATCGGTGCCACGTTGAGTGTCGCTGAGTTTATCAACGACAGAAATTTTGACTGCTTCGTTTTTTTCGATGATGAGCTGGGCTATACGTTGGCCTTTGGAGATATACTCCGAGTATTGACCAAGGTTTTCAACCAGCAGCATCAGTTCACCACGATAGTCACTGTCAATGATGCCTGTACCGTTGGCGAGGCGCAGTTTGGTCTTAGCTCCGATACTGGAACGCAAAAAGACTTTGCCGTGGTAACCTTTTGGTATCTCTACGGCTATCCCTGTATGTACAATGTAGGCATTAGGGACAAGGCGGTTAGGGAGTATCTCTATACTGCTGAGGCTACTGAGGTCGAGACCAACGGAGCCTGCGGTGGCTGCTTGAGGCACTTGGGCTTCTTCGTGGAGCTTGCAGATTTTTAAAGTTGGCTGTGCGGTTGCTATGGTGTTCACCTCCTTTCAGTTAAATAAAAAAGTGAGGTCAGAGTTTGTCGACTCTTTCCCCCACTATCTGTGACACTTAGATAAATTCAATTTGGAAGTCTTTTGTATCTTTTGGTAGATATACTTTTGCTGGCTTTCCGCATTTATGAGCGAGCCGGGCAAGGGCAATTTGGGTGCCTGTGATGCAATCAAAGGTGTCTTCGGGACTACAAGAGGCTGATGCTTCTACCTTTTTACCCTCTTTTACGCTGGTAAGAATGATTTTATTACCTTCACTCCGCGCTTCTAAGGTATCTGCGTTTAGTGCTTTTAATTCTTCTAGTGTTTCTTTACATCTTCTGTGTGCCCAACCATAAATTGCTTCTTGTAATTTTTGCCAGCTATCTGATACTGAGTCTTTTTTATTAAGAATGGCTAACTGACTACAAGTCCATTCCTTTTCATCCAAAGTACAACTAAACCAACACTGCTTTCTATACCTTTTAGGTTTCACATCAAAGTCTACAAGAAAGCCGTTATCTACTATTAATACCGTACCTGCGCCGAACTCTTTATGTTTAACTCGGAGTCCAACTTTGATTTCCTCAGGGTCAATTCCTTTGAGTGGTGCTAAGTAACTACACAAGGTATACCAGCGCCCGTAACCATATTTTTGTTTGGATAGGTCTTAAACGAAAACAACATCGTCATTGTCGTTTTTCCTTAACACCTGTACTACAGCGCCCTGTTTAAAGAAAGGTACTACATTTTCTTTTACACGGTATTTTTGACCAACTTCAATATCAATTTCTCTCATGGTTATCTACCAGCCTTTCTCGGATCAATAGTTTTACCTTCGAGACTCTCAACGAGCCATTTGGCATAGTCTAGGATTTTCTTAGCTTCTTTAAGTTCCGCTTCGCCGTCTTTGCGACCCATGCGGCACGTGTATTTGATGATGTTTCCACGCAGGTAACCACGGAAAGCTTCGGGTGTCATATTGGCTTGCATGGTTTCGATTGGTTGATGTAAGGTGTCGTAATGGTTTTGTATGGGTTCTTCTAACGGTTTTAAGTCTAATAAATGAATAAAACGCCAGTCGTCCCCATTGCGTTCCCGGACTTCTTTATTAGGATAAAAGAAAGCAGGTGCCTCAGACCCATCGTCATATCTTAGTTCAACGATCTCGCCTTCCTTGAGATACCCATCAGCAAAGTTACCCCTTGAAGTGGTGGTGACAAACAGCTTACCTCCTTGTTTTACATACTGTTCAAATTCTTGTCTGTTCATAATTTTTAGTTCCTCCTTAGGTTTTCTTTTAGGAGACCTTAAGGATACCTATGGTTATTATTACTGAGTAATATCAGTAGGAGTAATCCTTAGGTTATCCTTGGGTTTCCTTTCTCTTGTATGTGGAACAATTAAGAGAAGATATACTTACTGTTCATGATTTCGGTTAAATTTAAAGTGCCTTTATTAGGAATATCAGGAAGGTTTCCATCTGCAAGTTTTTTCATATCGTTTCTAAAGTTTGCTAAGACATCATACTCGGTATACATTTGGATAAAACTTTGTCGTACTACTTTATACATGAGTTTTGCTTGGGCGACTGGTGCGCCATAAGAGTCGTGTATCATGGCAAAATGCTTGATACCTGCATCAACAGCATTACAGACAGTGAGTTGTAGGTGGCTGGCATCCATTGAGTGGATGAAGTTAGGAGCGACACCTTGAGCTTGCGCTCGTTTGTCGATGTTTCCTGTGATATTTAAGCTATACAAGCGAATATTTTTCCCTGCACATCTTAAACGGACTTGTTTACTTTCACATTCCATATAGCTTTGCTGCACTGGGAGTCCCATTGGAGTCGTCCAGGTTACAACTTGGCCCTTCTTTGTGACACTCTTAGCACAATCTTGGAGCCATTTCATGCCATCTACAGCGGCGACAACAGTTGTTCCGACTGCGTTCCAGATGAGCTTAGCCATGTATGCTGAGGCTTGCCAGCAATTTGCTTCTGTGAAGACAGAGGTTTCTTTCTGTTCCTGCATATCTTTTTTTATGATGTCTTCGTAGATTTGGTCACGAAATCCGTATTCTTTTGAGCCATAGGCAAGTGTCATTACAGAGCGTTTGGTTACTTTGCGGGTGACTCCATACATCCTCCAGATTTGAGCGAGTGTTTTGGTGCCAAACTTGATTTTGGTTTCGACAACATCGTCTATAGTGCCATTTTTGAGGTCTTGGTCAATGGCCGCATTTACTTTGGCTGCGACTACACCGTAGATGTCGTTGGGCTTGTCGGAGGGCAGGAGGTTGACTGCTGCACCACCTACAGGATCACGAAGTATAGCTGAGAAGTGCTGGAGGCCTGAGCAGGTTCCATCAAAAGCTACAGGGATACCAGACACAAAACCTTTTGGTGTACCATGTTTGGCTTCCCATTGCTTCCATGCCTGCCATTCAAAGCAGAACGCCAAGAACTGACAGGGTTCGTCTTGGGACATCCAAAAGGTGTGTACTAGTGGGTCGGCTGCGGAGGCGAGGATGTCTGTTTCGTTGTCGTGAACCCATTGGATACGGTCGTCATAGCTTACTTTGTCTATTCCTGCTAAGTTTGCACCATGGACAGCAAGCCAGTTAATGTCTTCCATATCTTCACAAGCAGGAGCATCAGCGAAAAGGATTAGGCCTTTGTTTAGGTCATCTCCTTGAAAGCTAAAATTAGGAATAGGGTATACACGACCACGGAAGTCCATGTTGCAAGGGAAGTATATTTTGTCATATTTGGCAAATTCTTCGGCAACCTTAATGTTACCAACAGCTCTTAATGCAAGGCTTTTGCGTCTGGTTTCATCTTTGTAGTAACCAACCATTATTTTTCGGTAATCTTTTAGTTGGTCTTCTGTAGGTTTTTCAGAGAGTACCATAGGTTTGGGTGCTTCATCAATGTACGGTATACCAGCGCGCCCTCCACCTCGTGCAATAACATCTTGCATTACTTTAAGAACTCTGATGTTTATTTTCCAAGGCGTGGCTTGGATACTATTGATTGCTTTGCGAACTTCGGCAAGTTCCATTTGTCCTAATTTTTTTAGATAGCGTTTTCCAAAGATTGTTCTTTGGTCATGTACACGCAATAAGGTAGATACGGATTGGAGTTCCCCATAATAACCGCCATCATTGTAAGTTGTCCAAGGTTTAGGTGGGATGATGGTAGGACAAAGTCGATAAGAGTTGGCGACTATATTGTCTTCGTTTGCTGTCCAGGCTTCTAAAAGTGCTTGAGTAGGCTGGATATTTAAGGTTGTTCCTTGTTGGCAATATTCAAAGTAGTTAGTTGTATTGATAATGATATTTACAAGACAGGCCGCAAGTTGCATGAGATCTTGTTTATCCCACTTTGGGGCTTGGTAATTATCTCGTTTCATCCATGCAAGGGCGTAGGCACGACGATAAAAGCCTTGAACACGTTGGTCTATACCTTTGGTTACTAAGGGTTCACGACTCGGATTTTGACTGAGGTAGCGTGTTAGGTTATATTCATCTTGTATTTCTCGTCCTATCCACTGGCTAACATTGGATATAAAAAGTTCTTTGCGTCTCATCATGTTATCTAAAAGTATTGATAACGTAGAGAAAGCAAGCAGACTATAAAGTTGGTCTATTTCTTCTTTGTAAATCTCCGACATTTCCATGAGTATGCCTACATAGGCAGGTTTTACGCCACGCCTTGGTGCCAAAGCATTTTCAACAAATACCTTAACGGCTTCAAATACGTTGCTGTATTGATGGGCAATAAACTTTTGGCCGAGTGTCGTTGTTCCTGCTTGTCCTTCGGCTTTAGCTTTGTCGTATACTTGGCGCAGCTTTTGTTCTCCAAAGGTTTTGTAGCGAGCTTCCAATTCGAGTTCTTCAAGGTACAGTGGGTGTTGATTTTGCATTTTTCCGTCTCCTTTTATTCACTATTTGTTCGCATTAAAAGCGAACATAATGCTATTATAACGAACGTACGTTTTGACACAAGGCCAACAAAAAGCCAGCCTCAACTAAACTTGAGAATTAATGCAAACTTATGTTTAGTTAAAGCTGGTTGTTCATTAGGTTTCTATCCACAAAACTTATGTTATCCTGAGAAAACTTTTTGCCAATTTAAGCAAAGTATGATAGCTATTAGAATAAGTATTAGATTTTCTAAAAAACGTCGTTTCATTAAATACCTCCTGTTATTCCTGTAGTCATTCTTTAGGTTCCATTTAGGAACCCTTGGAGTTGTCCTCCATGGTGCCCACAAGTCAGCTTGTAGGCACTAGCAAGACAACATCTAAAAGCCGAAGTTCCTTAAAGTGGCGTCCCAGTCAATCGCCTACATACCTTATAAACAGAATAGGGAACATGATAAATATAACTACCGCAACGGATAAGACAGGCGTGTTTACCATAATATTTTTCCCTCATACCTTTGATGCTCCCTGTATAATGGAAGTTGGGGAAATGTGCAATCATAGCTTTAGACTCAACTTTTAAATATATAACTTTTGCCATAGCTTATACCTCCTCTAATTCATTTATAAAAATCCATAAAGCACCAATTGGGGCACAGCCTGGCATTAAACTTTGTACACAGCAAGTTGAGTCGGTTACTTTAAGACATCTTACTAGGTCGCCCTTTTTCAGAGTAGGAGTGCCCTTATAAGGTATATCTTTTGTAATTCTATAAATCTCTCTCACTTTTGGCACCATATCAAGCTTACAAGCCTCCTTATCATATGCTTTTATTAGTAATAACAAGCTTGTCATATCATAGTCCAGCCGCAGACCTATCTCGTCTAATAGTTCTATCAGGCTGATAACTCTTTGTTCATGATCGGGAATAGCGCCCTTAAATGTGTTACTGAAAAGGCTTTCCCAATCTAAATACATTGCTTTGCGTTCCTCGTTTGTCATAATAATTTGCCCTCCTTAATTAGTAAGCATTATCTACAATCTTCTGGATGCTTCTATAACTTGTTTTTAACTTGCCTCTGTTCAGCCGTGGGGCCTCAAGCAATGCGTTTAGGTATTCAAGCTCATAATTTATATCTCGAATTGTTGCGGCTTCATAGCTTTGTAGTTCATCTTCGTAAATGTTGGTTGCGTGGATCAATTCAGCGGCTACAAGGTCTGCCAGCGGGTCACCTAGGGTATCCCTTATGGTGTCGATAATATCCCTATGGTTCATTATGATTACTTCTTGCCCTATCTTGAGCGTGATCTGTTCTAACATATTTCTTGCCCTCCTTGGTTTCCTTATGGTATAATCAAGGTAAATCAGGGAAGCAGGGTGTGAGCCTGCTCCCTGTCTCTACCTAGTCATTAGCTAACGGTACGAGACAACAAACACAGTGCTAGGGCTAACAGGATAACTGCTAGTCCTTTTTGTTTGGTTGTCAAGGTTCTTTGCTCCTTCCTAGAGGCTTACTGGTTGTATCCTCTCTGCTGGCCTCTAGGTTTCCTAAAGGTCAGCGACAAGACACAAGCTGTTATTTTCTATCGTCCATTAAGGCTTCCCAGTCGTCATAACCTAACTCCTGCGCTATTCTGTCGGTTTCAAACCAGAAGTAATCATTAATATCTGTTGGTGTTTGGTAGTTATATTCACTTTCTAGTAAGTCAAATATTCGTTGCCCTTCGGCGGCTGTAAGGTAGTCAATAGTTTCGTTTGCACCACCCCAAAATTCAAATTCGCAAAAATCTACATCCATATAAATCCTCATTTTGTTTTACCTCCGTGTACTGATAATATTTGCATTTTTACGCTGTGTTTTATGCGCTCTTGACAGTCATGGAGACCAAAAGCGTCTTTGATTAAATTTTGAATTCTCGTTGTGGTCGTGCTGTAATAGCTATTATCAAATATAGCCAGCCCTGTGGTCGTGCAAAATATGAATATAGGTGTTTCGTAGCTTATGACGATATAATGGCTGTCTGTTACTACTGCCGTTGTGCTGCTTCCTCGAAAGGCTTGGCGTTGTTCCAGTTTTGCCTGCATGGCTCTGTAAGGTGTGTAAGTGTTGTTAGTTGTCATTTTGTGTTCCTCCTTGTCTTTCTTTCGTGACGTTTTCGTCACTTCTTGTGTTTATTATGTGACGTTTTCGTCACTTTGTAAAATGTTAAATTTGCCCATATTTTGACGTTTTCGTCATTTATGATGACGTTTTCGTCATTTTGCTCTGATTTTCTTTGTTTTTCACATTTTCTAAAATTTTGGTAATCTGTTAAAATATAGCCAAAGGCGGTGAGTTTATGGGGTTTCAAGAGCAATTACAAGAGTTATTAAAAAATAATAAAAAGAAAACATTTAGCGAAATTTGTCTAGAAGCAGAATTAAATCCGCAATCTGTTCATCATATGTTTAGGCGGCAATCAGTACGATGCGATGTAGCCGAAAAATTGTTGAAAGTGATAGGAAAGAAAATGATAATAATAGACCAAAATTTGGAGATAATACCGTAAATAAATAAAAATAAACCTTGAGGTATCCTAAAAGATTTCTCAAGGTTTATTTTTATGTTATAATGAATTTATAGGAGGGATATAAATGCTTGCTATGGGTAGTCTATTAAATATTTTATCTTATATTGGTTTTATTTGTTTTCTGGTGTGGCTGGGACAACTTATTTATTTATTATTTACAAATGGAACA
>ERZ791927.2007-NODE-2007-length-14034-cov-1.651906_pt1 | contig 14034 bp, 8 predicted proteins | sample MGYA00510130_ERZ791927 | MGnify/ENA primary metagenome ERZ791927 (study PRJEB30046, sample SAMN00792055) | human gut metagenome | study: EMG produced TPA metagenomics assembly of the A metagenome-wide association study of gut microbiota in type 2...
CCTACACTGATCGACTGCTGTATTTATGAATGGAATGCAGCGCAGCTGCGTTACCAGTTCCTTTTAAGAAAATTTAAAAGCCGGGAGCTTTGACTCCCGGCAGAATTGCGAGGACAACAACTATGAGCGCTTGGTATGAAAAAGCAGTTTTTTATCATATGTATCCCCTTGGTATGACCGGTGCCCCAAAGCAGAATACCGGAACAGAACAGACAAACCGGTTTGATGAGCTGGAATTATGGATTCCACATATAAAAGCGCTGGGCTGCAATGCCATTTACATAGGCCCCCTTTTTGAATCCACCAGCCATGGCTATGATACCAGAAATTACAAACAGACCGACCGCCGTCTGGGCTCCAACGAAGACTTCCGTCATTTCATTTCCCTCTGCCATGAAAACGGGATCAGAGTCGTCGTAGACGGGGTATTCAACCACACGGGACGGGAATTTTTTGCCTTCAAAGACATTCAGGAAAAGGAATGGGACTCTCCCTATCAAGACTGGTACAAGGGCGTAAACTTTGACTGGTCAAGCCCTCTGGGAGACCCTTTCGGCTATGAGGCCTGGCAGGGACATTTTGAACTTCCCTGTCTCAACCATGCCAATCCCCAGGTCTGCCGGTATCTCTTTGACGTGATCCGGTTCTGGGTCGACACCTTTGACATTGACGGCATCCGTCTGGACTGCGCAAACGTACTTGATTTCCATTTTATGGAAGAAATGCGCCGGGAAACGAAAACCATGAAAGAGGATTTCTGGCTCATGGGAGAAGTCATCCACGGAGACTATGGCCGCTGGGTCAATGACCATATGCTCCACTCTGTAACCAACTACGAACTCCACAAGAGCATTTACTCCGGCTTTAACGACCACAATTTCTTTGAAATCGCCCACAATGTACGCCGTCTGGAGGCTATCGGACGCAGTCTGTACACCTTTGTAGACAACCATGATGAGGATCGAATTGCCAGTAAGCTTCGTACAAAGGAGCATCTGCTTCCCGTATACACATGCCTGATGACCCTTCCGGGCATCCCATCCATCTACTACGGAGGCGAATGGGGAATCGAAGGGAAACGGACGCCCTCCTGCGACGACGCCCTGCGGCCTGCCATTTCACCAGATGCGTTTGATTCCCTCCGCTGTACCCTTACAGACCGTATTTCAAAGCTGGGTATCATTCATCAGGAGAATGAAGAGCTTCATATGGGACGCTATCAGGAACTGCTTTTAACCAACCGTCAATACGCCTTTGCCAGACACGGTGAACACAGCCTGATCATTACCGCTTTAAACAATGACGATAACGAAGCTGTATTAAATATTCCTGTTCCCATGGCTGCCTCTCAGGCTGTAAATCTTCTTGAGGATGGCGAGATCCTCCCCATTCGAGACGGAAAACTGCAGATTACATTAAAGGGCTGTGACGGAGCAGTTCTTAAGATCAAGGGGGAACCGTAATATGGCTGTAAGAAAAAGCACACCGGCAAAACCAACCGCTGCCGCAAAAAAAACAGGAACTTCTTCCAGAGCTTCCGTGCCTGCCGGAACAGGCATGATCTCGGAGCTGGACTGCTATCTCTTCGGAGCCGGCACTCATTATGATATTTACCAGAAACTGGGAGCTCATCCCATGACCTTCAAAGGAAAAGCAGGGATTTATTTTGCCGTTTGGGCTCCGCATGCAGAGCAGGTTCATCTGGTAGGCGACTTCAATGGCTGGAACCCTGATGCCAATCCCATGAAAAAAATCTCTGATATGGGAATCTGGGAATACTTTAACCCAGGCATGAAAACAGGTGAGCTCTACAAATTTGCCATTACTACCGATACGGGAAAAATCCTTTATAAAGCCGATCCCTTTGCTTTCAGCGCAGAATACAGACCCGGCACCGCTTCTGTAACAGCCGACCTCTCCGGCTTTTCCTGGGCAGATACGGACTGGATCGCCAAGCGGGCTCAGAAAGACCCCCAAAAGCAGCCCATGAGCATCTACGAAGTTCACCTGGGCTCCTGGCGTAAAAAGAACCGCCCGGAAAAGGATGGCTGCTATACATATATCGAGGCTGCCCATGAGCTGGCTGCCTATGTGAAGGAAATGGGATACACCCATGTAGAGCTTATGGGAATTGCGGAACATCCCTATGACGGCTCCTGGGGCTATCAGGTAACCGGATATTTTGCTCCTACCTCCCGATATGGCTCGCCAAAAGACTTCATGTATTTTGTAAATTATCTCCATAAAAACGGTATCGGCGTCATTTTGGACTGGGTACCTGCCCATTTTCCAAAGGACGCCCACGGACTGGCTGATTTTGACGGCCATCCCCTCTATGAATATGAAGATCCGCGCAAGGGCGAACATCCGGACTGGGGCACAAAGGTTTTTGATTACGGAAAAAACGAGGTCAAGGACTTTCTCATCAGCAATGCCCTTTACTGGGTGGAGCAGTACCATGTGGATGGTTTGAGAGTGGATGCAGTTGCTTCCATGCTCTATCTGGACTATGGCCGCCAGGACGGACAGTGGGTACCCAATATCTACGGCGGAAACCAGAATCTGGAGGCCATTGAGTTTTTCAAGCACTTAAATACTGTCGTCCAGGGACGCAATCTCGGCGTACTGATGATTGCGGAAGAATCTACCGCCTGGCCCAATGTGACAAAGCATCCGGAGCAGGACGGACTGGGCTTTACCTTTAAGTGGAACATGGGCTGGATGCACGATTTTCTGGAGTACATGAAGCTGGATCCCTATTTCCGCAAATATAACCACAACCGGATGACCTTCAGCCTGACTTATTTTAACAGCGAAAATTATATCCTGGTATTGTCCCATGACGAGGTAGTTCATTTAAAATGCTCCATGATCAACAAAATGCCCGGTCTGGGAGAAGACAAGTTTTCCAACCTGAAAGCCGGATATACCTTTATGCTGGGCCATCCGGGCAAAAAGCTGCTCTTTATGGGACAGGATTTCGGCCAGTGGCATGAATGGGATGAAAAGGTGGCTCTGGACTGGCATCTGGCAGATGAAGACAGCCACAGAAAGCTTCAGGAATACGTCCGTGATCTGCTGCACATTTATAAAAAATATCCCTGTCTGTACCGTCTGGACAATGACTGGAACGGTTTTGAATGGGTAAATGCCAACGACGGAGACCGAAGTATTTTCAGTTTTATCCGTAGAGATGAAACCGGCAAAAAGAACCTGTTGTTTGTTATAAATTTCACACCCGTAGCCCGTCCTGACTACCGGGTAGGAGTTCCTAAAAAATGTAAATATACGCTGCTTCTGGACAACGAACACGGTGCCTACAAGGCTTCTCAGTGTCCTTCCTACCCATCCGTCAAGGGAGAATGCGATGGAAAGCCCTATTCTGTGGCCTATCCTCTCCCCGCTTATGGTACGGCCATCTTCCGATTTTAAGTAAAAGGGAATTGTTACCAGTGTATTTCCTAAAAGTGCGTTAAAAATTTATCAAATTTAGTATGTACTTTTTACCGCCCTTGTAGTAGAATAAGTACAGTGCGGCGGGAAACCGGCGCAGTACCGTATATAATGTGTGGAAGGAGAGTATGATTATGGCAAGAGAATTAGTTTTCACAAGTGAAAAGAAAACCGTTTATCGTGACGGCAGCACTGCCATCAAGGAATTCTGTGATGGATTCCCGAAAGCCGAGGTCCTGAATGAAGCCCTGTGCAACGCGCGGGTGGAGGATATCGAGGCGCTCAACGTTCCTAAGATCCTGGGGGTTTCTGTTGTTGATGGAAAATGGTCCATCCTGAAGGAATACGTAGAGGGAAAGACCTTACAGCAGTTAATGGATGAAAATCCAGACAAGCTGGAGGAGTACATGGAAGGCATGGTGGATCTCCACCTTCTGATCCATAAGCAGGCCTGCCCTCTGTTAAACAAACTGAAGGAAAAAACCATCCGCGCCCTCAAATCCGTGGAGCAGCTGGACGACAGCACACGCTATGAGCTGATGACCAGACTGGACGGAATGCCCAAGCATACCAAGCTCTGCCACGGCGATTTCAATCCAACCAACATCATCGTAGGTGATGATGGCAAATGGTATGTCATTGACTGGGTACATGCTTCCCAGGGAAATGCCAGCGCCGATGTGGCGAGAACCTACCTTCTGTTAAGCTTAAAGGACCGCAAAAGAGCGGAGCTGTACATGGATCTGTTCTGCGAAAAAACCGGTACAGAAAAACGCTATGTGCAGGGCTGGCTCCCTGTAGTAGCCGCAGCTCAGCTGGCCTATAAGCGTCCTGAGGAAAAGGAGCTCTTAGAGAGCTGGATCAATGTATTTGAGTATCAGTAAACAGTAGACCGATCTTACATATCACATTATTTAGGGTTCAAAAAGGCCCTCCGAAGCTGATTTCGGAGAGCCTTTTTCTTTATGTATCTTCCCATTCGCTGGAATCAGACGGTATTTCCTCCACTATTCGTTCAGCCTTCCTCTCCCGCCGTTCCACAGGAAAAGCCACCTGTGCTTTAAACAGATCGCCGTCAATACTGATGATAAACTCTCCCTTCTGAAGCTGTGTTAAGCTTCTTGCAATGGAAAGTCCCAATCCGCTGCCTTCTGTGGTTCTTGCCACATCGCCCCGTACAAATCGCTCTGTAAGCTCATCTGGACTGATATTCAAAGGCTTTTCAGAAATATTCTTGATCGTAAATACGGCCTTATCTCCCTCTTCTCTTACGTCTACATAGACGCGGCTGCCCTCCTGGGCATATTTAAAGGCGTTCGTATACAGATTTTCCAGAACTCTCCACAGGCGCCTTCCATCTGCCCGGATCATAATGATCTCCTCCGGCAGCGTCTGGATCAGCTCCAGACGGCGCAGAGCAAACCGCTCTTCAAACTCGCCGTTTGTCTGCTGAACCAGCTCTACCAGATTAATATCCGAAACCTCCAGCTTCAGATTGCCTGAACTGGCCTTTGAGGCTTCTACCAGATCTTCTGTCAGCGTCTTTAATCTCTGAGACTTCTGGTCCAGAACCTCCAGATAAGCTGCGATTTTGGGATCCTGGATCTTCTGCCTCTTTAAGAGATCTACATAGTTAATAATAGAAGTAAGAGGCGTCTTGATATCATGGGACACATTGGTGATCAGATCTGCCTTTAACCGCTCGCTTTTTACCTTTTCCTGAAGAGCAGTGTCCAGACCGCTGGTAATATTATTGATATGCTCTCCCATTTTCTTTTCCTTGCCTGTAAGCATGGAAGTATCCAGACGGTAGCCCGTATCTCCGGTAGAAATGGTACTGATGGCCTGATCCAGCAGATCTCTCTGGCAGGCTTCCCTAAACAGCCGGTGAAATACCCAGCCGTCGAGCCATACAAACAGCACAAGCACAACATAATACATGATCCGGTAGCTGATCCGTTCTCCTCTGGTTGTAAATAAAAAGAGGATCAGCCACATCATAAAGCCGTTGCAGCCTAAAAAAGTAAGATAACACAGCGCTCCGCCTACTGCATAGCTGGTCTTTTCCCGATAAGCTTTAAATGCCGCGGTCCCTCTTTTTCCAAGACTCCCCGTCCAAAGCGTTCCGGCCTTGTATCGGCGCAGAAGACTGAAACCGCAGGGAACTGCACAGCTGTAAATGATCAGATATCGAAGCATCTTATTCCAGAAAGGCAGATGTTCCTCACTGGAAAAAAGACCGATCACCATCATTCCGAGCCGTTTTCCCCACAAAAGGAGCACTGCAGCTGCTACAGCCCCCAGGAGAATACACACCTCCGTAGGAATCCAGTCAACCGGATAAAGGCGTATCTCGCTGTCCAGACTGTCTGTATGCCCCGACAGGAACACCAGCCATACCAAAGCTGCAAACAGACCGATGAATCCGCCCATTCCCATAATAAACGCATTTCTCACACTGCGGTACTGGGCAGACTCTTCGGAATAGCTGTCAATATAAGGATATGTGGTATCAACAGAAACCACCAGATAATTCTGGTCATTATTATTCGGGTTCCATGTTTCCAAAAGAGCGGCCGCATTCTGGGGAATGACCGCCAGATTCGTATCCATACGAATGGTATTTCCGGGAATAAACAGGTATTTTCCAAATCCTCTCAGCTCATCCAGAGTCAGATCGGGCACATTGGTATACACCGTTTCCACTCCTTCATCGCTCTTATAAACTACCCGGAAACGCACATTGGTCTGGTGCTCCATGAAATTGTAATAAATGGAATAATACTGTCCCAGACATTCCAGAATATCCAGAGCCAGTTCTTCCTTTGTCATCCGAGTTTCCATTTCACCCATGCTCAGAAAATCAAAGCCTGTATTCAAAAACTGGACTGTAACCTCCATGTCGTCATCGTCCATGGACATAGGGGAACCCTGAACCGTAAAGTTTTCTCCCAGATAGTAGCCTCTGATCCTGGCATACCGGACGATCTGATCCAGTGTCCAGTCCTCATCTACCCCCGGCCCATCCGTAAGCCGGACAATGGGCTTGCTCATATCCAGCTGTCCGTTTGTTTCAAAAAGATCTTTATAGCCGATATATGTAAAAATATTTTCTATATCTTTTCCCAGCTTCATGCTGAAGGTATCAGAGTCCTCGTAGGTTTCCTCATAGACCCAGCTGATCCCTCTTCCGTAGCCTCCGTTTAAATACATGGCGCTGATGCCCGCCAGGGCCATAGCGAGGAATATCACTGAAAGAAGGGATAAAACCACCTTCTGAATACGTATTTTCTTTCTGTTCTGCTCCATAGGTCCACCTACTGTTTTTCAATCTTGTATCCTACGCCCCAGACTACTTTAAGATACTTCGGTTCTCTTGGGTTAATCTCAATTTTTTCCCTGATATGGCGGATATGGACCGCTACTGTATTGTCTGCCCCGATCGCTTCCTCATTCCATATCTGTTCATATATTTCATCAATGGAAAATACCTTGCCCGCATTCTTTACCAAAAGCAGGAGAATATTATACTCGATAGGAGTCAGCTTAATGGGTTCTCCGTCTACTGTAACCTCTTTATTATCATCATTGATCTGAAGGCCGCCGCACTTGTAAACCTGATCCTGCTCCTGCTGGTTTAAGTTGCCAAGCTGTGTATAGCGGCGCAGCTGGGACTTGACTCTGGCAACCAGCTCCAGAGGATTAAACGGCTTTGTAATATAGTCGTCTGCCCCGATATTCAATCCCAGGATCTTGTCCGCATCCTCCGATTTGGCAGACAGGATGATAATGGGGATGCTGCTGTTTTCCCTTACCTTAAGAGTGGTCCGGATACCATCCAGTCCGGGCATCATTACATCCAGAATCAGCAGGTCTGCGGAGTTATTTTCCAGATATTCCAGGGCCTCATAGCCGTCATACGCCTTAATTACCTTGTAGCCTTCTCCTGTAAGATAAATATCAATGGCTTCCACAATCTGCTTGTCATCGTCGCATACTAAAATTGTCTGCATTTGTATTTCCTCCCATTTTTTTCCAAAACGCACGCATCCGCGGGACATGTGCCGCGGATGTGTTATGGCTTTGCCTGACTCTTTCTTTCAGAGATTCTCTGTAGCTTTTAGAAGATTCTCCATGCACAGATAAAGTTGTTTCTCCACCACTGGCTTAAGCTTCTGTGTACTACGCGGCCGTTACTGGAGGATGCGTCGATCACAGTCCCGCCTCCTGCCGCAATACCTACATGGCCGTTTACTACCACAATATCGCCGGCCTGAATATCATTAAAGTTGGTGATCTTCGTATAGCGTCCCACATTGCGCCAGCCGGAAGAAGTAAGGTAGCTCTGACGAACACCTACCTGATTCAGACACCAGTATCCAAAACCGGAGCAGTCGAAGGCATTGGAACCCTTAGCTCCCCACACATAAGGACTTCCGATCTTGGATGAAGCCACAGATATCAAAGCAGATACGCCTGTACCGGAAGGTGCCTTCGGCGCAGAGGAAGAACCGCCCTGGCTGCCGTTATTTCCTGCCGGCTTCTTATTTCCGCCGCTTCCTCCCGTACTTCCTCCTCCGGTCTGTGCAGAGCTTCCTCCGCCGGAGTTTGCTGCCGGACGTCTCACATTGTCGCTGGTAAGCTTTGTCATGGTCTGGATGCCGACCTGACCATCTGCTGCCAGTCCGTTGCGGCTCTGGAAGTTTTTAACCGCCTGCTCTGTTACCTCTCCATAATATCCGGTCACATTGGCAGAGCTTAAATATCCATATTTGCTTAAAAGCTGCTGTACTCTGGTAACCGTTTCGCCCTGTTCGCCCAGCATCAATCCATTTGGACGAGCCGACGGATCATTTAAGGCAATACGGGTAGATGGACCCAGGTAGCCGTCTACGACCTGATCGTTTCTGGCCTGGAACTGCTTTACAGCAATCACCGTATCCTGTCCATAAGCGCCGTCCGGTGTGGTTGTAAGATATCCTAATTCCTTCAGACGCTGCTGGCAGGCTAAAACCACCTCACTCTTTTCGCCGTAAGACAGGAGGTTGGGGCGGACCTCATCGCTGTACAGAAGGTTATAGGTTTTCTGTCCTACCTTTCCATCCGGGCTTAGGCCATTGACCTCCTGAAGCTTAATTACCGCAGCTTCCGTGGAATCTCCAAAATTACCAGTTACCTGATCCGCCTTTGCCAGATAACCCAGCTCATAAAGACGCTGCTGGATCCGCTGTATATCGTCGCCCTGGGTTCCCTTGGAAACGGCATAATGCTTGGCGTCCTCAGCCATCAGAGCCTCCCAGGTGGCATCTCCTACAATTCCATCCTGTGGCATCTCATTCTGCCTCTGGAAATGTTTTACAGCCTGAAGTGTTACCTGGCCGAAATAATCGGTAGGTTCATCATTATCCATAAATCCCAGATCCATGAGACGCTGCTGGAGCTTCTTTACGATCTCATGGCGGACGCCTTCCCTTAAGTACTCAGGAACCGGCTCCGCATTCTCCGGAAGCTCTACATCATCCAGATCGGGCAGGATCTGGCCGCTTAAGTTTAAAGGTGCGATAGCTTCTGTTTCCTCCTCAGGGGCTGCCGCCCGTGCCTGGGCCTGAGCCGGAGTTGCCGCCATCCCCCCTGCTGTCTGGTCTGCACAGCCTCCCAGTGTGAGAGAGGCTGCCAGGGCCCCTGAGGCCAGGGCATATGTAAGGTATTTTCTGTATCTAAATCTTTGGTTCATGAAATTGCTCTTGATCCTTCCTTTGTATGACTCAGCCTAAAATATGGCCGGATTTAACCATATGATACCGGATGTAAAATCCCGGTGTGCTGTCTCGTTCACTTTCAGTATCATATTATCATATTCCGATATAAATGGCGAGATTTTTTTACGGGATCAGCCCCCCGGACCGCTGAGGATGGCCTGATGCGTTCCTGCTTTTCCCACTTCTTTTAAATGGCTTCCGCTTAAAAAACGGCACTCTGGCAGCTGCCGCCTCAGCCTGTCCGCTCTTCTGGAAGGAGCGGATCACCTCGTCCATCTGGCGGAATCGCTCCTCTTCTTTCCGGTCTGAGGACTGAAGCAAAAGCTCCATTTCCCCGGATAGCTTTTCGTTTACAAGACTGCTGATATCCTGACTGAGCTTCTCATTATTAACCTCCAGAGCCCGTCCGATGATCAGGTTCATAATCTGCTGGAACTGGGCCATTCGTTCCTCCATAGAAACAGCCGGGATTGTTTCTGCCTGAACCGGCCTTAATGCCGCCAGACGTTCCTCCTCCTTAAACCCTCTTAAAGCGGCATCCATATCCTTTTCCAGCAGTTCGTCCGTAAGCTGCGCTCCATTTTCCCCATCCTGATGCAGAACCTGGTTTAGGGCATGCTTAATGGCTTTCAGCTGATACCCCTTTTCCTTTAAGCTCTTTACCTGCCTAAACATACGGATATGAAAATCTGTATAATATCTGTGTCCCATCTCATTTCTGGGAATATCCAGCTCCAGTTCTTCCTCCCAGTACCTTAATACATGGGCTTCCACATCCACCTTTCTGGACGCGTCTGATATAAGATAATGTACTTCATCCATAACTGTTCTCTCCTTCACACTGCTTAATGTAACGATCCTCCGCCGTGCCCTGCGCGGTCCGGTTTGACCTTACTTTTAATGTATGCGTTGAGAACTGCTATTATGACTGAAATTTTAACCCTCTGAATTCCCGCCCTGAGGCCGTGCTGCATTGACGAACTTCGTGTACTCCGGCTTCCAGATCAGATTCACCGTTCCAATAGGGCCGTTACGCTGCTTTGCAATAATAACTTCAGCCTCGTTGGGATGCTCCGTATCTTTGTTGTAATAATCATCGCGGTATAAAAACATTACCACATCCGCATCCTGCTCAATGGCTCCTGATTCTCGAAGATCCGAAAGCATGGGCCTGTGGTCTGTACGGGTCTCGCAGGCACGGGACAGCTGGGAAAGAGCGATCACAGGCGCATGAAGCTCTCTGGCAATGGCCTTTAAGGAACGGGAAATCTCGGAAATTTCCTGCTGCCGGTTGTCATTTCCGCCTTTTTTACTGCCGCTCATCAGCTGCAGGTAGTCAATGATCACAAGGCTTAGACCGTGCTCCAGCTTCATTTTCCTGCACTTGGATCGAAGCTCTGTGATGGAAATGCCCGGCGTATCGTCAATGATCAGCTTGGAATTTCCGATCACGCCGATTCCCTCTACCACTGCATCCCAGTCTGCATCCGTAAGAGTACCGGTACGCAGCTTCTGGGAATCTACGTTCGATTCCATAGACAGCATACGGTTTACCAGCTGTTCCTTGGACATCTCCAGGCTGAATACCATACAGGGCAGATTTTTCCGCACTGAGACATAATCTACCACATTCAGCACAAAGGCCGTCTTTCCCATGGAGGGACGGGCAGCGATCAGGATAAAATCAGAGGGCTGAAAGCCGGACAGCTTGTAGTCCAGGTCAATAAAGCCGGACGGAATACCCGTAACTGTTCCCTGATTGCGGTAGGCGTCCTCGATCTTTTCCAGCACATTGATGGCAACCTGCTTGATGGGTACAAATTCCTGCCCGCCCTTATTCTGAAGAAGGTCAAATACCGATTTCTCCGTATCTGCCAGAATATTTTCCAACGGTTCCTTTCCCGCATAGCAGGCCCCTGCAATCTCCTCTGTGGTCTTGATCAGCCGGCGCAGCACAGCCTTTTCGCTTACAATATTGGCATAGGATTTTATATTGGCCGAGGTAGGCACCATGGTCATAATATCCCGGACAAAGTCAAGGCTGCTGACCTCAGGTGGGACATCCTTTTCCTTCAAACGGTCCTGCAGAGTAACCAGATCCACCGGTTTTCCCTCGTTAAAAAGCTCCACCATAGCATCAAACATAATGCCGTACTGCTGCTGATAAAAATCACTGCCTGTTATAATCTCTGACGCCGCGATCACAGCCTCCCGGTCCATCAGCATGGAGCCGATTACCGACTGCTCCGCTTCCAGACTGTGGGGAAGCACCCGCTTAATCAGGGCTTCTTCCATGACTCTTTCCTCCTACTATAATATTTGCCAAACCTGCGCTCCGGAATTTTCTGTCCGGAAGCTTGCGAAAACAGGACGGCGCATCCCTTCCTTCCGGAATACGATACGCCGCCCCCTTTACGTCCTTTTTACGCTTCTACTACCTTCACAGCCAGCTTTGCAGTCACTTCCTTGTGAAGCTTAACTGCTACCTCAAAGCTTCCGATGGCCTTGATGGGATCGTTTAAAACGATCTTCTTCTTATCAATATCCAGCCCCAGCTGATCGGCTGCTGCCTTGGCAATTTCCTTGGAAGAAACAGCGCCAAAGGCTCTTCCGCCTTCTCCTGCCTTGATTGAAACAACCACCTTGGACTTTTCAATCTTCTCTCCCAGCTCCTTAGCCGCTGCCAGCTGCTCTGCTGCAACTTTCGCATCATTTGCCTTCTGAAGCTTTAAGTCGTTTAAATTCTTGGCAGTTGCCTCTACGCCCAGCTTTTTAGGCAGGATAAAGTTTCTCGCATAGCCGTCATTTACCTTTACAACCTGACCTTTTTTTCCAAGTGCCTTTACATCCTCTAATAATACAATTTCCATATTGATCCATCCTTTCTGTCTCTATGATACGTCGCCCTCTTCCAGCATCTGCCGGATTACTTCTTTCAGGCGGTCTTTTGCCTCCTGTATGGAAACGCCCTGCATCTGGGCTCCGGCGATGGTACGGTGGCCGCCGCCGCCCAGCTTCTCCATCATTACCTGTACATTGACCTCGTCAATGGAACGGGCGCTGAAATAAATGGTATTATTGTAATCGGTGAGAACCACGGAAGCTTTTATTCCCTTGATCTCAAGGAGTTCATTAGCCGCCTGGGCTCCGGTGATCGTCGGACTGTCAAGCCCCTCTGCCGGGCACACGCTGATGGCAAACGCATCCATATACACCTCTGCCGCCCGCACAGCCTCTGCCTTGGCCTGATAGTCCTTCATATTTTCCCTGAACAGCTTGCGCACTCTCGTAATGTCCGCCCCGCTTCTTCGCAGGAAGGCCGCTGCCTCAAAGGTACGCACGCCGGTCTGATTTGTAAAATTCTGGGTATCAATCACAATACCCGCATACATGGCGTCTGCCTCTGCAGGCCGCACCTTGATGCCGTCTGCAATATACTGCAGCACCTCTGCCACCATTTCACAGGTAGAAGAAGCATAGGGTTCTACATAGGAAAGCACCGCATTGTCAATAACCTCGTTGCTGGTCCTGTGGTGGTCCAGCACAACGATCGTCCGCACCAGGCGCAGAAGGGACGGCTCATCTGTGATGCTGGGACGGTTTACATCCACCACCACAAGCATGGTGCCTGCATCTGCCAGCTCTGCCGCCTGAGATCCCTTTAAGAACATATCGTCCGGATACTCCGCATTGTCCAGGAAGCGCTCCATCATGGGACGGACGGAGGAAGTAACCTCATTGAGCACAATATTGGCCTTTTTATTCATGGACATGGCGATCCGGTAAATGCCGATGGCTGCGCCGAAGGCGTCAATATCTGCCAGACGGTGGCCCATGATCAGCAGCCGATCCTTATTTTCCATCAGTTCCCGCAGGGCGTGGGCCTTTACACGGGCCTTCACGCGGGTTGTCTTTTCCATCTGCTGTGCCTTGCCGCCATAATACTGGATCTTATCCGAATCCTTTACGACCGCCTGGTCGCCGCCCCGTCCCAGAGCCATATCAATCGAGGTTCTGGCATACTCATAATTCTGAGCATAACTTTCACCGTTCATGCCGATACCGATACTTAAGGTCACGGCCATCTCATTTCCGATATTAACAGTCTTTACATCTTCCAGAATGGGGAAACGGGACTCCTGCATCTTAGCCATGTGCTGCTGGCAGATTGCAAAGAAATATTTATCCTTTTCAATCTTTTTTACAATGCCGTTCATGGAAGCAATATACTTGCTGATCTTACGGTCGATCAGGGCCGTAAGCAGGGATCGCCGCACTTCTTCCACGCTTTCAAGCGCTTCTTCGTAATTATCCAGATAGATCAGTCCTGCTACCAGTTTCTGATCATTGACCTGCTGTTTGTATTTTAACGTCTGGGTCTCATCCATGAGATAGACAGCCGTAATGCCGCCTTCTCCCGTTTCCAGACCATTATCAGCCACGGCCTGAGACAGGGAAGCAATCGCCAGCTCCCGCAGGTCTACCCGGTAATTTCTCTCCAAATATGAGCTGTGTATGCTCACTGTCTCTCCGCCCGTAGCCAGCATTTCCTTCGTAATCTCCGGAAACAGGGCCGTCAGATTAGGCGCTGCCGTCTTATCTTCCCCTAAGATCAATGAAAACTCGCGGTTCATCCACAAAAGACGCCCCGTCCGGTCTGTCACTGCATAGGGAACCAGCATTTCTTTCAGGATATCCTGCTTGCTCTGATCGTAAGCTTCCGCAAATGCGATCAGTCCTGCCAGGATTCCCCTTTTTCTGGAACAGTAAAGCCACAGCGCAATTCCAATATAGACAAGAGTAAAAGCCGAAACAATGATTC
>ERZ791927.2008-NODE-2008-length-14028-cov-2.491877_pt1 | contig 14028 bp, 9 predicted proteins | sample MGYA00510130_ERZ791927 | MGnify/ENA primary metagenome ERZ791927 (study PRJEB30046, sample SAMN00792055) | human gut metagenome | study: EMG produced TPA metagenomics assembly of the A metagenome-wide association study of gut microbiota in type 2...
TATTTTGTGAAATTGTGAAAGGAAAAACACAAGGTTTCATTGCAAAAAATCCGGGAATATCATAGAATGGTTGAGAAGAAAACAGTATAGACAGGATGTATATACAGAAAGCAGGGGAACTATGAAATTTTCAGAAATGCCATACAAACGCATTGATATGGAAGAAGTAGAAAAAGAGTATAAGAGCATTATCGAGCGCACGAAGAATGCAAAAAGCGGGGAGGAGCAGTTTGAGATCCACCGGGAGTACTATAAATTTACCGCAGATGTGCAGACAAGCATGGAACTTGCAATGATCCGCCATGATATTGATACGACCGATGAATTTTATGAGAAAGAAAGCGATTTCTATGATGAGGTCGGACCGATCATCAGCCAGTATGAGAATGAATACGGAAAAGTACTTTATGATTCTCCTTACAGAGACTATCTGGAGAGTAAGATCGGAAAAGTAACATTTAAAAATATCGAGATCGCAAACAAGGCTTTTGACGAGAAGATCATTCCGTTAATGCAGGAAGAAAATGTATTGAGCAGCCGTTACAGTAAGCTGATCGCTACAGCGAAGATTCCTTTTGAGGGAGAAGTTTACAATCTGTCGCTCATGAAAAAGTTCCAGACCAGCCCGGATCGCGAGTTGAGAAGAAAAGCATGGAAGGCAGTCAGTGACTATTTCCTGTCTGTTACAGATGAGATCGACGAGATTTACGATAAGATGGTGAAAAACAGAACCGAGCAGGCAAGACAGCTTGGTTATGAAAACTATGTGGAGCTGGGTTATTATCGTATGAACCGCAACTGTTATGACAAGGAAATGGTCGAAAATTTCCGGAAACAGGTGAAGGAATACTTTGTCCCGTTTGCCAATAAACTCCACGAGCAGCGCAGACAGCGTATTGGCGTGGAGAAGCTTTCTTATATTGATACAGATGTCTATTTCACGAATGGAAATCCTGCGCCGGTCGGAACACCGGAGGAAATTCTTGCGGCAGGACAGAAAATGTACAGTGAACTGTCTCCACAGACAAAGGAATTTTTTGATTTTATGATGGAGAATGAACTTTTTGACGTGCTCGGAAGAAAAACAAAGCGTCAGGGCGGCTATATGACCTATATTCCAAATTTCAAGTCTCCATTTATTTTTGCAAACTTCAACGGAACAAGCGGAGATGTGGACGTCATCACCCATGAATGTGGCCATGCATTCCAGGGATATCTGTTAAGAGACGAAGAGATCCGTGAGTTCGCCGATATCACAATGGAGACAGCGGAAATCCACTCCATGTCGATGGAGTACTTCGCATATAACTGGATGGAATTATTCTTCGGAGACCGGAAAGACGATTACCTGAAAATGCATCTGGAAGATTCCGCTGCGTTTGTCCCATACGGCTGCATGGTGGACGAGTTCCAGCACATTGTGTACGAAAAACCGGAGATGACACCGGCAGAACGCAAGGCAGTCTGGGCAGGATTGGAAAAAGTTTACCGCCCGCACATGGATTACGAAGAAGATCCTTTCTTTGGACAGGGCGGCTTCTGGCAGAAACAGCCGCACATTTTTGGCAGCCCGTTCTATTATATTGATTACTGTCTTGCAAGCGTGTGTGCGATGCAGTTCAAGGTCATGATGGATGAAGACTTTGAGAAAGCATGGAAGAATTACTATAAACTCTGTAATCTTTCTGCACGTGATTTCTTTACCAATGTGATCGTGGAAGCAGGGTTAAATAGTCCTTTTGAAGATGGATGTATGGAAAAGCTGGTTGACAAATTCGAAAAAAAGGCGTTTAATAGATAACAGATTTGGACAGGCGGATGTCTGTAAAAGTTAGTCGGGAAAATGAATAGAGATAAAGAGCAGGGAAAGGCCCCTAATATGGGGCATCCCTGCTCTTTTTTTACTATGTCAACGAGAAAAATGTTTCTTGGTAAACAAATTTCTGTTGACAAATGTCGACTGCTTTGTATAATACATATTAAGGCAATGCTCTGATATCGAGATAATACAGTACATAAGTAAAGCGATAAAAGCTTAAAGAGATATGAGGAGACAGAGGCATTGCAATAAGCTGTAATTAAGCTGTAATAAAGAAACGATGGGAGAGAAAACAGCGGGAAAATATATGATAAAACGTGTGTATAAGGAAGAAAGTGACAAAAGAAAAACTATTGACAAAATCGCAGATGCATGTATAATAGAAGAAGTGTTGTACGCGGGAAAAAGACACTTGTATCTAGTGAGTGCAATAGACGGAAAAGTCTGTTGGCACTTTTTTTGGTTGTAAAAAAATAATTTAGCACGATAACGTGGCGCAATGATAACACATTGAAATTGAAAGCCCGGATCAGAATACGTTTTTTACCGCAGAGAAACAGGAAAAATTATGATATAAGCGCATAAGCGTTTATATAGATTATTTCTACAGGAGGAAATATTATGAAGAAAAAAGTAGTAAGCCTTATGCTTGTACTTGCTATGACAGTCAGCATGACTGCATGTGGCAATAAGAACAATGCCGCAGATGATGCAAATGCTGTCGAAGACACAGAAGCCGGTACAGAATCAGGCAGCAGCGAAGAAGCAGTAGCTCCGGCTAATTATGAAGAAGTATCTGCAGAGCTGTATGACAAAGAACTCGGTGATTTTTGGGCAGCTTACCAGAAAGCTGATGAAGCTGAAACCGTTTCTGAGAAATTTGCACTTGAAGCAATCGCAGAAGCAAAGTTAATGGAATCAGGCGTTATGCTTCCATTACAGTCAAAGGGTGGTAACTATTCCATCTCACGTGTAGCTCCTTACACATTTGACTATACACTGTGGGGCAACGATATGGACAGATACCATAATGCAGTTGTCACAACAGAGCTGATCAAAGCTTCCGATGTCAGCACAATGAGAGCAAAATGGGCTGAGTTAAAAGGAACAGGTGAGTATGAAGCATGGGCAAAATCTTACTTAGAGGAGCAGGGTTACACGCTCAAAGATACTTATAATTATCAGTTATATACACAGGATCCTACCACATGGGATATTCTTGCAACTTCTCAGTCTGTAGATGCTGAAGCAATCGTGAACACATACGATGGATTAATGGAGTATGATGGAGAGGGAACTTTACAGCCTGCATTAGCAGAGAGCTATGAAGTATCTGATGACGGATTAACTTACACATTCCATCTTCGCAAAGGTGCTACATGGGTTGATTCCCAGGGCAGAAAAGTTGCTGATGTGACAGCAGATGACTTTGTTGCCGGAATGCAGCATATGATGGATGCCCAGGGTGGTCTTGAGTACCTGATCGAAGGTATCATCACAAATGCATCCCAGTACATCTCCGGTGAAGTAACAGACTTCTCACAGGTCGGTGTAAAAGCGGTTGATGATTACACATTAGAGTATGATCTGGAAGCTCCTTGCACATACTTCACAACAATGCTCGGTTACAACGTATTTGCTCCAATGAACAGATCCTTCTATGAATCCATGGGTGGTAAGTTTGGTGTTGAGTATGATCCGGATGCAGCAGATTACACATATGGTAAGGATTCTGATTCTATCGCATATTGCGGACCATATGTTGTTAAGAACTTTACATCCAAGAACACAATCGTATTCCAGGCTAACGAGTCCTACTGGAATGCAGATCACATCAATATCCATACACTGACATGGGTATACAATGATGGTTCTGATGCGACAAAAGCATATAACGATGCAATCGCAGGTGTTGTAGATGGAACAGGTCTTAACACAGCTTCTGTTGCAGCAGCAAAAGCGGATGGAAACTTTGATGATTATGCATATGTAGCACTTACAGATGCAACAACATACAGCGGATTCTTTAATATCAACCGTAATCAGTTTGCAAACGCAAACGATACAACAAAAGCAGTTTCCTCACAGACAGAGGAAGATGCTGCAAGAACAAAACAGGCTATGCAGAACGTCCACTTCCGTAGAGCACTTGCCATGGGCTTGGATCGTGGTGCTTATCTTGCACAGCAGGTTGGTGATGATCTGAAATATGCTTCTATGAGAAACTCTTACACACCGGGTAACTTTGTTACTTTGGAAGAAGAAGTAACAGTTGATATCAACGGAACAGAAAAAACATATCCGGCTGGAACATACTATGGACAGATCGTACAGGATCAGATCGATGCTGACGGCGTGAAGATCACAGTATGGGATCCAACAGCTAACGAGGGTGCCGGTTCTTCCGACGGATATGACGGATGGTACAATGCAGATAACTCCTGGGAAGAAATGAGTCAGGCAGTAGAAGAGTTAGCAGCAGATGGTCTTACGATCGATGCTGACAACCCAATCCAGATGGATGTTGTATATGCTTCTTCCAGTGAAGTATTTACAAACAGAGCAAACTCTCTGAAACAGTCTATCGAAGCTTCTACACAGGGACTTGTCCAGGTAAACTTAATTGCAGCAGCAGATAACACAGACTGGTACTACAGCGGATATTACATGAACTATGGTTACGAAATGAACTATGACTTCTGTGACTTATCCGGATGGGGTCCTGACTATGGTGATCCTGCATCTTATCTGGATACATTCCAGCCAGAATATGCCGGATACATGATCAAATCTATCGGTATTTATTAATCGTATCTACGAAATAACAACACTGCATCGGAGCGGGGATTCCCCGCTCCCCTGCACTATTGATGAGTGAACAATTATGACAAAATATTTATTAAAACGTATATTACATGGACTGGTGTCTATCGTGATCGTTGTGGCGCTGGTCATGATCATGATCTACACAATGTTAGACCGAAACCTTGTTTTTGCAGGGGATACAAAATATTCACATACAAGTAATAATGCAAGAGTTGCCTATAAATACTCTAAATGGGAAGATTATGGTTATCTGGATTATGTCACCTACTCTGACTGGCTGAATGAACTTGTAAGCAGTGGAGAATTAACAGAGGAAGAGCGATCTGCAGTGGTTGGTTTCGGAAGAACCAAGGCACAGGATTCTGAGCAGGTCAGTGAATATGTCAAAAAATTCACAAAGTATTATAAGTCTCAGGGATACACGGTAGTCCGCAAAGACGCCGTCATGATGAACAAGAAGAAGTATGCCGACGGTGGCCAGCAGCAGCTTTTTGCGTATAAAGATGTCCCATTGGCATCCCGTATGGGAAAATATTTTGCAAATTTAATAACAATTGATGATATTAATAATGTAGAAGACATCGTAGGTGAGAGAGGTCTCACCTTTACGTTACATGATCCTGTCTATGGTGGGGAAAAATTCTCACCGGCGATCATTGGCAATGGTACAACACACAAGTATTTACTGTATTTTGATTCCAAGTTTCCGTTTGTTCATCAGAATATTGTGACGATCAATCTTGGAACATCCTACACGGTAAATCAGGGAGTGGATGTATTCAGTACGATGACAAGCCATCAGGGATCTTATATAAAATCAACTGTCACCTATCCAACCGGTCTTGTGGAGGAGAGTGCGGACAATCTGCACACTGCAACCTATATGCAGGGTTCCAGAGAATCCAGCTTATTATATGCAGACCGTTATGAGGATGATTACACCAATGTTGCAACATACAAAACAGGAAAATCCAAAGTGGGTTATTCCTTTGTGATCGGACTGATCGCAGTTATCATGTCTTATCTGATCGGTGTGCCGCTGGGCATCCTTATGGCGAGGAAGAAAGACAAACTGGTCGATAAGATCGGTACGCTTTATATTGTATTTATTATCGCAGTACCATCACTTGCGTATATTTTCCTGTTCAAGGCGATCGGCGGAAGCTTTGGTCTGCCGACAACCTTTGATATGGAATCGCCGAGCAGGCTGATGTATATATTGCCAATCGTATCGTTAGCACTTCCATCCATAGCAAATCTGATGAAGTGGATAAGACGTTATATGATCGACCAGATGAATTCGGACTATGTCAAATTCGCAAGATCCGGTGGTCTGACAGAGGGTGAGATTTTCACCAGACATATTTTGAAGAACGCAGCGATCCCGATCATTCAGGGAATCCCTGCGGCAGTGCTTGGAGCATTGACAGGAGCGATCATCACAGAGCGTGTGTATGTCGTTCCAGGTATTGGTAACTTATTAACAGAGGCTATCAACAAATATGATAATGGTGTTATTGTCGGTGGAACACTGTTCTATGCGATTTTAACAGTCACATCCCTTATTTTAGGTGATGTCCTAATGGCAATGGTTGATCCTAGAATTTCATTCTCAACAAAGGACAGGTAATTAGAAATGAGTCAGGATTTAGAAAAGTTCGGTATGCCGGAGGAAGAATTATTCGCTCCGGTAGACCACAGTGATCTGGAATCAGAAAAGATTACAGCGCCAAGATATTCTTACTGGCATTCTGTATTCCGTGTATTTTTTAAGAAAAAGATTAATATTATTATTTTGGCGATTCTGGGTGTGTTGATCGCATTCACTTACCTTTACCCATTATTTGTGGAATATGATAAGTTTGGTAACTTAATGGATGCGACAACTAAACACTTGTCACCATCTGCAGCGATCGAACGTCTGGGAATGAACATTCACTGGATCTTAGGTACCGGTGCAGCCGGACAGTCTACATTCGATGCCGTATGGTTTGGATCAAGGATCTCCATTTCCCTTGCATTTATCTGTGCAGCGATCAACCTTTCCGTTGGTGTTGTTGTCGGATCTATCTGGGGATTTTCAAAGAAAGTGGATGTTTTTATGCAGGAGGTATATAACATTCTTGCAAACATTCCATACATTTTATTGATCGCCGTTATGGTTATGTTGTTTAAAGCTGGTTTCTGGACCATGGTACTGGCGCTGACCATTACCGGATGGCTTGGAATCGCGTACTTTATCCGTACACAGGTAGTGATCATCCGTGACAGAGAGTACAACCTTGCATCCAAATGTCTGGGAACGAGTACACTTAAGATCGCAATGAAGAATATTCTTCCATTTATGACATCTGTTATTGTAACACTGGCAGCAACAGAGATCCCTTCCTATATTTCTTATGAGGTGTTCTTAGCATATATCGGTATGGGTATGTCAGATATGTCACTTGGTAGATTGATTTACGAGTCAGAAAGTGCGATGCTTACCCCTGGCTGGCAGTTCGAGTTCTGGAGCCCGGTAGTCGTTGCTTCTATCATCACGATTGTTTTATATGTCGTTGGACAGAACCTTGGTGATGCATCTGATCCGAGAACACACATGTAGAGGTTAGGTAGATGGAAGATAGAAAAGTATTATTATCAGTAAAAGATTTGATCGTGAAATTCCACGTGAGGGGCAGGGTGCTTACTGCCATCCGTGGAGTGTCACTGGATATTTATGAGAATGAATCCATTGCAATCGTAGGAGAGTCCGGTTCCGGTAAATCTGTTTTTACAAAAACATTTGCAGGAATGTTGGACAGCAACGGATTCATTGATAACGGTAAGATTATTTTCAGTGATGAAGAGCTTTCCGATACTGTCGTAAAATTAAATGACAATGCAAAGAAAGTCATCGCAGAGAATAAGAAAAAATTAGACGAGTATTCCAGACTGGAGTTTGGTGCAGACACTTATAAAGCAATCCTTGAGTTAGAGTCTGAAAAGAGAAGAAGAGCCGATATAAGCCAGGAAGAAGCAGAAGTGTATGAAAAAGAACTCCTTGAGTTAAAACATGAGAGAACGAATACCTTCAACTTGAAACAGACTTACGATCCATCCAAAGAGAAGGATAAGATCAAAGAGGCTGGAAAGAAAATCTCTGAATTGGATACAAAGATCAAGGCATTCGAGAAAGAGCATGAGCAGAAGGTAAAAGAGCGTGCAAATAGTCTGGCACATGATACCGCATACAATCAGGAATTTGATAGGAAGATGGCAGAGCTTAAGGCAAAACATGCGAAGGAAGTCAGCGAAGCGATCTCAGCAGAGACAGAAGCGAGAAATGAGATCCTTGCAAAAGAGGTATATCTTTCTGTCGGACGTTTTGGTTTCCGCAAGCGTATGAAGCAGAACAATGCGCTGCTGGATGCATTAAAAGAGGCAATGCAGCTTGGCGTGGATCTGAATGATGAAGAGCAGAGAAATGCTGTTTTTGATAAAGTTACATTCCGCGTAAAATATCTGGATGAGAACAGTGAGAGATTACATGGAACATGTATCTTAAACCTTGCAAATATCAAAGATGGAAGAGACTGGAGCCAGATCCGTGGTACGAAGATTGCTACAGTATTCCAGGATCCTATGACATCCTTAAACCCAATTATCACGATTGGAAAACAGATCACATCTGTCATCATGAAACATCAGGATTGTACCGAGAACGAGGCAAGACTTCGTGCACTTGATCTGATGGACAAGGTTGGTATCCCAAATCCGGAAGCACGTTTTGATGATTATCCATTCCAGTATTCCGGTGGTATGAGACAGCGTATCGTTATCGCGATCGCACTGTCCTGTCAGCCAAAGATCTTAATCTGTGATGAGCCTACCACAGCGCTTGATGTTACCATTCAGGCACAGATCTTAAAACTGTTAAAGGATTTACAGAAAGAATTCAATTATACAATCGTATTCATTACACATGATTTAGGTGTGGTTGCCAATATCGCAGACCGTGTTGCAGTTTTATATGCAGGACAGATCGTAGAGGTTGGTACGGTAGAAGAGGTATTCTATGACCCGCGTCATCCATATACATGGGGACTTCTGGATTCTATGCCGAAATTGTCTGATGCCACAGCTGGCTGAGAGAAATACAACTCTTTACTCGATCACAGGTACACCACCTTCGCTCTACAACAGTATCGTCGGCGATGCATTTGCACCGCGTAACCCATACTGTATGAAGATCGATACCTTAGAGGAACCACCAATGTTCAAAGTAACAGATACGCATTACGCCAAAACATGGCTGTTACACCCGGATGCTCCAAAGGTTGAAAAACCGGAAGGAATCCAGAACATTCATGAGAAACTTGTTAAAGCATTCAATATATAGGAGATTTAGATCGTGTCTAAACTAAATCGAAACACAGAAAACCAGGAGCATGCTTCTCATTTACCAGAGCATGGTCCGATTGATGAAAATGGTAAAGAAGTATTATTATCTTTAAAAAATGTAGATATTACTTTTGGCAAGGGCGATAACGCTGTCCGCGCTGTAAAAAATGCGACATTTGATATTCACAAGGGAGAAACATTCTCCTTAGTAGGAGAGTCCGGTTCCGGTAAGACAACCATCGGCCGTGCAGTCATCCGTGTCAACCCATTGGCAAACGGAGAGATTTTGTACAAAGGTGTGCGTATTTCCGGGAAAATCCCAAAATCCCTGGATCGTGAAGTCATCCGTAACATCCAGATGGTATTCCAGGATCCGGCAGCTTCCCTGAATGAGCGTGCAACTGTCGACTACATCGTATCCGAAGGTCTGTATAACTTCCATTTATATGAGAATGAGGCAGACCGTGTGCGTAAAGTTGAGGAAATGATCAACGAAGTAGGGCTTTTGCCGGAACATCTGACAAGATACCCACATGAGTTCTCAGGTGGACAGCGTCAGCGTATCGGTTTAGCCCGTGCCATGGTAATGGAACCGGAACTTGTTGTTGCTGATGAGCCAATCTCTGCACTTGACGTATCTATTCGTGCACAGGTATTGAACTTACTGAAAAAGTTCCAGAGAGAAAAAGACTTAACATATTTATTTATCGCACATGACCTTTCCATCGTGAGATTTATCTCTGACCGTATCGCCGTTATTTATAAGGGTGATATTGTGGAGATCGCAGATGCAGAAGAGTTGTTCAACTTCCCACTGCATCCGTATACACATTCTCTGATCTCTGCGATCCCGATCCCGGATCCACAGTTAGAGAAAAATAAAGTGCTGTTTACTTATGATCCATTCATTCATGATTACAGTACAGACAAACCGGAGTTAGTCTGTATCGGTCATGACCACTGGGTATTTGGTAATAAGAAAGAGATTGAAGAATACAAAGCTACGCGTGAGAAGAATGTGCCTTTAAAAACAATTACGATTTTAGACAAAGATGCACCAAGACCAGAAGAACATCATGACAATATTGCACATGATGAGATCCAGCTTCCACCACTTCATGATACAGGAAGCGCATGGTACGCACTGCTTTCGTTCTTACTTCCGGTCATCGGTATTATCGCAGCGATGATCTTTAAGAAACACAGACATTATCGTAACTACAAGATGTGCAAAAAGGGTGCCATTGCAGGATTTATTGTACTTGCAGTCATTCTTGCATTGTTCCTGTTAGCACTTGCAGCAGTGTTTATTTAAGATATGGGAAGAACCGTCAGAGGTGGCAACAGAAACCATACTCCGAATGTGAGACCGGTTCAGAAGGTGGAGCTTTCGGAGAAAAATACAAGACAGAGATTTATCGCAGTGATCGTATTGCTGGTCATTGCTTCAGGCGCATTTATGTATGCACTGAATGGATTGATGTCAAATGACAGCGGATGGACAAACATTGAAGTGGGTTCATCCGCTGAAATTCATTGTGGCGATGATTATATCTTCCGCTATTATGTTGGAGCAGCGGGCGTAAATGCCACCGCAGAAAAAAAAGCGCTGACGCTGCTCTACACAGATTCCATTGTAAAAGCCTATAAAATGTTCAGTATGGATGAATCGTTTGAAGGAATCACAAACGTGTATGATCTCAACCGGCACCCGAATGAGACAATGGTTGTGGATGATGCATTATACCATGCTTTTGAGCTGATCGCAGAGACCGGAAACCGGGCAATTTATCTTGCGCCTGTGTATACAGAATATGACAATCTGTTTTTCTGTAATGATGACTCTGAGACAGTTAACTATGATGCTTACCAGAATGGGGAAGTGGCAGCTTATTTTTCAGAGGTGGCTGCTTACAGCAATGATCCGTCTGACGTGAACGTCGAACTGCTCGGCGGCAATCAGGTAAAATTGTCTGTATCCGACGATTACCTTGCTTTTGCAGAGAAGAATTTTATTTCGGATTTCATTGATTTTTCGTGGATGAAAAACGCTTTCATTACTGATTATGTGGCGGATGTCATGATAGAGAACGGTTATACACTGGGTTCGCTGACAAGCTATGATGGATTTACGAGAAATCTGGATCTGACTTCTGCGATTACGAAATTAAATGCCGGTCCGGATACTTCCGGGACAGCAGAGGAAAATGCTGATTATTCTTTCAATATATATGACAGGCAGGGGAATATCATTTATCCTGCCGGTGTCATGCATTATAATGGGGCGGAAAGCATTGTCAGTCTGCACAATTATCCGATGTCGGACAAGGAAAAATATCATTATTATGAATTTAAGAGCGGTGATATCAGGACCCGTTATGCAGATACCGCAGACGGACTGTGTAAGTCCGCAGTCAATAATATGGCAGCTTATGCGGACGACATCAGCTGTGCAGAACTCATTTTGAAGGTAAGCCCGGTTTACATCGCTGATATGATGGATACAGAGGCGGTAAAAAATCTCGCAGAAAACGGTATCCAGACGATTTTTGGAGAGAACAGTGTGCTCTATTACACAGATCCGGGGTTAGAACTGACAGATTTATATGACAAAGACGGCGTGCATTATACATCAGAGTTATTAGAGTAAGCAGACAGGCAGTTGCGGAAAGCCGCAATTGCCTGTTTTGCTGTCTTGGATTATACTAAGCAGAGAATATTAGTTGAATGTTCGCAGGTTGTGGAAGAGGAGAAGACAGACATGATTTTCGGAGAGAAGACAGAGGAACAGAAACGTGTGGCGGAACTGACGCGCGAGGTAAAAGAACTCCGCAAAGAACTGCTGGCGAGTAAACTGGACAAAAAACAGGTGGAAGTCCAGATGAAAGATTTAAAGGACGCATTAGAACTTGGTGGAAACCTGCGTCAGGGGTATGTCGATTCGCAGGAACATATGGCAGTTGCAAGGCGCGGACTGATCAATATGATGGAAGACATGAACGAGATTCCCATTGAGGATGTGAAGCGAGATCTCGACAGACTGAACGGACATTTGGATCAGATCTTCCATGAGTGCAGTATCCGGGAGGATGATCCGGATTTTAAGTCCACAGCCGACGGACTGAAAAATATGGCGGCAAATATGGACAAGATCAATCTGATCATGCTGCGGAGCGAGTTGGAAAATCTGCAGGCATTGCTGGAAGATACATCGGAATGGCGGTCGCCAAATTTTTTTGCACTTGCATATTATCTACAGCATGAGGAGGAGAGCAAAGTCGGAGAGATGGAAAATGAATTCCGCAACAGCTTTTTAGAGCGATATCTGGAGGAACATCTGATGGAATCACTGGCTATGGAAGCCAATTACGCGGGATGCGGAGAGAAGCTGGAACATATGATACAGCACTATATTTATGCGTAAAAATCGTATAGTATGACACACCTGCATAAAAGCTATAACTGCAAGTTATCATAATGAGTAAATTGCATAAGTTGACGTTAAAATACATCAATAATTTAGGTGATTCTGAATATTGTGCATAAAAAGAAAATTTGATAAGATTCTCTACAAGAAAAAGAAAGTTGAGAAGAAGAAATTAAATTATCTCAATAAAATTTAATTTTTGCTTCGCAAACAAGGAGGATTATTATGAAGAAAGCAGTGAGTATGTTTTTAGCAGCTGCATTGGCAGTTGGCACATTCGCAGGATGTGGATCATCCGCAGATACAGGAAGCACAGGCAGCGCAGCATCAACGGAGAGCGGTTCCACAGACAGCGCAGCAGCAGATGGAAGCGTATTTAAGATCGGTGGTATCGGACCTACAACAGGTGCAGCAGCAATTTATGGTTCCGCAGTTATGAATGCCGCACAGATCGCAGTAGATGAGATCAATGAAGCAGGCGGTATCAATGGATATCAGGTAGAATTCAAAGCAGAAGATGACCAGAGCGATGCAGAGAAATCTGTCAATGCTTATAACTCTTTAAAAGACTGGGGTATGCAGGTTCTGATGGGAACTGTTACAACAACTCCATGTATTGCAGTTGCAGATAAGACAGCAGAAGATGGTATGTTTGAGATCACACCATCCGCTTCTTCCACAGATGTCATTGAAAACGACAATGTATTTCAGGCATGCTTTACAGACCCGAATCAGGGAACAGCTTCCGCACAGTACATTGGCGAGAACAATCTTGCAACAAAAGTAGCAGTTATCTATGACAGCTCTGATGTATATTCATCCGGTATTGAAGCTACATTCGTAAAAGAAGCAGCAAATCAGGGATTTGAGGTTGTCGCAGAGGAAGCTTTCACAGCAGATTCCAAGACAGACTTCTCCACACAGTTACAGAAAGCACAGAGTGAAGGTGCTGATCTGGTATTCCTTCCAATCTACTACACAGAGGCTTCCATCATTTTAAATCAGGCAAACGGAATGGGTTATGAACCGACATTCTTCGGATGTGATGGTATGGACGGTATCCTTGATGTGAAAAACTTTGATACATCTTTAGCAGAAGGTTTAATGTTATTAACACCATTCGTTGCAGATGCAGATGATGAGAAGACACAGGCATTTGTATCCAAATACAAAGAGCTTTACGGTGATACACCAAACCAGTTCGGTGCAGATGCATATGATGCAATTTATGCGATCAAAGCTGCAATCGAGGAAGCTGGCGTAACACCGGATATGAGCGCATCTGATATCGGATCAGCTCTGACAGAGGCTATGACAAAGATTTCTGTAGATGGTCTGACAGGTGATGGCATGACATGGGAAGCTACCGGAGAAGTAAGTAAAGCTCCAAAGGCTATGGTGATCAAAGACGGTGCTTATACAGCAATGTAATCTGCGATAATGATACAACGAAAATAAGGGCGATCCAGTTTCCCCAGAGGGTGTCAACGGTGGCTTGGGCTGCCGTATGACACCTTCTTTTTACTTTATAGGAAATTTCTCAAATCGTCAGAAATAGTGTATAATAGGCTGG
>ERZ791927.2018-NODE-2018-length-13966-cov-3.376465_pt1 | contig 13966 bp, 10 predicted proteins | sample MGYA00510130_ERZ791927 | MGnify/ENA primary metagenome ERZ791927 (study PRJEB30046, sample SAMN00792055) | human gut metagenome | study: EMG produced TPA metagenomics assembly of the A metagenome-wide association study of gut microbiota in type 2...
TGTAAGGCTTTCAGCCTAACCGATAAATTCTCATTTAACCGCTAAATTCCCATTTGTAGTCTTTATTGGGATTTACTACTTACCACTATTTACCATAATTAATCAACCACTTCACCATCTCCGGATCATAGTGGGAGAAAAAGAGTGTTTTAGCTGTATCAAGCGCAGCGATAGCCGCCATATCGTCCGGTGTTAACGAAAAATCGAAAACATTGAAATTCTCAATCATACGTTCTTTATGAGTCGATTTAGGAATCACGATGATATTGCGTTGAATCAGATAACGCAGTGCGACCTGTGCCACTGATTTGCCATATTCTTTACCGATTTCCTGGAGAGTCGGGTTGGTAAAGAAGTCGTTTCGTCCTTCAGCAAACGGTCCCCATGACATAATTTTAGTACCATATTCTTTCATTACTTCCTGCAACTTTATCTGTTGGTTGAAAACGTGTGTCTCTACCTGATTGACGGCAGGAGTAATTTCACAGAATTCTGCCAAGTCTATAAAGCGGTCAGGATAGAAGTTGCTGACACCGATTGCACGGAGTTTACCAGCCTTATATGCTTCCTCCATAGCCCGGTAAGTTCCATAATAATCACCGAATGGCTGATGAATGAGCAGTAAGTCTATATAATCACTTTTTAATTTGTGAAGTGATTCATCAATAGAAGCTTTAGCTTTTTCGTAACCGGCATTTGAAATCCATACTTTTGTAGTGATGAACAGTTCCCCACGTGGTACGCCGCATTTACTGATTGCATTTCCAACACCTTCTTCGTTATGATAGGCTTGTGCCGTATCAATAGAACGATAGCCCACACTGATTGCATCCGACACGCAACGTTCACACTCTTCAGGCGTAACCTGATAAACACCATAACCTAAAATAGGCATTTCAATGCCATTGTTCAATTTTACTTTTTCCATAATCGAGTATATTATTAAAATAAAAGCGTATTCTAATGTTTTTATTATCTTTATTTCCTCTATACAAAGTTAGTCTGTAAAAGGTAATCTGTTTTTATATAGATTACGGGTTTTGCTACCTTTTTTACGGATAACTCTATCTTTGCATTTAATATCTACTATTATATAGTCGTTTTTTGAGTATTTTGTTCTTCATATTCGTAGTATAGGAAGTTAAATCAATTAAAAGAAGCATTATGAATAAATATTTTCTTGTTGTATTGTTGTCATTATTCATGCAGGTTGCTAAGGTGGCAGCAGCCCCCTGGCAATGGTCAGTGGAAATAAAAGAGCTGATTTCAGAAGAGACAAACGCCCACCCTTCTGCCTATCTATGGATACCGGAAAACTGTAAACAAGTCCGTGCCGTCATCATCGGGCAACACAATATGACCGAAGAAACAATTTTCGAGCATCCTGAATTTCGGAAGAATATGGGCAAACTGGGAATTGCAGAGATATGGATCACTCCCGGAATAGACCAACGCTGGGACGTGACAAAAGGTACCCAACAAATCTTTGAAACAATGATGAAGAACTTGTCTGAAATAAGCGGATATACAGAACTGGAGTTTGCCCCGGTTATACCCATCGGACACTCGGCAATGGCTACTTATCCGTGGAACTTTGCCGCCTGGAATCCTGAACGTACATTGGCCGTACTCTCTATTCACGGTGATTCTCCCAGAACTCATTTGACGGGTTACGGGCGTGCGAATTTGGATTGGGGAACCCGTACGATTGAAGGTATCCCCTCATTAATGGTAATGGGAGAGGACGAATGGTGGGAAGACCGGTTGATAACCTCTTTCGATTATCGTCGTGAATATCCGAATGCTCCCCTTGCATTTCTTGCTGATGCAGGACACGGACATTTCGACATATCCGATGAATTGATTGATTATCTTTCCCTCTTTCTGAAAAAGACAGTGGAATATCGGTTGCCGGAGCATTCGTCATTGGATGCTCCGATTCAGTTAATTCCGGTAGAAGCAAAGAATGGCTGGCTGGCAGACCGTTGGCGAAAGAATGAAAAGCCTACAGCCGAAGCCGCTTCCTATGATAAGTATAAAGGAGACAAGAACCATGCGTTTTGGTATTTTGATAAGGAAATGGCAGATGCCACAGAAAAATATTACGCCAATGAGCGTGGAAAGACAGAGCAGTATATCGGCTTTGAGCAAAAAGGAAAACTGATAACTTTCAATCCGAAATCCCATGTACGTATGTCTCCTTCTTTTCAACCCGAAGCGGACGGAGTCACTTTCCACCTGAAAGCAGTGTACACAGATACGTTAAGGAACGAATATTCAAAAGAACACAGTACGCATCCCATTCGAATGTCGAGAATTTGCGGTCCGGTGGAAGTGGTGAATGATACAACTTTTACTGTTCGTTTCTATCGGATGGGATTGGATAATCCTAAACGTACAGGAGGCATCTGCCTGATGGCTTCCGTAAAACAGGATCATAAATACCGGAGTGCCGTTCAGCAGGTAGAGATTCGTATTCCTTACCGGAATAAGGAAGGGATACCCCAAAGTATAATTTTCCCGAAACTATCCGATGTAAAAGCTTCAGTGAAAGAAATAAGTTTAAATGGAACTGCTGACTCCGGCCTTCCGGTTTACTATTATGTAAAAGAAGGTCCGGCAGAGATAAAGGGAGATAAACTGGCATTGACTAAAATTCCCCCACGTGCAAAATTTCCGGTAAAGGTGACAGTGGTAGCCTGGCAATATGGGCGTAGCGGAGAACCTAAAGTGCAGACTGCTGAAGCAGTAGAACAGAGCTTTTATATTACTGCCCGTTAGTTTGACAAAGAGATTGTCCAAGGAATCAGAGTACTAATTCCTTGAACAATCTTTCCAAAGTCTTATCTAAATCAGTAGAAAATCCCGGATGTGGGCGAGATACTTGTATGCAGGAACTTCTTACTGCAGTCAGCCAACGAAATCTGTCAGGAATATCCATATTGGCTATGGCTCCTCCCTCTTTATTTCCCATGCATATCTTGTCAAAGACCTGTAACCCTTCTTTCAGGCAATTCATATCCAGTTCGGAAGAAAACAGTTTTAGTTTGTTCTCATCTATCGTATAGAGGGATTTCAGGTATTTGGCTTGTTTGGAAAACAACACAATCCCCATATTGATAAACTCCTCCCGTTCTACTTTAGGAACGAAACGGATGACTGCGTATTCATATAAGTGCCTTTCTTGCATTTTGCGCTTCATTTACAAATGTTTCGGAATGTTTCATCCTTTCTTCTAAGAATCGAATATAAATGTCTCTCAAATCCTGTGGAGTTTCTGTGCCTTCTGTCCAGTTCAACCAGTCGTCGGGAATAGCATTGACTATCTCACGGATTTTATCAGAAGTCAATATCTGTCTGAATTCGATATCTACTTCTTCCAGTCTATCGGCAAACGGTAATAATACATGATCTTTTATCTGTACAAAAGGAACCAGTGCCTGTTTTTGCCAGTTAGTCCAGGAATGGTGGAAATAAAGGGACGCCCCATGATCTATCAGCCATAGTTCTTTGTGCCATATCAACATATTGGTGTTTTTAATGGTACGGTCTACGTTAGTCAGCAAGGCATCCAGCCATACTACTTGCGAAGCCGTTTTTCCATCTACTTGATGTACTATCGGATCAAAGGTCAACGAACCGGAAAGGAAATGCAATCCCATATTCAGTCCTCGACTCCATTGAAGTAAATCCTGTATCTCTTCGTCTGCTTCCGTTCGTCCGAAGGCCTCGTCCAGATTCAGAAAAACTATTTCGGGGACTCTGAAACCCAGTGCACGGGCTATCTCCCCACCAATCAGTTCGGCAATCAGCGCTTTTGTTCCGTGTCCTGCCCCCCCTGAATTTGACTACATACTTAAATTCATCGTCAGCTTCGGCTAGAGCAGGCAATGAGCCTCCCTCACGCAGAGGAAGAATATATCTTGTAACATTTGCCGTACGTAAATCCATGTAGCTCCTTTCTTTAATTTGGGGAATAAAGATAGGACGTTTTAGATGAATTTTATAAGAAAGTGGGCTTTAAATTAAAGAATTGTAGCTTAATTAAATAATTTTGTGGCTTTGAGTGTTTAAGGCACCTTGTTCGTATCTTATAGATAAAAGATAGAAATAATATGAATAAGAAAGTTTTAGTTACGGTAATCTTGTTTGGTTCATTGACAGTATCGGGTATAGTGTCAGCTCAATCTGTATATCCCGGACAACATCAGGGAAAGTTGAAAAAGGAAACAGTCGCTCCCCTTCAGGCGGAAAGTTTTGATTTGAAAGATGTTCGCCTGTTGCCAAGTCGTTTCCGTGATAATATGCTTCGGGATTCTGCCTGGATGACGTCAATAGATGTGAATCGTCTGCTACATAGCTTCCGTACCAATGCCGGTGTGTTTGCCGGACGTGAGGGCGGATATATGACAGTGAAGAAACTGGGTGGTTGGGAATCTTTGGATTGCGAACTTCGCGGACATACTACCGGACACATGCTCTCGGCACTTGGTTTGATGTACGCAGCTACCGGCAGTGAGATATTCAAACTGAAAGGCGATAGCTTGGTTAACGGATTGGAAGAAGTGCAGAATGCACTGAAAAACGGGTATTTGAGTGCCTGGCCCGAAGAACTGATAAACCGGAATATTCAGGGAAAAGGTGTATGGGCTCCCTGGTATACTCTGCACAAACTTTTCTCCGGGCTGATAGATCAATATCTGTATGCGGATAATAAGAAAGCATTGACTATCGTCACCCGAATGGGTGATTGGGCATACAATAAATTGAAACCCCTTAGTGAAGAAACACGTAAACTTATGATCCGCAATGAATTTGGCGGTATCAATGAGTCATTCTATAATTTATACTCAATAACGGGAGATGAACGTTATCGCTGGCTGGCGGAATATTTCTACCACAATGACGTAATCGACCCATTGAAAGAACTTCGTGATGACTTGGGAACGAAGCATACCAATACTTTCATCCCGAAAGTGATAGCCGAAGCCCGCAACTACGAGTTAACCCGCAACGAGACAAGCAGGAAACTATCGGAATTCTTCTGGCACACCATGATTGACCATCATACTTTTGCTCCGGGATGTAGCAGTGACAAAGAACACTACTTTGATCCGAAGAAGTTATCCCAACATCTGACCGGCTATACCGGAGAAACTTGTTGTACCTATAATATGCTCAAACTTAGCCGCCATCTTTTCTGCTGGACGGGCGATTCATCTATTGCGGATTATTACGAAAGGGCATTGTATAATCACATCTTGGGACAACAAGACCCTGAAACAGGTATGGTAGCTTATTTTCTGCCTTTGCTTTCCGGGTCTCATAAACTGTATAGCACAAAAGAGAACTCTTTTTGGTGTTGTGTCGGTAGCGGATTTGAGAATCATGCAAAGTTTGGAGAAGCCATCTACTACCATAACAATCAGGGAATATATGTAAATCTATTTATCCCTTCACAGGTAACCTGGAAAGAAAAAGGACTGACAATCCGTCAGGAAACGGAATTCCCACAGGAAGAAACAACACGTTTTACTCTTCAGGCAGAAAATCCTGTCCGCACGACTATTTATCTGCGCTATCCTTCGTGGAGCAAGGATGTAAAAGTTTCGGTGAATGGTAAGAAAATATCTGTAAAACAGAAATCTGGTTCTTATATTGCCATTACCCGTGAATGGAAAGATGGCGATCAAATCTCGGCTACTTATCCGATGCAAATCAAACTGGAAACTACTCCGGATAACCCGGATAAGGCAGCCCTGTTATATGGCCCGTTGGTATTGGCGGGAGAACGGGGAACTGAAGGTATGCAAGCCCCTGCTCCTTTCTCAAATCCTGCTCTTTATAATGATTATTATACCTATAATTTTCATGTCCCAGCACATTTGCGTACCTCTTTGAAACTAGATAAGAAACACCCTGAACGTGCTTTGCAACGTGTAGGAAGTGATTTGAAGTTTACGACAGAACAAGGAGATGTGATTCGTCCGCTATACGATTTGCATCGCCAGCGCTATGTCGTATATTGGGATTTACAATCAGAAGAATAGATAGTAAACAACGAAATGAATAATCGTTTATTAATTGCCGCTTTTGTAAGTATCTGCTTTTTGTCCGGTTCTTGCAAAATATCATCCGGTCAGGGAAGTCGGTATGACTTCTCTTCTTTGGATTCTGTTATCCAAGGATGGGTAGACAAGGGATATTACCCCGGAGCATCCATTTGTGTAGTGAAGAATGATACCGTCATTTTTCAGAAGAACTATCGGGATTATACACCCGATACAAAAGTATATGTCGCTTCTGCCGGAAAATGGGTAGCGGCTGCTGTCATAGGCGCGGTGGTAGACCGTACTGATTTGGGATGGGATGATCCGGTAGAAAAATGGTTGCCGGAATTTAAAGACGATGCTAAAGGTAAGATTCTTCTCCGGCAATTATTATCCCATACATCAGGAGTACGTCCATATCTTCCCGAGCCCCGTGTAGATAACTATAATCATTTGGATTCGGCAGTCACTGAAATTCTCCCTTTGGATACAGTCTTTACTCCCGGCACTCGTTTTGAATATGGTGGACTTGCCATGCAAATTGCCGGAAGAATGGCAGAAGTGGCGATGGGAGAGGAGTTTGAGACTCTTTTTCAAGAACTGCTGGCGCAACCTTTGGAAATGAAAAACTCTCATTTTACCCCAATCAACACGGACGGCGGACATGCACCCATGTTAGGGGGCGGACTGTGTACTACAATGAATGATTATCTTCACTTCCTGTCCATGATTTATCACGATGGAATGTATAATGGCAAGCAAATTATATCAGCAGAAACTGTGAAAGAAATGCAGGCCGACCAAGTGAAAGGCGCCATAATCCCTTCGAATAACTCGGATAATTATGTAGCGAAAGGACTGGGACAATCCCACAATGGAATCTACGGATTAGGAGAATGGCGTGAATTAATAGATAAAAAGACAGGTGAAGCTTATCAGATTAGTTCACCGGGATGGGCCGGTGCTTATCCGTGGATAAATAAACACGATAAAGTTTACGGATTCTTCATCTCCCATGTAGCAGGTTCTTCTGCTAAAGAAGACGGTTTTTCTTCTTTCTTTGGCAGCCCTGTCATTTCACGGACCGTTTCAGAAATACTGAAAGGTAAGCCATTGGTTGTCAAACAAGGACGTATCAATGTAGGAAACGGCTCTCTATACTATGAGGAAGCCGGTCAGGGTGAACCGATCATCTTTGTACACGGTCATTCGCTTGACCATCGTATGTGGGATGAGCAATTTTTAGTGTTTGCGAAAAAGTATCATGTCATTCGCTATGATTTAAGAGGATACGGCATTTCTTCTTCCCAAACAGAAGATTATCAATTTATGCATGTTGAAGATCTGGTTACTTTGATGGACTCTTTGCACATCAAGAAAGCGCATATCGTCGGACTTTCTTTGGGGGGATTTATCACTGCTGATATGTTGGCGTATTTCCCAGACCGGATGTTATCGGCTTTTTTAGCCAGTGGAAACATTCGAAAGTCCAAAGGTCCCAGTGAACCGATGACTAAAGAGGAAGCAAAGGTACGTGATGACGAAATAGCTGCCCTGAAAAAGAAAGGAGTGGAAGTGATGAAGAAAGAGTGGTTTGAAGGATTAATGAAATCCGGTGGTAGCCAGCGTGAACGGATGCGTGTGCCTTTGTGGCAGATGATTGACGAATGGGATGCGTGGCAACCGCTACACAAAGAAGTACGGGTAGTAGCAGGGCTGGATGCTATTGAAGAATTGAAGAAGAGTCACCCTGCTGTACCTGCCTTAATTGTAGAAGGTCATTCTTCTGATAACAAATTTTCAAAAAATCCTCCCATATTGGAATATCTACCTAATGGAAAGCTGAAAATCATAGAGGATTGCGGGCACATGATGAATATGGAGCGACCGGAGGAATTCAATGCAGCTTTAGAAGAATTTTTAATCAATATTGAACAGTAAAATGAAAAAGCAATAAATATCATGAAACAAATAGTTCTATGCCTGATCGGAATATTATTAGCATCGTTTGTATCTGCACAAAAGATAAATCATCCTTCACTTTTGTATACCCCTCAACGCATTCAGCAGGTAAAACAACGTATGCAGAATGAACCGAAATTGCGGGAAGCCTGGGAGGATATTCAGAAAACCGCCGATGAAGCCTTACAAAAGAAAGATTTCAATCGGTTGGATTATTTGTCGTTGGCCTATCTGATGACGGATAATAAAGAGTATGCAAATATAATCAAAGAGATTCTTTTGAAAGCTGTGGAAGCCGAATCCTGGGGAGATATGGAAATGATGGCACGTATTCCTGCCTGGCGTTCGCAACTGGGCATGGCACATAAGAGTTTCCTTTCTGCCATAGGATATGATGCAGCTTATAATATAATGTCTTCTTCGGAAAGAAAAAAGATTGCCGAAGGCTTGAAACGATTGGCTGTAGAACCTGCATTGGGAGACTGGCTGCTGGAACCTACCCGTATCCATTCTTTGAATTCTATGGGACATAACTGGTGGACTTCTTGTGTATGCCAGGGTGGAATATTAGCATTAAGCCTACAGAATGAACTTCCCGAAGTAAAAGATTGGGTGGAGCAACTTCATGAATCACTACCCGAATGGTTTGACTTTGCAGGCGATGCCTTGCAGCAGAAAGCAAAGAGCTTTGATGAGGCCGGAGGAATGTATGAAAGTCTCAATTATGCAAATTTTGGTATTCAGGAAGCTCTTTTGTTTCGGATCGCCTGGATAAACACTCATCCGGGACAAAATCCCGGTGATATACCCCAATTAGCAAAACTTCCGAACTACTTTTCTCAAGTATGCTATCCCCGTACAGGTGTGCTGCATAGTTTGAATTTTGGTGATAGTCATAAGAACGTATCAGCAGAATCCAGTATGATGTTATTGTATGCATTGGGACTGAAAGACCCGACTATTCTGTGGTATATAGCCCAAGTAGAGCAAGGACAGCATCGTGATGGATTTTTCCTGAATCGTCCGATGGGCTTTCTCTATACCCCTGATTTGAGTAAAGCTCCCATAACTCCCGATTTGAAAACCTCACAGCTATTCTCGGATTTCGGTTGGGCCACCATGCGTACTTCTTGGGAGAAGGATGCTACGATGCTTGCTGTGAAAAGCGGTCATACGTGGAATCATTCCCATGCGGATGCCAACTCCTTTATTGTTTTTCATAAAGGCGTTGATATTATCAAGGATGGAGGAAACTGCTGGTATCCCAATCCTGCCTATCGCAACTATTTTTTTCAAAGCCAGGCACATAATGTAGTCCTGTTCAACGGGGAGGGACAACCTCGTGAACAACAGTATAGCGGCTCTACTTTGCGAGGAAATCTTTATCATCTCTTGGATGCGGGCAATGTGAAATATGTTTTGGCCAATGGAACAGGTCCTGTCTCTAATAATTTCAGCCGTAACTTCCGTCATTTCCTGTGGATGGATAATGTGATTTATATGATCGATGATTTGAAGACACATAAGGTAGGACAGTTCGAATGGTTATGGCATACCAATGGAACTTATAAGAAATCGGGCATTGACGTGAATGTGACAAACGGAAATTCTTCAGTAGTCATCCGTCCTTTATATCCCCGCATGCTGGCTAAGTCCGATTTTGTGCACGACTATCCCGAAGATTTATATTGGGAAGAAATAGAAGCTCCTACGGAAGATTTGAAAGGAACCGAAAAATATTATTCATTCCATTTACCAGCCGAGGTGAACCGTGTGAAAGGACTGACAGCTATTATTCTGAAAGACGCTCCCGATGAAAAAGACCTGCCTCAAATGGAAAGACGTGAAGGGCAGGACTGGATAGGGCTTCGTATCCGTCATAAAGGTAAAATTACCGATTTATATATCAACCAACTGGCGGACGGAAGATTAATGCACAGTAATTCATGGATTATGCCCGACGGCTGGATGACAGATGCTTATATGTTTGCAGTTTCTTACCCAGAAGGTACTGAAGCAAAGAACGCTAAGGACTTCTTTATTGCTTATGGAAGTGCATTGAGACGGGGTAATGAAACTTACTTTTCATCATTGGCTAAGCTGTTCGTTATTCAGAAAGCAGAAGGTAAGAAACTTGATCTTTGGATAGACGGACAGCCGAAGATAAATACCACCTTTAGAAGCACAAAGAAGCCTATGTCTGTAGAAGTGAATGATAAGAAAATCCCGGTAGTTTATCAGAAATCACAGATAAAGGTGAAACTGTAAATTATGTATATCCAGGATAGATTCTATCTTTTTAAAGAGAGTAAGTTCCTTGTTTTTTGTGCAAACCTATATAAAATCCGAGATATTTTATGTAGGTTTGCATTGTTTCATTAAATATGAATCCTCTATGCATAATCTAATACGACATATAGTAAAGGCTTTGACTACTCTTTGTCTGCTACTCATAAATATACCTATTTATCCGATTTCTTACTCTTTCCGCAGCATTTCCGAAACAGACGGACTTTCCGACCTGATGGTCAGTTCTTTTTATAAAGATTCATTAGGCTATATTTGGATTGGCACGGCAAGTTCTGTTGAACGTTTTGACGGAGTCCATTTGAAACATTATCCCATATTAGGGAATAATGAAAAACTAAAATGGGTGAATGTAATAACAGAGACGACTGGTAATAGGATATGGATAGGGAATGATATGGGATTGTGGACGGTTCATAAGGAAACAGAAAAACTGGAACCCTTTAGTCCGGAGACTATTAATTGTGGTGTTCGTGCCCTTTTACCAACTCGGGATGGAGGATTGTATATAGGTAGTGAAAAAGGATTATTTATCTATCGAAATAATCAATTGGAGCGACTGGCAGTAAGTTCCGACATCTTATCGGCAGAAAATTTCATCGTTGCATTGAATTTGGATGAAAATGGAGCTTTATGGATTCTTACCAAAGGTGGATTACATTCCATGAATATTTCAAACCGGAAAATAACCTCTTATCCATACAAGCAGGGATTCTCCTATAGAAATATGACACGTATCGGCAAAAAGCTTTATTTAGGAACAATGGATCATGGGTTGCTATGTTTTGATATCTCGACGGGTGAATTTAAAGAAAATATTATTGACTTGGGTTGTAATGTTATCATGTCTCTCTCCAGTGATGAAAAGAATTTGTTGTATATAGGCACTGATGGAAACGGGGTACATTTTGTTTCTGCGAATAATATGAAGATTGTTCGTTCCTTTTGTTACGAATCGGGAAATAAACAGGCGATCCGTTCCAATTCTGTCTATGCATTATTGGTTGATAGGGAAGGAGTGATTTGGATTGGTTTTTATCAGTTAGGCTTGGATTATACACTATATCAGAGCGGGTTATTTTCTACCTATGCCTATCTTCCTTATTTCGACTCAAAAGAGATGCCTGTTCGTGCAATAGCTGTTTCGAAAGACGAGAAACTGATAGGTTCGCGCAATGGACTTTTCTATATAGATGAAAAGAAACAGCGGTTTAAAAGTTTTAAGGTTCCCGAATTACGTTCCAATATGATTTTGTGTATTTATGCTTTTGAAGGAAAGTATTACATAGGTACTTATGGTGGCGGTATATATATCCTCAATCCTTCCACGTTGACTTTATCTGATTTTGAAACAGCAGACTTAAAATCAACTCCATTCCTGAAAGGACATGTGTTTTGCATAAAATCGGATGATGAAGGAAGTTTGTGGATGGCGACGTCTATGGGACTTTACTGTTATAGAGATGGAAAGCAAATCCGGCATTATACTACTGAAAATTCGAAATTACCGGGAGAGAATGTCTATGATATATGTTTTGATTCCACTCGTAAAGGATGGATTTGTACAGAGAACGGTTTATGCATTTGGGATCCATCAACCAATAGTTTGAAGTCGGATATGTTTCCTGAAGGGTTTATTCATAAAGATAAAATCCGGACAGTATACGAAGATTCTAATCATGAGCTTTATTTCCTTCCGGATAAAGGTGCAATTTTTATATCTGATTTGTCGATGAATCATTTTCGGAGAATGCAGTCGGGCACTCCTTTGGATGGAAAGGATGCAATGTTTATTATAGAAGATCATGAAGGTTGGTTGTGGATTGGTACTAATTTGGGCTTATATCGTTATGATAAGAAAGGTAATTTTATTCCCTATAATTTCGTAGATGGCTTGCCCAGTTCTATATTTATTACTTGTTTCCCTGTGATAGATGAAGAGGGTACGATGTGGTTCGGCAATTCGAAAGGTATGATTTATCTGACCTCGGAACAAAATGGCAGAAAAGCAAAATGGCATTATCCGGTTGCTATTACCGATGTATTAGTGAATGGAAAGCAATCGGTTTATGCTAAGATGAGTAGAGAAAATAACGTGTATAAAATAAAATTGGAAGCAGATCAGCGTAATTTGACAATCCGTTTCTCTGGGTTCACTTATTCGGAGCCTGCATATATGTCTTATAAATGTAAGATGGAAGGAATAGATAGCGACTGGCAATTATTGAGTGGACAATCTGAAATAACGTATTATGACTTATTATCCGGCAATTATCAGTTTAGAATTCATCGGGTGGATGATCCGGAGTCGGAAATTTGCCTGATGGTGACTATTGCTCCTCGTTTCAATGCTGTTATGTGGAGTGTGACTGTTTTAGTGATATTGATAATAACCTTGGCTTATATATATTATCGCCGGAGAATGAAACGAAACAACCTAATTCAGTCGAAGGAAAAACAGCAACCGGTAATAGAAGAAAAATATAGAAAGAGTAATGTGACTGAAGAAGAATGTAGGCGCTTGGCTGGCGAACTGGAACTTCTGATGCAAAGGGATCGACTATATGTTAATCCCAATCTGAAAATAGCAGACTTGGCTGCAATATTGAATGTTTCCACTTATACATTATCCTATTTATTCAATCAATATTTGGATAAAAACTATTATGACTATTTGAATGACTATCGCATAGAGGAGTTTAAGCGTTTGGTTGATAAAGATGAATATTCTAAATATACGTTGACAGCTTTAGCCGAACTATGTGGTTTTAGTTCGCGTACTTCCTTCTTTCGTTATTTTAAAAAGGTTATTGGAATTACTCCGAATGAATATATTCGAAGTATCGGAAAGACCAATGAAGAATAATATACTTATGTACCTTTCATTTTAAACTTTAGATTGATAAATACCTCTTTAGAGTCTCAAATAATAAATTGAGACTCTATGAAATTGAGAGTTAACTGTCTGATAATTAGAATGTGTGTTGATCGCTTGCTCTCCGCCAATAGGACGGAATTTATCTCTTTCTTTTTGAATATCCGTTTTCATATTTACCTTCTATATTTGCCAACGTAATGATAAACAAAAATCTAAGCAATGGAAAATATAGATATGTCATCCGTACAGTTGATTACTGATTCTTATCAGAATTATCATCGTTCCGTTTACTTGTATATCTTATATAAGATAGGAAAAGATGAAGACGCGAAAGATCTGGCTCAAGATGTATTTTTACGTTTGATGGATTATAAGCAAATGTTGCGACCGGAAACAATAAAGTACTTTATTTTCTCTATTTGCCGGAATTTGGTTATTGATTATTTGCGTCGTCATTATAAAATGCAGGAAATTACATCCTATTTTTTAGATCAGCTTCCTACCTTTATTAATGAGGTAGAGAGCCAGATAATCGCTAATGATTTATCTGTGTGTGAGCAGAAGAGAGTTCTCCGGCTGCCTGCGCAACGAAGAAAGATTTATGTAATGAGTCGCTTCAAGCATATATCGTCAGCGGATATTTCCGCTTGTCTCGGATTATCTGTCCGTACTGTAGAAAATCATTTGTTTATCAGTCGGAAAGAAATCCGTGAATATATCCAACAGTGTATCTAATATTAGAATAAATAGTATAAATGTTAGTTTTAAA
>ERZ791927.2029-NODE-2029-length-13895-cov-5.741618_pt1 | contig 13895 bp, 8 predicted proteins | sample MGYA00510130_ERZ791927 | MGnify/ENA primary metagenome ERZ791927 (study PRJEB30046, sample SAMN00792055) | human gut metagenome | study: EMG produced TPA metagenomics assembly of the A metagenome-wide association study of gut microbiota in type 2...
GCCCACCACACCATGCCGCAATTTCAGCATTGTGTGGTCTGTTTTTCCCATATCTATGCGCAGGAGCTGCCAGAGCGGCGTATCCGCGATTATGACAATCTGGAACTGAAGCAGTTTCTGGATGTTGCGGCCTCCTTCATCTTGACGGATGACAATGGGCTGCTGTGCGACGCCTACAACACCACGGAGCTGGGCGAAGAGGATTGTACGCGGCTTTTTCTCATGGACAGCACGCAGTTTCCGGCCTGGCTTGCAGAGCGCCAGAATGGTGTAAAAAGCATATCGGATTTTTGACCTTTTATGGGCGCTTATTTTCCAAGGTACAAAAAGCGCCCTGAAAGCGCTGAAAATACTGCGTTTTTTCAAGGCGCTCCAGCCGCAAAATTACCCAAGCTATAAAGCCCTACGGTAAAATATCGTACAAGGAGGCAGCACGGTTTATGCCTCGAAAGCCCCGGCAGCTGCCAGCTCAAAAAACGCTGCCCTATCTTCTTTTGACATTAACCGCCCTCTGCGGTGAATACCCCATCCGTCAAATCAGCCACCTGCCGGGTGGTTCCGCATACCTCGAAAGTGTCGTTACCGCTCTCCGGCGAGATGGGCTGCTGCGTACCTTCTCCAAAGACGGCCTGCGTGGACTTCGGCTCACCTCGTCAGCCAAACGGCTGCTGTTGGCTGATGCTCCCGAATGGTTTTCAGCCTACCTGACCGGCAGTTCTGAGCCAAACAAGCTCAAAAGCGAAATTCCCAGACGGCTCCGGCTTCACCGGATGGCTGAGATCCTGACCATCATGCACAACGCTGACATTCCGGCCTTTCCATGGGAAAAGGCTCCTTTTTCCTCTGCCAGCCAAAGTGCGGCAATCCCCGCCTATTACACCTCCAGAGAGGTCAAAGAGATCGGCCCGCAAGGGACGAAAATCAAAAGTTCACGCGCAACCGGCATCCTGCTGACGGATGGCGGTATTCTTTTGACCTATAACACCGCCAAAGCACAGATGAAATGGGAGTACAAGGCTGAACTGCGGTTCAAAGCTCTGCTGCAAACCGAAGGGGTCATGCCCGATGCGGAGATTTCCGGGATCGTGTTCGGCTCCACCATGGAACAGCTATCTATCTTGATGCAGCCGGACGCACACAGCTATTTCCTGTTGGATGGCAGCTTTCCGCATTTCTACTATCTGACCAATGACCGTTATGGCGAAGCGATTCTTCGCCTCTTATGCGATGCACAGCAGCGCAGGACACTCGATGCGATCCTTGCAGATGGCCTCTATGCGCGGATACCAAATTGGCGCATTGAAAATGACGCTATCGATAGTGCCGGGAATCCCGTTCTATTCGCCTACACCTGTGATTTTCCTCGCATCCGGCGTTTCGATACCGCGCTGGAGCTGCACGGAATGACAGGGACATTGATCTGCTTTGACTATCAGGAAGAAACTTTGCAGGAGATCTGCGGTCAGCGTGTGATGCTGCAAAGCATTGATTTTCAGCAGTTTGAAAGGAGCGTGCTCTATTCCTAAAAAGAAGCCGATTCAGCTTTTCATTATTATTCCAATCGCTGCGCTGGCGCTGCTCTACGGGAGCGGCTACCTCTCGCAGCTTTTTTCCAATTACCGTGCATGGCAGGAGGCCGGCGCTGTGTTTGGGACGTCTCCCGCATTCCCGGACGCCGGATTCTTTCCCTGCCTTGCGGCAGCCTTCCACTTTCCGTATGGGCTGTATGGCCTCGGCCTCTGCATCGGTGCGCTGGCGCTGCTGATCCTCATGGTCATGCGAATGGGCTACAGTGAGGGCGGCGAATACGACCGGCAGCGCAATCTGGTCTATTCCGACAAGGGAACCTACGGCACCGCAGGCTTTATGTCCCGCAAGGAGCTGGCGGGGGTGCTTGATCTTGTTCCGGATATTCGCAAGCATTCCGGTACGATTCTCGGAGAGCTGGATCATCAGGTCATTTGTATTCCTCCAAAGACTCGATTTAACGGGAATCTTGCGGTTTACGGCGCCAGCGGCTCCAAAAAGACAAGAGCCTTTTGCGTCAACATGATTCTCCAATGCGCGGCGCGGAAGTCAAGCCTTGTGATCTGTGACCCCAAGTCCGAATTGTACGAAAAGACCAGCGAATATCTGCGGGATCAGGGCTACACCGTCCGTGTGTTCAATCTGGTCACACCATCAGCCTCCGATTCATGGAATTGTCTTGCGGAGGTCGGCGGTCAGGAATTGATGGCCCAGCTTTTCTGCGACGTCATCATCAAGAATACCGGCGGCGAGGAACGCGACCACTTCTGGGACAGCGCCGAAATGAATCTGCTCAAGGCGCTGGTCCTCTATGTTTCCACCAGCTATCCCAAGAAAAAGCAAAACATCGGCGAAGTGTACCAATTGCTCACCGCCAGTTCCGAAAAGGAACTGAATGCGCTTTTTGATGTTCTTCCCCTCACGCATCCTGCCAAAGCGCCATACAGCATTTTCAAGCAGGCGTCAGAGGGTGTGCGCGGCGGCGTTATCATCGGGCTCGGCTCCAGACTGCAGGTTTTCCAAAACCGGGATATTCGCAACATCACATCCTACAACGAGATCGATTTGGAACTCCCGGGAAAGCAGCCATGCGCGTATTACTGCATTACCAGCGATCAGGACAGTACCTTTGATTTTCTCTCCTCGCTGTTTCTTTCCTTCGTGTTCATTCGTCTGGTTCGCTATGCGGATGAACATTGCCCCGGTGGGGCGCTTCCAGTTCCTGTTCATGTACTTGGCGAGGAGCTGTGTGCCTGTGGAGTGATCCCAGATCTATCGAGAAAAATTTCGGTCATTCGTTCCAGAAACCTGTCCATGTCATGTGTGTTCCAGAACTTAGCTGGTCTTCAGAACCGCTATCCCTACAACCAGTGGCAGGAAATTCTGGGCAACTGCGATGTGCAGCTTTTTCTTGGCTGCACAGATACTCTGACGGCGGAATTTATTTCTGACCGGACCGGCGAGGCCAGTATCTCTGTCACCAGTAAAGCCAAACAGCTCGGAACATGGCGCGTATCCAACTACACGCCTGAATACCGGGAAACCAGCGGTGTCGGCCGGCGCAAGCTGATGACCATGGACGAGGTGCTGCGTATGGATATTGATAAAGCCCTGATCCTCATTCGGGGCAAGAATGTACTGGAGGTGGATAAGTACGACTATTCCAAACATCCCGAGGCAAAGAAGCTGCGGCCGAGCAAGGCCGCCTCCCATGTCCCTGCATGGCGGGCAAATCAGCCGCAGGAAAAGCAAACTCCATCGGCGCCGCCATCTCAGGCAGCGGATAAGAAGCCGGCGCAAAAGAAAAAGCCTGCGTCGGCTGAAAAAGTCGTTGCCGTAACCAAAGAATCCATTATGAAGAAAAAGGAGGATACTTAATGCCCAAGAAAAAAACGATCCCGCCCCCTGATGATTTCTCCTCAGAGTTCATGGAAACCGAATCCGCCAAAGAACTTTCTGAGCAGCAGGTAGAGGCCGCTGGCAGCGACAGCACGGAAACTCCGCTGGCAGAACTCTCGGAAGTTGATCTCGGCTCCGGCGATGTGAGCGGCACAGCAGATGTTGAGGAAAACGAGCTGGATGCCGAAAACACCGCTGATGCCGCAGAGACTGTCCCTGTTTCCGATGAAGCGGCGGAAGATCCGGAGTACGACAGCATTTTACAGGAGCTGAACAGCAGCACTCCGGCACCCCTTGACAGCAGCGGCGAAAATGCTCTGGATGCGCTTTTGCTGGAAGGAAATGCGGAAAATGCTCCGCCCGCTGAAGATGAAACGGAATCCGCAGATGGTGAAACTGCTCCGCAGCCTACCGCCCCTCCCGCACCTGCCGGACGCCGTGACTCCTACATTCTGACCGTTGATGCAAAAGGCCGTATCGAAACGGAAGAAGAACGCCGTGAGGTCATCTGGCATGAGATCAAGACCTCGCATATTGCCGGTCGTATTTTGACCGGAACGTTGGACGGCGTGGAGCAGACCCCTTCCGGCCGTACTATCGTTGTCGTTGACTACAAGGGTTATCGCATTGCGATCCCGCTGAAAGAAATGATGCTCTATTCCGGGCCCGTTCCGTATGGAGCGAAATACAAGCCGTTTATGGAGCGGATGAACAGTATCCTTGCAACCATGCTCACCGCGGAGATCGATTTCATCGTCCGGGGTCTGGATAACACCGCCCGCAGCGTTGTGGCAAGCCGCAAGGCCGCTATGCTCCGTAAGCGTCAGACCTTCTATCTGGACGCCAATGAAGATGGTGTTCCCATGATTTATGAGGGGCGCGTCGTACAGGCGCGCGTCATTGGCGTTGCGGAAAAAGTCCTGCGTGTGGAAGTGTTCGGCGTGGAGTGTACGATTTTCGCCCGTGATCTGTCTGCCGCATGGTTCGGTGACGCCCGCGAGTATTACAGCGTCGGCGACCGTGTTCTTGTCCGTGTGCTCACCATTGACCGCGACGACATCAACCATATTTCCATCACAGCAGATATCCGCAGCGTTTCGTCCGCCGCCAACCAGAGCAATCTGGATAAATGCGTCCTGCAGGGCAAATATGCCGGCAGAGTGACCGATGTGCGGCACGGCGTTGTGTTCATCCGGCTCAACAACGGTGTCAACGCGGTTGCCCACACCTGCTATGACCGGCGAATGCCCGGGAAAAAAGACGACGTCAGCTTTGCCGTTACCCGTCTGGATGAGGAACGCGGCATCGCCGTCGGCATCATCACCAGAATCATCAAACAGAATTTGTAAAAAAGGAGAGGCCACCATGAAGAGCTTATCAAAGCTGGCCCTATGCCTGCTGCTTGCCATGTCGCTGACGGTCAGCGCCTTTGCCGCTCAGGTTCCCGATTCATTGGTAGCGGAAAACCTGAACGGCCAGCAGCGGCTTGTAAAAATCTACACGCTTTCCCCGGAGGTTGACCCAGATGAGCTGAAGGAAGAGGACTTTTCCTACGACGGCTATCTTTATACCTGGGCCTATACCACCAAGGTGGAACACCCGTATCTGGAAAGCAAAACTGTAACGGAAACCGTCACAGTCAATACCGCCAAAAATGACCTTGCGCAGATCCTCGCAGAGCTTTCGCCCAGTATGCCCTATGAAAAGGACGGCTTCTCCGGCGAGTTGGCGCTGGACCATACCACGCTTTCCACAGAGGCGTCCGGCTACACCACCAAATACAGCAAAACCACCGAGACGAAGGTGATCGGCAATCTGGATCGCAACGACATGTCCTATGTGCCGGCCACGACTGTTAAAAACGGGAAAACGCTCTCCCTTGCCAATGTGGAATGGCAGGTTACCGGCACTGCGCTCGTCGGCGAGGCGCTGGTTCCCGCCCAGTATCAGGCGGTTGCTACCTATTCCGCCTCCAGCAGTTATCAGGCTGCCACAGGCTATGTTACCACGGCGGAATATCACGGAACCGTTACTTCGGAAGGCGTGGACAGCATCACCTATACCGTGGTTTACACTGGAAGTGAGATCGTCCCCGTAAAAACACATATCTGGGATAACGGAAACCTTGCCGCTCCGCTGCTGATCATCGCTGCCGTGCTGCTCTGCGCGGGCATCGCCGCCGCTGCACTCATCCTGCTGCGCCGCCGCAAAAATGTCTATGTGTATGTTCCGGACAGCAAGCCCCGAGAGTACCGGCTGATTGCAAAGTTCCGTGTGGAGCCTGACAGCGAGGTTCCCACTATCGATGCAGGCGCTCTCACACTGAATCCGGGAGATACCGTCGCGGTTGAGGTGAAAAAATCCCTTGCCAGGCACCTGGCTGGGCGCGAGTTCACCGTTTCTTTCCCGCAGAGTAACCATACTTACACGATCCAAGCCAGCAAGCACAATGACTGGCATGAATTTACCGTTCCCGCTGAAGAAGAACAGGAGGCTCCCGTATGAAGAAGTTTTTCTCATTGACTTTGACTCTGGCTGCCATGCTTTCTGCGATGGCGGTCAGCGCACAGGCTGCCGATTATTCCTTTGAAACCGATGGCACCCCGGAATACTATCCCTCCTCTTCCTATGAGGACGTCTACGGCTCCCGCTACAATTACGGTGGAAAAAATGTGGTGGACTACCAGATCCCCGAGCTGGAGTACGGGCAGCTCAGCACCACCCAAACCGGGGTGATGGAGAAAATCATGCTGCCCAGTCTTCAGGGCATCTCTGCATCCGGCAGCGGCATTTACGGAATTTCTCCCGGCGGCGGAACTGTGGAGATCCCCGGTTTTCTGCAGGGCGGTTCCACAGCTACTCCTGCGACACCCGCTTTCACGGAGCTGACACAGGATTTTCTGCTCTCCAACGGCGCTGTCGGAAAGATCTCCATTCCTGCCATCGGAGTTAAGAATTACTATCTCTGGGAAGGCGAAACGACTGCCAGCATGAAAAAGGGGCTGGGACATTTCACCAGTACCAGCGTCTGGAACGGCAATGTGGCTGTCTGCGGGCATAATCGCGGCGCCAAATATGTGATCGGCAGCATCAAGGATCTCGATGTGGGCGATAAAATCACCTATACCACATCCATGGGTACCCGCACCTATCTGGTGGAGACTGTGACCAAAATCAGCAGCAGCGATTGGAGCTATTTGTCCTCTACCACGGATAACCGAATGACTCTCCTTACCTGCGTTGCCGGAGATTCCAGTCAGCGCTGGTGTGTGCAGGCTGTTCAGGCATCTTAAAAATCTTTTGTTGAAAAAGCCGCTTTATGATCGTAAAGGAATAGTAGATCAAAAATAAGGAGGCTTTTCCATGAAGAAGCAGATCCTCACGATGTTTACGGGCCTTTTTATCGGCGCTATTATCACAGGCGGAGCTTCCGCCTATGCTGCGGGAATCCTCGCTGAACGCAGCAGCCATCGTATTTTTGTCGATGGGCAGGAGGTGCAAATGGAAGCGTATGGTATTGCTGGACACAACTATGTGAAACTCCGCGACATTGGCAAAGCGGTCGGCTTCGAGGTTTACTGGGACGGCGATGCCAAATGTGTGCAGGTAGAGAGCGGCAAGCCCTACACAGGTGAAGCGCCAGCGAAAGCAGAGGATACAAAGTCTACGGAACAGCCTGTGCAGACTGATGTTGCCAACGCAAAACAGGACATCATTGACCGTACCAACGCTCTGCGCCGCGAAAACGGTGTATCAGCCCTGGCTGTTAATGACAAGCTCATGCAGGCGGCGCAGGTACGAGCCGACGAGATGGCTGCGCATACCGTCTATTCGCACACAAGACCGAATGGCGGAAAATTCAATACCGTCACGGATTGTCCCTACATGGCCGAAAATATCCATCGCATCGCAGATTGGGTGCTGTCTGACCAGACACTTGCCGAACGGGCCGTGGCAGATTGGAGCGCTTCGGCAACCCACAACAAAAACATGGTCAACCCAAAGCTATCTGAGATTGGCGTTGGGCTGGCAAGAGGTGTCAATGATACTGGTGACCCGTGCTGGTACTGCGTCCAGCTTTTCCTCTACGATGGATGCTCCGTCACTCGGGTGGATACCCCCACAAACAAATAAATCATCAACTTTCACGCAAGAGCAGGTCGTCAAGATCTGCTCTTTTTATTGCGCTTTTGGGAAAGGAGAAAGACATGAAGTCAATTAAACATCGCTTGTTGTCACTGCTTTTGACGCTGGTGACGATCTTGAGCCTGCTGTCGACTGCGGCTTTCGCCGCGTCGAACACGGGTTCCGGCCTCAAAATTACCACCAACCAGGCATATTGGAGCACGCGCCTGCTCGCCAACGGTACCTCATACAGCTACCGCCCGCCGCTTGTGGACGGTAAGCTCGTGTACTGCATGGATAGCGGCCTCGGCTATCACTACGCCACCGCGTCATACCTGGATTCCTTCACATGGACGTCCGGCACCGGTGCAGATGCAGATGCCGTATTGCAGTCGGCTGTCACGAACAGCGGCCTCAGTGAAATGGACGCCGCAACCGTCGAGAACGTCAAATGGATGATGACCTACCTCAACGACTGCAAGGCATCCAATGTTGGCCAGCTTTTTATGGCCGTGCAGACGTATGTGTGGGATCACCAAAGCTATAAAGGCGAGCCCGGTGGAGACGGCGATGCGGGCGGCTATGCCAACGCCGACACCTATGATCTGTATCTGAGCCTCATCGACTGGCTTCTGGAGCAGAAAGCACAGGAGGACGCCGAGTTCCAGCGCCAGATTGAAGAGTACACTGCACAGGGTAAGTCTGCATCCATTGTGGAGGACCAGAGTGCAAAATGGGCGGTATACGCAATTTCCAGTAACCGCAAAAATCAGTCATTCTTCAATTATTATGGTCCCCGCAAACTGGTCACTCAGGATAAGCCCGGAGGCGGCGGAGAAGAACCTGCACCGCCTGCAGGCGTTGGCAAGATCGTGCTGAAAAAAACTGCTGGTGGAACCACAACCGGTCTTGCCGGTGCACGTTTCAGCATCTATTTCAACGGGCAGATCGTCGGCAGCGACATCACCAATGCACAGGGTGAGATCTATGTTGAGGACGCCGCGACCGGCCTTTGGAGCTTTGTCGAGACCTCCGCACCGGACGGTTACTGTGTCGATCCCACGCCGAAGAGCGTGTACGTAGATGTAACTGAGGGTGACCGCGAATACACCGTTGCGGCGATCAACTACGAAAAGCCCGATATGAAGATCATCAAGCGCGACGCCATGAGCGGCAAACCAATTGCCGGCACGGTGTTTTCCATTAAGTCCGTTACCGGCAGCTATTCCACCTCCGTCACGACTGGCACGGACGGTTCCGCAACGCTCTCGGCCATTCCTGCCGGTGTCTATGTTGTGCGTGAGGAATCCGTTCCCGAGCCGTACATCGTAACCAATACCGAGCAGACCGTGGCGCTGCGTCCCGGCAAGACCAGCGAGGTCACCTTTGTGGACTATGAAAAGCCGGGTCTTGAGATCATCAAGAAAAACATCGCCAACGGAGAGCCTATTGAGGGCGTGACCTACCGCATCGAGCAGATCGATGGCAGTTTCTCCACCAGCGCTACCACGGATAACCATGGGCGCATTTTCCTTGAGAGCATCCCTGTGGGCAGCTACAAGGTCACGGAGATCAATGTTCCCAACCATGTTATTCTCTGCCCCATCCCGCAGGAAGTGGCATTGAAGCCCGGCGAAACCTCTACCGCCACCTTCTTCAACGCCCTCAAGCCCAGCTTGGAGATTCGCAAGGTGGACAGTGTCACCGGCGATCCCATCAAGGGCGCCAAGTTCCAGATCTGGTATGGTAGCAACCATACCGACACCGGCGAGCTCAATGACCTCGGCACTTACTTTTCTGACGCAAGCGGAAAAATCATTCTTCCTGAGATCAAGGATGGCTGGTACAAAGTAACGGAATTGGAACCGACGTCCGGGTATGCCATCAAGGAGGCTGCCACGCAGGAATGCTTCATCTCCGGTGGTGAGAGCAAAGTCCTGACCTTTGAGAACACTCCCCTTTCCGCCATCATCATCCGCAAGGTGGACAGTGAGAGCGGTCAGCCGTTGGAGGGTGCATGGTTCCGCATCCGCTACCTCGGCGGCACCTCCGGTACAGGCGGCACTGTGGTTGGCGAGTACAAAACATCCAGCAATGGCACCATCGTTGCAACCGGCCTCAAGGCAGGCACTTATGTCTGCGAGGAGATCTCCGCGCCGGACGGGTATGTGATCACCGACGCCACGGAAACGGTCTATCTCTCCGGCAAGGATCAGGACGTCATTACCGTGACTTTTGGCAACGATAAAATGGGTTCTTTGCTCATTGTCAAAAAGGACGCCGTGACCGGTGCACCCATCTCCGATGTCGAGTTCCTTGTGACAGACTCGGACGGAAGTGTAATCGGTACGGCGAATGGCCGCTACGTGACCGACAGCGCAGGTACTATCCGTATTGACGGCCTGACCCCTGGCATGACGGTCATCGCAAAAGAAGTGCGGGCAAAAGACGGCTACATTCTGGACGATACCCCGCAGAGCATCAAGATCAAGCGAAACTCTGTGATGACCTTGGAGTTTCGCAACCAGCCCAAGGGCGGCGTGCTCGTGAAAAAGGTGGACGCTGTGACGAACGCTCCCATCTCTGACGTCGAGTTCCTTGTCACGGATTCGGACGGCAACCTGATCGGCAACGCCAACGGCAAGTTCGTGACGGATAGCGCAGGTACTTTCTCTATTACCGACATCGCCCCCAGTACCACACTTGTCATCAAGGAAACCCGCGCAAAGGCGGGGTACATCCTCGACGATACGCCGCAGACCGTCAAGGTCAAGTCCAATGAAGTTGTCACGGTAGAGTTCCGCAACCAACCCAAGGGCAACCTCATCATCGTCAAGCAGGATTCCATCACAAAGGAGCCGCTGGAGGGCGTTCAGTTCAAGATCGTCTATGCGGATGGCTCCTATGTGGACGCTGAAGGCGGCACGCTGTCCTCCACCGGCCTGTACTGGACGGATAAGGAAGGCAAAATCACCATTTCCGGTATTTCCGGTACCGTGGTGGTGACGGAGGTTGAGACAATCCCCGGCTACACCATCGACGAGAACAGCCGCACGCAGACTGTTGTGGTCAATCCCAACGACACGCAGACTCTCCACTTCTACAACACGCCTATTGGTGGCGTGGAGATCATCAAGGTCAACGAGGATAACCACAGTGAGCGCATCCCCAATACGACCTTTGAGATCCGCAAGGTGGACGATGCCTTGGTGGATACCGTTACGACGGACAAAAATGGCCGTGTGTTCGTGGCTCTGGAGGATGGCAGCTACTATGCAAAAGAGGTCACATCGAACAAATCGTTCTGGCTGGATGACACGCCCCACTATTTTGAGATCAAGGACGGCAAGCGTGTGACGCTTCAGGTGACCAACAAAAAGCTCAGCGGCATCGTCATCCACAAAATTGACAGCGCCACGGGAGAGGGGATCTATGGCGTAAAGTTTGTCCTCTATGATGCGAACAAGAAGCCCATCGGCGAGTACACCTCGGACGATGAGGGCTACATCTACATTGACGAGATCCCCGGCGGGCTGAGCGGTCGCTTTTATCTGAGAGAGCTGGAAGCCGCCCCCGGCTACACGCTGGATAAGCAGTATAAGACCGTCTATGTCTCTCCGGGCAAAACCGTGGAGATCGAGTGGGAAAATACCGCTGTCACGGGCCAGATTCAGATTTATAAGTACGCCGCTGAGTATAACGAGGTCACCGGCACCGCCGCAGGCACTCCGCTCAAGGGCGCTGTTTATGAGATCGTCAATGCCCGCAGCGGCAAGGTGGTGGACTACATCACGACGGATGCCCGGGGTGTTGCGGCCAGCAAGCCGCTGCCTCTGACCCGCTATCAGATCCGAGAGGTCACAGCGCCCGCCTATTGGCAGCTCGATCCCACCGTTCACGATGTGACGCTGGAATATCCCGGCCAGATCATCAAGCTCTCTGCCTACGATAAGCCCTCCAGCCTCGGCGTCAGCATCACCAAGCGCGGCAACGCGCAGGTCATGGCGGGCCAGTCCATGCGCTACGATCTGACGGTGGCGAACACCTCCAACGTGCCGCTGGAATCCTTCTTCTGGCACGATAAAATTCCCTATGATGTGGCTCGTCCCACGACGCTGACCACCGGCACCTACAGCGCGCGGCTCAACTACCGCATCCTCTACAAAACCAACTGCAACACGAGCTATCAGGTGTTGGCGAGCAACCTGCTCACCAGCAACAACTACAGCTTCAGCCTCAACGCCATTCCCATGCAGGCCGGCGAAGTGGTGACCGACATCTATTTTGACTTCGGCAAGGTTCCTGTCGGCTTCCAAAGCGTTGTTAATCCCACGCTGAGCGTGATGGTGAACGGAAACGCGGTCAATGGCTATCAGATGGTCAACCGCGCCGATGTGGGCGGTAAATATCAGGACACATGGCAGACCGCAACGGCAAGCTGGGTAACGGTCGTTCGTCGGCTTTGGAGTACACCCACGCTCCCTAAGACCGGTTACTGATCCAATCTTTTTCAGGGAAAGCGCCCCCGTATGGGGCGCTTTCCTAAATTCAATATGTCAAGGCATTGCACAAAGTATCCCAAAAACCAGCACAGCACCAACGCTGCCCAAAGTCGGGTTCCAAAAATGAATCGATAGAGCTCGGGCGAGCCCTATCGATTCAACTCTAAAATAATGCTTACGAAATCGCCAGCATTTCTCAGTAAATCACCGTGAAATTAAAGCGGCAAAAATGCGTATGTACGCGCCCAAAATTGGGAGATATAGCACCCAACGCTTTAATATACACGTAATTAAAGAGCTTGTTTGCTTCTCTAATCTACACTCATATATGCCCAATACAGCTACAGCGCACGCACTAAAAAAGAAGAACAAGCAATTGACCTCCGTACACGCATCGTATCGAACAAATGGGGCAAACCAGCAGCCCATCGCATAAAACACAACCCACAAAGCGGTCAGGATAATCTTATATGCTTTCTTAGTCATCAACGGAGCTATTAGAAATCATGCAATTCTTGTATAATCAATTCGCGCTGCGTCTGCAATAGAGTCTTGCAACTCTCCCGTATCGATAGAAACGCTAAAACCTTCATAGGAGAATGACAATGAGCCAAGCAGCGGATTTTTATCATGGACATACTTACAATTGATTGTGGTCGAATTATTGCCCGGTGCTATGCTCATGGAGAATCTCGGTTCAGGCGTCAAAGAAAATGTCACCGTTCCTTTTAGCCCACCAGCCCCATTCATTTCTCCACTAGGCAGTCGATATGTGTAATCGATATAGGTGTAAATTCCGAGGCCACCTTGATTTAGTGCCTCGGGCGCATTCCACGTTTTGTAGGTAATCCACTTGCCTTGTAAATCGGAATAGGCATAGTCATACGATTTAAAGTTATCGTTATATGTCAGAATCGTGTTATCCCAATTCACTGATATTGCATCAGCCTTTTTAATCATAGGTACTTTGATCCAGTCATAATTGACCATTACGTGGATCTCATACATATATGTAACGCCGTTTATGACATAAGGCGTATAGGTGTATGTTGCTTCAAGCTCAAGCTGATCTGTAGAAATATTTCCATATGGGACGGCGACAGGAATCTTTGTTACTGAGAGGAAATAAGCATCATTGCTATAACAAGTCTGATAAAGAATCTCAAGCTGTTGCGGAATCAGCGCATCGAGATAATCCTCAGTAAAGCCACGCGTTGTAAGGAACTCTTTCATTTCGACATCAGATTTGTCGAGAGCAATCGAGTCCTCTTTGTTCGCAGAAAACGCCGGGCAGCCCATAGCTATAACCAAAACGCATGCCAACGCAAGCGCACTCACTCGTTTAATAAAATGCTTCATGGATAAATCTCCTTTCGTTTCATACATAACTACCAGCCAAAAATAGTCGTCAATTTCTAACCATTGGACTCACCCCTCTTCGATATCTTTCTACATATTATTACGATGCAGCCTTTCATTTTGGGACACTAAAAGCAAAAATTTTTATAGGCTTTTTACCGCTTTCTGATTGCCATGATCCGCAAAGTCAGCGCTGTGTCAGCGTTGTCTACATGAAAGCACATTCAAGTTTTAAGTGCAGTAAATTTATAAGAAGCAATTTCCTACTCTGCTCAGCTAATAGCAGGAAAGTGCTTCTCATTATATAACGGTTTACACGTCTATAAATAAACGGGTAAACGGAAAGCGAGGGAAAGCATATTAAAGGATTAAGCCACTTCCCCTTTTCCTTGAACAAATGACGAAAGTCGAGGATATAACTATGAATAAACATAACCATACCGGACTGGATGAGGCAGCTTCTGTTGCATCCAATACCATGCA
>ERZ791927.2050-NODE-2050-length-13799-cov-6.827416_pt1 | contig 13799 bp, 16 predicted proteins | sample MGYA00510130_ERZ791927 | MGnify/ENA primary metagenome ERZ791927 (study PRJEB30046, sample SAMN00792055) | human gut metagenome | study: EMG produced TPA metagenomics assembly of the A metagenome-wide association study of gut microbiota in type 2...
AACCGACTCGTTCAGACTTTCTTCGTGAATATCCTGCATCAGTTCACCACCTGCTTAAACTCCGCGCTGAACTCAACGCGCAACATCCCGACCCGCGCAGACCACCCGGCACAGGTCACCTTTATCTGCCGGTATGCATAGGGTGGCTTCCACAAAAATGCCTTCCAGCCACCGTGCTCTGCCAGGAACGCTTCCAGATGACGGGCCTCCTCCCGGGTCACGGAAAGCATCACCCGGTATGTTTTCAGGTCAGCATTCAGCCCTGCCGCCATACGCTGTGAGTACCCGTCACCAAAACGCACTTCACGCACCGATGGCTGCGAGTTCACCTCCATATCCGGTTTCACTTTCCAGCGAAAGGTTTTCATCGCCCGCTCCCCGATAACAGACCGCCATCACGCAACTGCAGCCGGAGCTCATCCTGCGCACCTTTACGGGCCATCTCATACACCGCTTTCATCAGCTGCGGCCCGGCCTGTCCGTTGATGCCGTCGTTCTGAATCACCACGTGATTGTTCTGATTAAAATTAATGCCTTCGGCCCGCCGCATCTGCGCCGGACTTCCGGCAGCACCCACATACCCCCCTTCCGCATAGCCCCGCATCAGGCGGTACAGGTTCCCGACACCAATCCGGCTGGTTGCCTCCTTCGTGAAGACAAACTCCCCGCGGTGGACAATCCCCGCTGGCTCATATTTGCCACCGGTTCCCGTAAATCCCCCGGTCGCGAAATGGAAGTTCGCCGCCGCAGCCTGAATGGCCGTCCCCGTGGAAGCGGATGCGCCACCACCGAAAGCACCACCAATGGCGCTGCCGATACTCCCGACAATCCCCACCATCGCCTGCTTCAGAAAAATCTCTGTCAGCATGGAGAGCACGGAACGGGTGAAACCACGCCAGTTCTGTTCGCTGCCGGTCAGCATCGCTGCCATATTCTGTGCAATACCGTCAAAGGTCTGCGTGGCCGCGCTTTTAACCTGCGAAAAACTGTCCGTCGCACTTTCCGCCCACTCGCCCCAGCCGGACTTCAGACCCGCCATCCAGCTTCCACGAAGCTGCTCCTCCGCAGACCAGGTGTTCTTCAGTGCAGATGTGGCCTTCGCCAGCGCATCCGGATTATCACCGTACACGTCACGAAGGCGCTGCTCTTCCGACTCCCGCTGCGCCTGACGGTCGGTGAGGCCGCGGGCTTTTGCGCTGATGGCGGCCTGCTTCGCGCTCTGCTGCTGTTCAAACCGCGCCGCCTGCTGTGCCAGCTCATTCAGCCGTTTCTGGTGTTCAACCTTGTCGCCCAGGTCAGCCAGCTGGCGTTTGTACTCCAGCGTCTCTTTCTCATGGGCCAGCAGGGATTTTTCCTGCTCAGATAACTGCCGTTTCGTGGCGGCCTCTTTCAGGACCACATACTGATTTTCCGCTTTCCATAAATCCCGGCGCTGCTGGCTGATTTTTTCATTCGCACCGGCATGCTTTTCCAGCGTCAGGAGCTCGGTTTCAAGCGCCAGCATGGCTGCATGCGCCCGGTCTTCCTGGCGCTCACCGGCAGACACCTTCACACCGGACGGCTTTTTCTGCGTCGATTCATAATCCTTTTTTGCCGACGCCATCAGCGTGTTGTAATCCGCCTGCAGGATTTTCCCGTCTTTCAGGGCCTTATTCAGCTCTTCCTGCCGGGCGGTATATTTCTCCAGTGGCGTCAGCAGGCGCTCATACGCCTTCTGCGCCTCTCCGGTATACTTCAGCTGTGACGACTCACGCTCAGCCCTGTCCCTTGCCGCCAGTTCACCGGCTTTTTCCATATCCGACTGCAGCGTTGCCGCTGCCAGACCCAGACGGGCATTTTCCCGGTCATCCCATGCGCCCTGAAGGTTGGCCCGGAAAGAGGAGGTTTTACCGCGGCGCTGGCTCCGGCTCTGGTACCACTGCCATTTTTTATCCGCCTCATCAAATGCCTTCTGCGCACTGGCGAGCATATCCGCTGAGGATTCCGGACGACCGATATCCAGAATGGCATCCCACATCGATTTGAACGCCTTCCCTGTTTTATCTGCCCAGGTTTCCAGCGTCCCCATGTTCTCTTTCAGGCGGCGGGTCTGCTCATCAAAGCCTTTCGTGGCAGCATCGTTCGCCGCCTGTAAGGCACCGGCCTCGTCTCCGGAACGCTGCAGCTGTGCAACATACGCAATCTGCTCTGCCGTCACGTTACGGAACTGGCGCGCCATCGCCATCAGTCCCGACGTCGGGTCAGTGGTCAGCTTCCCGAAGGCTTCAGCGACTTTATCCACCTCCACACCGGATGCAGACGCAAAACGCGCGACACTCTGGTTAATGGCATCAAACTGTTCACCACCACGCACACCGGCATTCACCAGGGCTGCCAGTGACTCTCTCGCCTGGTTAAACGTCAGCCCTGCTGCCTGCCCGGCTCTTGAGAGCGTCAGCATACGATCGGCAGTCAGTCCGGCCTGATTGCCGGAAAGGACCAGCGTTTTATTAAATTCTGAAAGCGTGGAATCCCCCTGGTACCAGGCGTACGCCAGCGCACCTGTCGCCACCGCCAGCGAGGTGACCCCGACCATCGGCAGGGTGATCGCACCGGCAAGCCCCCTGAACATGGGGATCATCCCGCCGAAGGAGTCCTTCACCTGACCGCCCTGTTGCAGCAGGATGAGCCAGGGATTCTGACCACCGGCAAGCTGCGTGGCGATATCCGTAAACTGTGCGGGCAGGGTACGCATGGCTGCTTTATACTGCCCGACGGAAATCCCGGCTTTTTGTGCGGCCAGCGCCTGACGGTTCAGACTCTGCTCAACGGCACCGGCGGTTTTTCTGGCATCATTCTCCAGTCCTGAAAAATGACGCCTTACCCGGCTCATCTGCTCATCGAAACGGACAGCATCCAGACTCAGGTCAATAACAAGATCACCAACCGGCTGGGACATATCTCACACCTCCGGAAATCCCCGCTGAAGCCATCATTAATGCAACATCATCCTCGCTGACATCCACCACATCTGCAGAAGGTGAAATATCGCCCCCTCCCTCCCCACCGAACCGGACGCCTCCGGCAAGTCCTGCCGCTTTCTGCATCAGCATGTCTTCCTCATCCGGCATCTCCGTCTGCGCTTCCTCTCGCCGGGGAGCCAGCAGACTGAAATCCGAGGGATGCATATCCGGATCGCAAAAAAACAGGCTGAGTACGGCGTACATCAGCCCGGAAAAATGCATATCCAGTTGGGTATCCTGAAAATAATGCGTGCGGTAAAAATGTCGCCAGTCGGCATATTCGGTGGATGTCATCCCGGCAAGCATGGCGCGCCAGTCGGGTCTCCCCATCTCACGCGCCAGTCTGAGGGCAAAGTTCAGCTCGCCGTCGAAAACTTTCCCGCAGAAAAATCATCATCAGTCAGCGTGTTATTTTTCGCCACTTCGGTGCTGTCAGTATCCGCATGAACAGCCCCGCTCATCCCGGACAGACGTAACACCACCTCTTCCGCCCGGGCAATGGCATCGGCAGGCCAGGTGGTGAGCACTTCCTGCTCTATCTTCATCACGGCCTCATTCATTGACGGTGACTGCGTTTTCTGTGGATGGTTATGCCACAGGGACATCGCCACCAGAAACGCGCCGGTTCTGACAAGATCTTCCACACTCACCTGCAGGTTGCCGCTGGCTTCAGCCTCTTCTGCCCGCCGTTTCAGGAGGGCAAGATGCTCAATACGCTGCAGCGCAGACAGCTCAGAAAGCATGACGGATACACCGTTATATTCAAATTGTTCTGTTTTCAGAAACATGTATTACCTCCGTTTACCCTGCAGCGCCCGCTTCAGTAACGGTGACTTCAGCTACCGTGGCAAACTGACCATTACCGGAAATCACGGGGATACTCACTTTTCCGGCCTTAATCCCCGTCACAGTGATCACCATATCTTTCACAGCAATGGTTCCCGTTGACGGATCGGCGGAAACCGCTCTGAACGTCTTGTCGGTTGCACTTTCCGGCTCAAAAGAAACCGTCAGGGTGGTTGTTTTTCCTTTTTCCACGGTACCGGATGTCGGTGTCACCTTAATTGCAGTGACCGGCGTAATTTTGCTGCGTTCTTCCGCCACGGAAGGTTTGCCCACGTTGGTCACTTTCACCGTGCGGGTGATCACTTCTTTCGCCGTCACGGCCTTACCGATACTGCTGACCCAGCCACGAAACACATCCACCGTGCCGTTCGGAAAACGGATTTTATAGGCCCGCACATCCCCGCTTTCAAACCAGCCTATAAGCCCTTTCTGACCATCTTCTCCCGGTTTCCAGGCCAGCGTAAAACTGGTATCTCCTGCAGACTTCTGCCCCTGCCCGGTCGCGGTCCAGTCCGCGTCTTCATCATCCAGGTAGTTATCATCGTAGGGTTCTGCCGTCATCTCGCCCGGCGTCAGATCCTTCACCTTAGCCAGTCGCTGCCAGTCATCGTCTGACAACGGGTTTGCATAAGCATCACCCTTGCCGTTGTAAACCCACAGAGTGGTACCGGCACCTTTTACCGGCTCCAGGGGATTTGGTGTTGCCATATCGTCCTCACATCTCGTATGTAATGGAATAAGTCAGATCCGCAGAGCTCCATAACGCCATATCGTCATCACGACGATACTCATAGCCCTGCGTAACCATCGTGGTAATCAGTCCTGCCAGTGCCGGGATCGCAGTCATCGCCGGGTAAATCCGGCTTTCCATCCACTGATCAAGCTCTGAATCCGGTACCTGTGCCGGTAAAAACACCTCAATATGCAGCGTGGCCCGCCAGGTATCTGCATCCAGCTCTTCACCGGTATACTCTGCATCCGTCAGATAAACCGCGATCGCAGGAAAATCCTCTTCGTCAAAAACAACGGGGCGACCATCAAACAGCGTCGCCCCGTGTTCATGCTGCTCGAGTGCATCCAGCACTGCGGCACGAATGTCAGTGTGTTTCATCGTTTTATCGCAATCCTCAGTTGTTGTTTCAGCGCGTATGCCAGTTCTTTAGGCAGGCGTTCACGCCGGATACGGTCAACATTCTCATCAAATGCCTGTTTCAGTGGGGCCGCCATCGGGATTTTCACCACCTGAATGGGAAGGCGATTACGCTTTTTCCTTCCCTTGTCGTCATTGCCCTCCTCATATCTGGCCTGGGGAAGACGTTGCATAACATGCCAGCGCCCATTATTTAATCGCTGGATAAATGCCCGCTGATAACGATGCTGACCGGCTTTGAGTATGCTGTCCGGACGACGCCCCAGCATTCTGATCCCCAGCTTAATCACAGGGAGATCACCGCGGTTAACGATAATTTTTGCATTCGGATTTCTGACCGTGGCCCGTTTCAGTCTGGACCGTTCCTTAACCAGTTTCCGGCGTACCTTTGTCTCCCGGGCAACCTGTGATGAAGACTGATTAATCGCCGTTGTGGCCACGCGGTTAATCGTCATTGCTGAAGCCGCCGGAATGGCGTTTTTACGAACCCGGCTCAGATTGTCAATCGCCTGATCAAGCCCTTTTATCGCCATAATTTCACCCTGCGTTTATCGTCGCCGGTTAACTGCGGGTGGTTGACCACGGTTGAGCCAGAGATAACAGCTGCCCCCGTCATCCGGAGAAACACGATCCACCCAGAATATCTCACCATTAATGGTCAGCGTGTCACCACGCCGCACGGCACGAACCGTATCCGTCCGCACAAATAATGACGGGCTGCTTCCTTCAATACGGACCCCGCCACCGGCAAACCCCAGCGACTCCGGATCGTCAAAAACCCCCTGAACTTCGCTGCCACACTGTGCCCCCGAGGTGAACTGCGCACAGAGCCCCATCACTTCAACGATCGTACTGTCCACCCCGGCGAGGGCAGCATCAAAGGCATTCTGAAAATCACGCATATTCAGCCGTTCCGTGCTGTATCATGGCCGTTGCCAGTGATGATGGCACCAGAACACGCATACCCCGTAACGCCAGCTCAACGGGACGACCTGTCTCCGGGCAATACCCCATTACTTGCAGGCACTTCCGTACCCGGACGGCTTTAACATCATCCGGAGCATCCGTGTTGTTCAACTGCTCACCATCGTCTGTGTGATTTTGATCAGCCCCGCTCTCATCAGAGTGCATAATGCCCTCCGGGGAAACAGCAAGCTCCTCTTCCCACTCAGACACACGTTGAGCAATATCCGCAGCACTCCCCGACATATCCGCCTCGCGCCCCAGCAGGCCAGCCAGTTGACGAAGACGATTCAGATTTTCTTCTTTTGTTGCCATCTCAGCCTCCTGTGAAAAAAGACACGGGGGCATTTCGCCCCCGCTCACGGATTATTTCACCTGTACCACCACAAACTCATCCGGATCCGGCAGCACCATCAGCGGAGCGGACTGCGTCATGGTGAATTCACGGGCCGGATCGCCCACAGTCAGCCAGTGTTTCGGATAACGGGAAGAGGCCACCACACCTTCGGACAACGCCTGCGCATCCTGAATGGCACCATAGCAACGAATGCCCTCTGCTGCCGTATTCCCCAGGACCAGCGTGCCCTCCGGCAGATAACGTTTTTCGGTACCGTCCTCTGCCACATAAGACGTTTTCGCCACCACAATGGCCAGATCGCCGTAATACCCCTTGAAGGACACCACCGCCCCCAGGTCTTTCACTGCCGTTTCGAGTTGTGAATTTGAGCCGCGACGGGTATCCAGTTTTTCGCGGAACAGCTTAAAGCCATTCAGCAGACGCCAGACCGTACCGTCCATAATGGCGATATTCACAAGGCCGCTGGCCTGATCGCAGTAGAGGTCAATATCATGCGTCGGATCAAACGTATCACGGTCCTGCTCAGACCATTTTTTACCGTCAGCCTGCTCAATGTTATTTCCTTCAGAGCGCCCGAAATCCACCTCGACAGTATCAAACTGATCCCCTTCCATGGTGTATTTGCCATACAGCACGGCATTCACCGCCTGCATTTCTTCCACCTGGACAATGGCGTGCTCTTCCTGTTTGAGGTTATCAGTAATGATACGCAGACGACGGTAGGCCGGGTCGTTCAGCTGAGCCGGATCTTCACCGGGAAGGCGCTCAACCGCCTGCTGGTAATTAAATTCGTGTTTCGGCTTGACGTAGCCCGGACGCAACACGCGGGTTTCACCACCACGATGACGAAGCACTTTACCTTCAACGACCGGGGAGACATAGGCCGCCACCGGCGTTTTTCCGGTAATTTTGTCCAGCATCACCTCTTCGGTGTGGAAATTCACCGTACGGCGGAAAAACAGTTCCAGAAACAGCGCACGAAATTTCACTTTTTGTTCGGTATAACCGAGCAACTGGCGGGTCGTAAACAATCCCATAAATCAGTTCCTTTCATTCAGAAATCAGTCAGGCCACCGCGGTGGCCTGATAACGTGTTACGGCAGCGCCGCGTGACTCAGGGCAGTGCCAGCAAAGGCATTTGCCTTTTTGTGTTCATCCACACTTTCAGGCCAGCGGATTGCCTCCGTCGCAAAGGTCCCCGACTTGTAATACGTCAGCACCGTCTCTGTGCCTTCAAGCGGCAGTACCAGTATGCCAGCCGCACTACCGGCTTTCTGTCCGTCCCAGACCACCAGTTTCCCGCTGGCTTCATCCAGCATCAGGGGCGTCAGTGCCTGTGTTGCCTGAGAAATCCCGCTGCTGCCTGTGGCGGTATGAGCCGGATCATTACCGGCAAAAATACGTACTTCTGCACGTTGTTCAGTGATGGTTTTCGTTACCATATTGTAAAAACCTCATATTGATAGTCAGCACTGACTTCATGGCATGGCCATGAGCATTTTCACGTCCGCATCACCGTCTGCCGACGTCTGTGACACGCCACCCTGCACGGCTGCCGGTGAATGGTTCGCCATGATGCGTTCAAACATGGCGGTTGTGGATGCAGAAACCGGTTCTGCTTTATCCGGCGATGAGGACAGAATGTCGCGGGCAGCCTCCACCGTCATTCCGGGAAACGCCGCCAGTTTTTCAGCCTGCGCCTCAGCCCCTTTTGCCTCATCCAGAGCCATAATCTGATCACGGAGTGAGGGTCCGGCATCCGCCTGCGGTGAAGCCGCCAGGATCGGGCGGGCTTTTTCCACCGTCATATCCGGCATCGCCGCCAGCGTTGCCGCCAGTTGTTCACGACCTTTAGCTTCTTCACACGCCATAATGCGATCGGCTTCACTCTGCGTGGATGCCACCGGCTGCTGTGGTGCTGCCGCGGTCAGAATCGCCCGGGCCTGTTCAACGCTCATGCCCTGTTGTCCTGCCAGCATCGTGGCAAGGTGTTCACGTCCTTTCGCTTCCTGACACGCCAGGATCCCCATCACTCGCTGGTTCTCCTGCGCGGCAGCTTCCGTTGCAGTTAATTGCGGCATAGTGCCTCCTGTATCATGTGTGTTCAGCGCCGCAGCCATCACGCTGATGGCATCCGACGCATTGATTAATTCATCCGCCAGCCCGGCCTCAATGCCGGACTGACCTTCAAAAACGGCGGCCTCTGTTCCCGTGACTGCATCAACAGACAGACCGGTATACATCGCCACTTTTTCGGCAAACATCCGGCGCGCCGCATCAATCCGCTGCTGCATGTCCTGGCGAACCTCTTCCGGCAACGCTTCAAACTGATTGCCATCCACCTTGTGCGCCCCTGAGTAAATCAGCGTGATATCCACACCGGCCTGCGCCAGATGACCGGCATAGCTGACATGGCTCATCATCACGCCAATGGAGCCGATACGGGATGTCTGGGTAACCAGCCGTCGGGAGCAGGCCGACGCCAGCAGCATGGCTGCAGAACAGGCCGTGTCATTGCACAGTGCCCAGACCGGCTTCTGCTGACGGAGGCGGTAAATCATGTCAGCACAGTCAAACGCACCGGCGGCCTGCCCGCCCGGACTGTCAATGTCCAGCAGTACACCCCGCACCTGGCTATCCGCCATTGCCTGCTGAAGACAGGCGACAATGCCGTCATAGCCTGTCATTCCGGAAAATGGCCGCATACCCCCCAGCCGGTGCACCAGCGTGCCTGTGACCGGCAGTACAGCAATACCGTTCACCACCCGGTAAACACGGGCCGGTCGTTTACCTCCGGCCATGTACTCGTCCGTTTCAGCCAGCATTCCGGGTGCATCAAGCTGTACCTGCTGTTGTGGTACCGAAAGACTTGCTGCCCCCATCTCGCGCCCGAGCGCGCAAAAGAAAACCCGCGCATAGGCGGGCTCCAGAAGCAGCGGTTCATTGAATGCTGCTGCAATAATGTGTGAAAGATTACGTCTCACGTGGTGTTGTCTCCTCTTCCGGCCTGCGACTCTCCGCTATCTGCTGCTGATACGCCTGCGCTATCCACACCGGACGTGAGAGTCCGGCTTTTTGCCGCTCAGCAGATTCCCTGACCTGCTGGCGGAAAATGTCCTGATAATCCTCGCCCATCAGCGCCAGCTCTTTCTCATACGTGCTCAGTCCGGCCTCAATGCGCATCACTGATTCCTGGACTTCCTTGAGCCCGTCAATGGCCATTCTTCCGGCACCAATCCACTCTGCCCGTGACCAGGCTGATCGCGCCTGATAAAAATCAAAACGTGCCCGTGGCGGACGAATAATCCCCCGAAGAAGTGCCTCTTCCAGCCAGCAGGAAAACATCTGCGTGGCCAGCCGGGCCGCAATAAATTTTCGCCGCCCCATAAAATAGCGCCACGACTCATTGGCGGAGGCGCGGGCACTTGAGTAACTGACCTTCGAGTAATCACGGGACAACTGTTCGTAGGAAACGCCAAGACCGGCGGCGATATACCGCAGCAGCGCCTGTTCAAGCGCAGAAAATCCATTGTCTGAATCCTGCGCAGTCTGTAGTTTCAGATCATCACCAGGGAAAAGGTGCGGAATTTTGACACCGCCCAGTGTCACGTTATTCGTGTCATACCAGCTGGAAAACTTCTCCAGAATATTAATAAGCGGATTATCCTTCTGCTCCTGTGGCGCGCCGGCGATATATTCAAAGGCCTTTTCGGTATCAAGTTCACTTTCAATCGTCGCTGCATACATGGCTTTAACAATGGCCGACTGAAGCTGTGTTGCCTGCAGGGAATCGAGCATCTTCAGCCGTTCCATGACGCTGTAAAACTGGTTGGCCCCACGGGTCTGCCCGTCCTCCACCGGCTCGAAAATATGCAGCATGGCCGGACGCCCGGTGGGAAGTTCACGCGGGATCCGTTCCCATCGTCCACTCCCGGAGCGAGGAAAATCATCCTCACAGATATGGTACGCAACGGCACGGCCATATCGATCAACCTCCACCCCGGCCCGCAGAAAACGGTTCCCGATACCGTGTCCTGGCGTGTCCACCCGTTTCGGACTCACGGCTTTAAAACGCGTACGAAACAGTTGCGTGCTCTCCGTATCCCAGACCGGCTGCACAAAGATTTCGCCGTTAAACGCATGAACGCCCACACCTTCACGGATAAATTCCGTAAACGTGCGTTTCCCTTCCACGTCGATCTCACCAAACATCCCTTCTGCGTATTCTGACCAGGCCGCCTCCACCTCATCGACAAAACTTTTTGCCGCGGTCTCCCGCATCCCCAGCCAGCGCCAGTTCGGACGGTAGCTAATCAGAAACATATGCCCGACAATGTGATCCTTATGCAGGGCCACCGCATTGGCCGCTATTCCGTTATTGCGCACCAGATCATCTGCACGGGCATTCCCCAGACGCAACGCGGGCAGCAGGGCCGCATCGGCACTCTGCGAGGGTGGCAACCACTCTGCCATTTGCCCGCCAAATCCTGCACCGCCCCCGTTGTAGCTGAGACTCTCCCGAAGCGGAACGCCGTTCACATCAATCAGGACAGGCTTTCGTTTCATAACCTCACTCCCAGCGGACGACGGCGACGGCGGGTTGTCCCCAGTACCAACTCAGCATCATTGATCGCCCGGTTAAGCTCATCCAGAGAGGCCGCCGTATATTCAATTCTGCGACCATCTTTCTGGACAGACACCACCCGTTTACCGGTTAATAAATCAAGGCGCGCCTGACGCAGCGCCTGCAGTTCAGCGACTGTAACCATTCACTCCTCCGGACAGCTTCGCTGCCAGTTCTTTAAGGGTTGGCCGGGTCGTCTCTTCTTCCCGGGATTTTGCCAGTACAGCCAGATCAAGTTGCCAGCGTTGCACGGACACACGTAATGCCGCGTAGGCATACACCAGGCAGTCCAGCGCTTCGTTACGCCGCTTTTTGTTATCCCACAGCAGACGCATCTTTCCTTTTTCCCACTTCTCCACAAGCTCTTCCGCCACCAGTTGCTGCGCCTCTGTCTGCGAAAAAATCTCCGGATCATCAGGAAAACGGATGGCATACGACGTGGCTTCATCCGCAGGCGTGGGATCGGCTTTCATACGGGCATAGAGAATTTCTTTTGCGGTGTCCGTCCCCACTTCGCACAGATACACGCCCCGCTGATTGCGGGTTTTTGGCATGGTGATCACCGGCTTGCCATAAACAGATGCACCTTTTACCGGCAGCACCCGGAAAACACCGTGTTTTTTTGACCTCTGATAGACAATTTCGCCATCGATCCCCCCGGTGTCCCAGCAGACACGGGAAATGGTCATTTCGGTTCCGTCTGCATGGCGGTATTTTTTGTTGATCGCCACATCCACACGTAACAGCGTCTCTTCCTCATCGGGACGCCCCATAATGATGATTTTATCCACCAGAAAGGCTTCCTCTCCCGGAGCCCATCCCCAGACATACATCTCAAAACGGTTTCGCTGCGAGTCAATGCCCGCCGTCAGATAAACCACCCGGGAAGGCACCGCAGCCGTGTAACGCACAACCTTATCCATCAGCACCTGGTGATCGAGTTTTTCGCCCACGGCCTCTTCCCAGGTCTCGCCCAGCGTGGTGTTCACAAAGGTTTTCAGGCCGTTGGGATCTTTCAGTGCATCCAGCCAGTCATAGACAATCTGTACCCAGGTGGTGAACGGACTGTACGCCGTCCAGATATGGAATGTGATGGAGCGCGGCGGCGGAATTTCATTATCCGCGGCGCTGAAAAACGTCAGACCGTCGCGGGTCCACATGCCCGTGTTTTCACAGATCCACCGCCCGTTGCTCTGGTCAAGCTCAGACTGATGGATCACGCAGCCATGATGTTCACAGAGGTAGAAAACGCTTTCGGGGCTGTCCTTCTCCCATTTAAGGCCAAAAGGCGTGGACTCATCGCCAAATTTCAGATACTGCGCCTCCCCACAGTGCGGGCAGGGCACATAAAAACGCATGAAATGCGCCGACTCGTTGGCCGCTTTTTCGATCTGGCAGGAGCCTTTTATTTTAGGCGTCGAGCCGCGAATGGATTTTGGCCATACCGAGCCCTCAATACGCTTATCCCCCAGCAGGGTTGGCGAGCCCTCTTTTTCGACATCCGGCTCGAATGAGGAAAGTTCGTCATAGCAGACCACGTCCACGGATTTTTCACGGTAGTTTTTGGCGGCAGCGCCGCCCAGGCACCAGAAGCCCACACCCGATGAAAAGCGTTTCAGCGTGATGGTATTATCACGATGTTTACGTCCCAGCCAGGGAGAAAGTTTTTTCAGGCAGGGAACATCGCGAATCGTCGCCTCCACGTGAGACTTCATAAAATCTTCAGCGGCAGAATCCGTGGGCTGAAAAAGCAGACTGTTTCGGGATTTATGCTCAATAAAATACCCGGCGACTCCCAGCAACATCTTTGTATAGCCAACACGGGCAGATTTAATCAGATTAACAGTCCGGATCTGATCATTCCCCATGCTGTTCATGATGGCGATCTGGAACGGCAGCGTTTTCCATTCTCCCTCACCATATGAAGATTCTTTAGGCAGATAATAATTTTGATCAGCCCATTCAACTGGCGTCACCGGCAATGCCCTTATCAGGGGCTGTAATGCTGTTGTGACAGCACTCATCATATTATTCAGTTGTTGCTCTGATATATTCATCGAGTAAATCCGGTAATTTATCCCCCGCCCGCGCACACTGATTTGCCCCCTTCGCAATAAGGGTTTTCAGATGGTCAAGATGGCGCGGTGTTAAATCAGGAAACTGTCGCTGCATGGATAAAGGGATGGAATCAAGCGTACTGGATAACGCCATTGCCAGCTTGCTGAGGGCAAAAATACAGAACCCGGTGTCAATAAGTTTTCCTTTTGACACCTCATTTTTTAACTGCTGTGTAACAGCCTGTTCTGCTGTCAGTTCCCATCTGGCAATAAGCAATTTCTCCTCATAGTCGTCTTCGCTATCGCCATCAGGCACATCGTTTTTACTTCTTCTCAGATACGATATGTAAAAATCGCGCCAGGCATCCAGATCCAGTTGCCCTCGCTTATTCGATATCGGGGCACCCGGCAATTTCTGCAATCTGCGAAGCTGGCGATCGGTCAGACTTAAATGCCTGGCAACTTCAGTCTGCGTAGCCACTCCTCACCTCGCAAAAACTCTCACCTCACAATCACAACAAAACCGGTCATGTCCGGTTTTAGTGTCTATTTTTTGCGCATGTCCGATTCATGGAAAGCATGTTTTTATATTTTTCATATGGTTAACTTGCAGAGAAACCGGACATGGATCCCGGAAAATTTTCATAAATAGTGAAAATCCGCGAGGTCGCCGCCCCGTAACGGCCCGGATCGCCGGAAAGGACCCGAGAAAATGATAATGATTGTCAGTTGCAACAAAATCCAGTTTCTTCCACCATCGCACCGGACCAGCGACCATGAGGGGACAACGCCGCGCTCC
>ERZ791927.2063-NODE-2063-length-13696-cov-2.251081_pt1 | contig 13696 bp, 8 predicted proteins | sample MGYA00510130_ERZ791927 | MGnify/ENA primary metagenome ERZ791927 (study PRJEB30046, sample SAMN00792055) | human gut metagenome | study: EMG produced TPA metagenomics assembly of the A metagenome-wide association study of gut microbiota in type 2...
CACATAAAACCTTACCATCGCCAACTTTTTCACGGATAGCCTTAATTGATTCTTCTACAAATGAATCCATTCTCCAGTCTCCTGAACACTGGCAAATTCCACGAACGAAGTTGTATAACATCTTTGTTCCTTCCTGTGTGTGAAGTACTTCCGGATGGAACTGTATTGCATAAAGTTTCTTTTCTTCGTTTTCTGCTGATGCACAAGGGCAATCCTTTGTGTGTGATGAGATTTCAAATCCCGGTGCCACCTGTGATATATAATCAAAATGACTCATCCAGCAAACTGTTTTTGGTGAAACATCTGCAAAAATCTTTGACTGAGTCTTGTCTATTAATACTTCTGTCTTACCATATTCACGTACATCTGCACGTTCTACTTTTCCGCCTAACACATGCATCATAAGCTGTGCTCCGTAGCAAAGTCCTAACACTGGAACGCCTAATTCAAATAATTCTTTTGAATATGTTGGAGAATCGGCTTCATAACAACTATTTGGTCCACCTGTTAAGATGATACCCTTTGGGTTCATTGCTTTGATTTTTTCAATGTCTGTTTTGTAAGAATATATTTCACAATATACATTACATTCACGAACACGTCTTGCAACCAGCTGGTTATACTGACCACCAAAGTCAAGAACGATTACTAATTCTTTCTTCAATGTATTTCCTCCTAAAATGGTGCCTGCACCATACTACTGTAAAAGGTAATTGCTATATAAAATCTAATTACCTGCTAATTTTTAATTCTACCCTATTTTTCTATTTAAAACAAGTACACTGTACTAACTTTTATAATTCCCATAACTTATAACCTGACTGCTCTCTATATACAAAATATTTTTAAACTTATACATCTTTCAGACTCATAATATACTTTCACACGTTCCTAAATTGTAATATCATTTCAAGTACTTATAACGAAGTAAGAGCACCTGCCCTACTTCCTCGTATGACAGATGCTCCCTATTTCAATACCCTAACTTTACAATTTTGTTAACAACCGCAGGTACTTTTTATTAAATGAATCTTCTCGGGAATTTCTTCTGTACACTATTCGTTTCGATCGCATTCCGAATATCTGTATACCTAGTCTATTCCTTACTATTTGTCCTGCTTCGACTTCACTATCTACCTTAACCATAAGATGTTATTCTTCATTGAATTTTCGTTTTGAATAATTCCTATCCTATCCAATTCTTTGTAACACCTCATCCAATAATCACTACTTAAACAATCTTCCGTTGATTGCCATGTTAGCAGATATCACTGGGTAAAACTCCTTTCACCACTAAACTTAGATACTGTTGTTATTAGGTTGACATCTAATAACAAATGGGTCGTTAACTTCTTTGTAGAAGTCTTTTTAGGTATTTAATACGTTTTTGTTTGTATGTTCAATATAGCACAATTTTTCCTTATTTTAAAGGGGGTTCAAGCACTTTTTTCATCTTTATAAACATTGCATAAATGCCCTTTTATTTAAACATTTTTATGAATCGTTTTTTTATAAAAAATGACTATTGTCTCTCTAACATCTGCTTAACATACTTGCCGGTATAACTTGTTGGATGTTCTGCAACCTGCTCAGGTGTTCCTGCAACTACAACTGTTCCACCACGGTCACCACCGTCAGGTCCCATATCAATTATATAATCTGCCACTTTTATTACGTCCAGATTATGCTCAATAACCACTACTGTATTACCTTCATCTGTTAATCTGTGAAGAATCTCTACTAATTTATGCACATCAGCAAAATGAAGACCTGTTGTTGGTTCATCCAATACATATATTGTTTTTCCTGTGCTTCTCTTACTTAATTCTGTTGCAAGCTTAATTCTCTGTGCTTCACCACCCGACAATGTTGTTGACGGCTGTCCTAATTTTAAATAGCCAAGACCTACATCATACAATGTCTGTACCTTGTTAAGAATTCTAGGCACATTCTTAAAGAAATCCAATGCTTCTTCCACTGTCATTTCAAGAACATCATAAATAGTCTTACCTTTGTAGTGTACTTCCAGTGTTTCCCTATTGTAACGCTTTCCGCCACAAACCTCACATGGAACATATACATCAGGAAGAAAATGCATTTCAACTTTTAAAATTCCGTCACCTGAACACGCTTCACAACGACCGCCTTTTACATTAAAACTAAATCTTCCCTTCTTGTAACCTCTTTCTTTTGCATCGGTTGTTGCCGCAAAAAGGTCCCTTATCATATCGAACATTCCCGTATATGTTGCCGGGTTTGAACGTGGAGTTCTGCCTATTGGTGACTGATCAATATTTATTACCTTATCAAGCTGCTCCATTCCCTCTATCTTCTTGCATTTTCCGGGAATTGTTCTTGCCCTGTTTAATTTTCTTGCAAGACTCTTATATAATATTTCATTAACAAGTGAGCTTTTACCTGAGCCTGAAACACCTGTTACACATGTAAGTACCCCAATTGGCAGCTTTACATCTATGTTCTTTAGGTTATTTTCCTTGGCTCCAACTACTTTTAAGAAACCTTTTGGTTTTCTACGTGTTTTTGGAACAGGTATTTTAATCTTTCCACTTAAATATTTTCCTGTAATTGAATTAGGATTCTTCATTATGTCCTCTGCAGTTCCCGTAGCAATAACCTGTCCACCGTGTTCTCCTGCTCCCGGACCTATGTCAACCACATAATCTGCTGCACGCATTGTATCCTCATCATGTTCAACTACAATCAAAGTATTTCCCAAATCTCTTAAATGCTTCAACGTTGCAAGAAGCTTATCATTATCATTCTGATGCAATCCAATACTTGGCTCATCCATTATATAAGCTACACCAACCAAGCCTGAACCTATCTGAGTTGCCAAACGTATACGCTGAGCCTCTCCACCTGACAAAGTTCCCGTAGCTCTTGAAAGGCTAAGATAATCAAGTCCAACGTCAACTAAGAATTGAAGACGTCCTTTAATTTCTTTCAAAATCTCTTTTCCTATCTTTAGCTGAGTTTCAGTTAATTGCAATTCATCCAAATACTGGCGCAAATCTCTTACAGACATTTCTGTCATTTCATAAATATTCTTATCTCCAATAGTTACAGCCAACGATTCCTTTTTAAGTCTCTGTCCGTGGCATGTTGCACATGGCGTAAATCTCATAAATGTTTCATATTCTGCCTTTGTTGACTCTGCGCTTGTTTCACGATATCGTCTTTCTACATTTTTAATTAATCCTTCAAAAGCAATATCATAAACTCCAATACCTCTTTGCCCCTTGTATCTTACGGCTACTTTTTCACCATTTGTTCCATAAATCAAAATATCATGTATCTCTTTTGTATAATCCTCAAAAGGTGTATCAAGAGAAAAATTGTATTTTAAAGCCAATGCCTGAAGTATCGCATTACTAAAACTCTTTCCGTCATTTGCACTCTGCCACCCCAATACTACAATTGCTCCCTGATTAATGCTTAAACTCTTATCAGGAATAATAAGGTCTTCGTCAAATTCCATCTTGTATCCCAAACCATAACAGTCAGGACAAGCCCCAAAAGGATTATTAAAAGAAAAACTTCTAGGCTGTACTTCGTCAATACTTATTCCACAGTCAGGGCAGGCAAAATTCTGACTAAAAGTCATCTCTTCCCCACCAATAACATCTACTATCATTAGTCCGTTGCCAAGCTTTAAAGCATTTTCAACAGAATCTGTAAGACGCTTTTCAATTCCTTCACGAATGCTAAGTCGGTCTATAATAATTTCGATACTGTGCTTTATGTTTTTTTCTAACTTAATCTCTTCAGTTAGTTCATACATATTACCATCAACTCTTACTCGCAAATAGCCACTTTTCTTAGCACTTTCAAATACTTTTTCGTGACGTCCTTTCTTTCCTCTTACAACAGGTGCCAATATCTGAAACTTAGTACGTTCTTCCAGCATAAGAATACGATCTACCATTTCATCAACTGTCTGTTTCTTTATTTCACGTCCGCATTTTGGACAATGTGGAATACCTGCTCTTGCATAAAGCAATCTCATATAATCGTATATTTCTGTTACTGTTCCAACTGTTGAACGTGGATTCTTGTTTGTTGATTTCTGATCAATTGAAATAGCCGGTGGCAATCCTTCAATACTTTCAACCTGTGGTTTTTCCATCTGCCCTAAGAACTGTCTTGCATAGGAAGATAATGATTCCATATATCTTCTCTGTCCTTCTGCATAAATAGTGTCAAAAGCAAGGGATGACTTACCTGAACCGCTTAAACCTGTTACTACCGTAAATTCATCTCTTGGTATATCAATATCAATATTTTTCAAATTGTGCTCATTTGCACCTTTTATATGAATATATTTTTTATTGTCTTTCATTTTATTTTCCTATCTTTTTTCTATCTTTGTTATTTGGTTATTTTATATCTTTTCCAAATAAATTCCGTTATAGATTTTTAGTTATCTTCCTGCAACTTTCTTAATTCTGCCAACTTATCTCGCATTTCAATAGCTGTTTCAAAATCAAGCTCTGCTGCAGCTCTTTCCATTTTCTTCTTAACCTTTTCGATAAGCTTTTTAAGTTCCTTATAATCCATTGATTCAGGATCTTTTTCAACGTCGCTAATCTTTCTGTCCACTTCTTTGGAGATGCTAATAAGATCTCGAACAGCCTTCTTAATAGTTGTTGGAGTAATGCCGTGTTCACTATTGTATTTCTGCTGAATCTCTCTACGTCTGTTAGTTTCCGTTAAAGCTTTATCCATTGAATCAGTAATATTGTCAGCATACATTATTACGTGGCCTTCTGCATTTCTTGCAGCTCGTCCAATAGTCTGAATAAGTGATGTTTCTGAACGTAAAAATCCTTCCTTGTCAGCATCCAATATTGCAACTAAAGCAATTTCCGGTATGTCCAAACCTTCTCTTAAAAGGTTAATACCAACCAAAACATCAAAAACATCCAATCGCATATCTCTGATAATCTGAGTTCTCTCTAACGTATCTATATCTGAATGAAGGTATTTAACCCTAATTCCCACATCGCGCATATAATCTGTCAAATCCTCAGCCATACGCTTCGTCAAAGTTGTTACCAAAACTTTATTCTTCTTGGCAACTTCCTTATTAATCTCCGTTATAAGGTCATCAATCTGTCCTTCAACCGGTCTTACTTCAACTTCCGGATCAAGCAATCCTGTAGGTCTTATAATCTGCTCTGCACGGCCTAATTCATGTTCCTTTTCATAAACATTAGGTGTAGCTGACACAAACATCATCTGGTCAATCATGCTTTCAAATTCTTCAAAATTAAGCGGTCTGTTATCCTTCGCCGAAGGCAGTCTGAACCCATAATCAACTAAAGTAGACTTTCTTGACTGGTCACCGGCATACATTCCTCTAATCTGTGGAATCGTAATATGAGACTCATCTACTATTATTAAGAAATCATCTCCGAAATATTCCATTAATGTATGAGGTGTGGCTCCCGGCTCCAAACCTGCCATATGTCTTGAATAGTTCTCTATTCCTGAACAAAAACCTGTTTCTCTTAGCATTTCCATATCAAAATTAGTTCGCTCTGCAATACGCTGTGCCTCTATTAATTTGTCTTCTGATTTAAAATATGCTACCTGTTCCTCTAACTCTTTCTCTATATCCTTAATGGCACGCTCCATCTTTTCAGGTGGCACAACATAATGAGAATTAGGGAATATTGCTACATGTTCAAGCTCGTTCTTAATCTGACCCGTTAAAGCATCAATCTCTGAAATTCTCTCGATTTCATCATCAAAAAATTCAACTCTAATTGCACTATCCGTATACGAAGCAGGAAATATTTCCAGATTCTCTCCACGAACCCTGAAAGTTCCACGTTTAAAGTCCATATCATTTCTGTCATACTGTATTTCAATAAGCTTATGAATAATCTCATCTCTATCTCTAATGGTATTCGGTCTTAAAGACACAACCATGTTCTTGTAATCTATTGGGTCTCCCAAACCATATATACATGAAACTGAAGAAATAATAATTACATCTTTACGCTCCATTAAAGCCATTGTTGCCGAATGACGTAACTTATCTATTTCATCATTAATTGATGAATCCTTCTCAATATATGTGTCTGTGCTTGGAACATAAGCCTCCGGCTGATAATAATCGTAGTAGGAAACAAAATATTCCACAGCGTTATTAGGAAAAAACTCCTTAAACTCACCGTAAAGCTGAGCTGCCAAAGTCTTATTATGAGCAATAATAAGTGTAGGTTTATTTAATTGTTCAATAACATTCGCCATTGTAAAAGTCTTACCTGAACCTGTTACACCAAGCAAAGTCTGGAATTGTTTTCCTTTCTTAAAGCCTTCAACTAACTCTTCAATAGCCTGTGGCTGGTCCCCGGTAGGCTTATACTCTGAAACTAATTCAAAATGATCCATATATTTCTCCCAATTAGCTCTAATCAACATTTGAGTATTTTCAAACCCAAATCATTTATCAACTACTTTTCTTAGTATTGTTACTTGTCAAGTATATCATTCAAAAGAACAAAAGTACAGAACAAAATCGAATGTTTGTTCTGTACTTTTGTTATTCTTTTATTATTCCTCTATTAACTTTTCATATTCGTACGTAGGTATTGGCTTTGAGAAATAATATCCCTGAATCACTTCTGCTCCAATTGATTTCAGGAAGTTAACCTGTTTTTCCGACTCAACGCCTTCTACTACTACCGAAATATTTAATTTCTTGGACAATTCTACAATAGACTCAACAATTATGTTGTTTCTTTCATTTTCATTATCCAAATTTCGCATAAACGCCATATCCAATTTAAGTACGTCTATAGGCGCATCCTTTAACATATTAAGTGATGAATATCCGCTTCCGAAATCATCCATCAAAATCTTAAAGCCTGCTTCCTGCAATTCACTTATTATTGAATATATTACCTGCTTTTCCTCAGTATATACTGTTTCCGTAATTTCAAGTTGCAAATCCTTTGGTTCCAAATTATATTTTTCAACCAGTTCCAAAAGATTTGATACCAGATTAGTTCTATAGAAATTTACTCTTGAAACATTAACAGAAATAGGAAGTACACTTCCGTTTTTGTCCCTTTTTTAATACATCCGTCTCTATAATTGCATGTTATATTATAGCATTTTAACGTCGCAATAACAATGTAAAACCCAACCTATTAATATGATTTTTAGACAAATAAATAACCAAATCTTTCGTAAAAACTTTGTCTATTTTGACACTTTACAAATTTAATTTTTTCATAAGCATTTGTCAAAATAAAAAGGAACATTTTTCATTTACCCTTTTACTTATTATATACAGTTATTCAAAGCATAGAAAAAGACCATACATATATCCTCGTTTGTAAGATATATGTATGGTCTTTCTGTTCATTATTTCATTAATTCCATAATTGTTTCTTTTGCCTTTTCAAGCTGTGTATCGCTTGTTGCATTTTCTTCCAATTCTGCTTCAACATCAGGAGTTATTCCCTTTCCGTGAATGTTTTTGCCACTTGGAGTATAATAATCCTGAACTGTAAGTTTTACCGCTGAGCCGTCGCTTAATGGAAGAATTGTCTGTACAATTCCCTTACCAAATGACTGTGTGCCTACGATTTTTCCTGCATTAAAGTCCTGAATTGCACCTGCAAAAATTTCTGATGCACTGGCGCTGTTCTTATTCTGCAAAACAACCATTGGCATTTCAAGATACTTGCTGTCTGAAGTCTGCTTTTCCTCATTTCCATATTTATCCTTAGTTGAAACCAAAGTTCCTTCAGGAAGTATTTCATCAAGCATCTTGCAGACTGTCTCATACAATCCACCCGGATTGTTTCTAACATCAAAGATAACAGCCTTCATTCCCTGCTTCTTCAAGTCATCCAATGCTTTCGTAAACTGGTCATAAGTAACTTCTTCAAACTGACTTATCTGTATATAACCAATCTTTTTCTTCTTATCAAGCATCTTATATTCAACAGTAGGCTCATTAACCTGATCTCTTGTTATTGTAAAGTCAATGTATTTCTTTTCGGACTCTCTGTAAATAGTTATGTCAACTGTTGTTCCTTTTTCGCCCTTCATTTCAGTAACAACATTGTTAATGTCAACACCAGTTACTTCTTTGCCCTTTACTTTATAAATAATATCTCCGTTCTTTACTCCTGCCTTTGCAGCCGGTGCATCGGCAAAAGCCTTAACTACCGTAATTATTCCTGTTTCAGCATTCTGAGATACCAAAGCACCTATTCCGCTGTAAGTTCCTGACGTCTGTTCCATCATTTTCCGGTATTCTTCTGCCGTGTAATAAACAGAATACGGATCATTTAATCCTTCCAACAATCCTTTGTAAATTCCATCTTCCAAGTCAGATTCATTAACCTTATTTAAGAACTTAGCATCTATAAGTTTATTTATATAATCAAGCTTTTGTGATGTTTTTTCACTGATTGTTTTTCCGGATGTGTTCTGGTTTGCAAAATACAAACCTGTTCCAACACCACCTACCACAACTGCCATGGCAAGCATTCCAAAAAAGAATCCAAGTAAAAAACGGTTCTTATTCTTTTTCATCATGACTCCTTAATTCAAGTTTATTTTAAATAATCCCAAGGATTAACATATGCCCCGTTCTTACGTACTGCAAAATGTAAATGGTTACCCTGTGATGCTCCTGTATTTCCTACAAGTCCAATGCTCTGTCCTGCGCTTACCTTTGTTCCTGCCGAAACTAAAAGTGCAGACATATGCATATATACACTATATACACCATTGCCGTGATTAATACCAATCCAGTTGCCTGCTGTTGTACTATAATTAGCCCACTCTACTGTACCTGAACCTGCTGCAACAATAGTGGTTCCTGCTGATGCCGGAATATCAATACCCTTATGAAATTCAGAACCTCTATATCCATATCCTGAAGATATAGTTGTATGTCCCGGAAGTGGCCATGTAAATCCACCGCCTGAAACTGTTCCACTACTTCCTGAATTTCCACTGTTTGAAGTATCTGTTGTATTGCTTCCTGTATTTGATGATGTATTGCTTGTACTACTATTTGAACTAGCTGCCTGCTGTTTCTTTGCTACCGCCTCACGTCTTGCTTTTTCCGCTGCGGCCTTATTTGCCTGCTCAGCAGCTGCCTGGTTTTTGCGCTGTTCTTCAGCAGATGCAACTCTCTTTTCCTGTGCACTGATTTCTGCTTCCAATTCATCAGATGTGGCCTCATTATGTGCTATCAAATCTTCATAATTTTTAAGTTCCTGCTGCTTTGATTCAGAAAGATTAGTAAGCTTAGTCTGGTCACTCTTCTGCTGTGCCTGTATTGTCTGAAGATTCTTTTTCTCAGTTACAAGAGTACTCTTTGCAGAAGCTATTTTCTCTTTAGTCTTCTTCATCTTATTAAGCATATCTCTGTCATACTGTGATAACTCTGTTATGTACTCTGCCTTATTTAAGAAATCAGTTATGCTCTTTGAATTAAAAATCAAATCTATCATCTGAGTATCACCATTCTCATACATATATTTGATTCTAAGCTTCATATCTTCATACTGCTCATTTATGCTAACCTGAGCATTGTTCAATTCCTTCTGAGTCTTAGATATCTTGTCTTCTGTTTTTGATAATTTCTGATTAGTCTTGTACATCTCTGTAGCCAAATTAGTTAACTTCTTATCAACTGACTGAATGTACTCCTGTGCATCAGACTTAGATTTCTGTAGTTTATTATTTTCATCCTGAGCCTGTTGCTTCTGATTCTGCAAATCTGAAAGTTTATTCTTCTCATCGTTAACTGTTCCAAACGCATTAATTGGAATAGCAGTAACTGCCAATGCTGCCACGAGAACAAAACTTAATACTTTAGATTTTCTCATTACTTTCTCCTTATCTCTTTCCCTGTTAACTCAATTAACTTTATACCTTTAAGTGCTTTCTCATTGACACGATTGATCCTATTAAACCAATACCTGCTCCAATTCCAAGTCCTAATGGAACAAGCACCAAAAAAATCTGATGAACTGACGCAAAAGGAATACTGTTGCCAAGTACACCAAATTTAGTCATAATAAGATCAATTAATTTGTCATAAACAAGTCTTATTATAACAAGCGGAATTATTGAACCTAATAAACCGATTGTCACACCTTCTATAATAAATGGTGCTCTTACAAAACTATTAGTTGCTCCAATAAGCTTCATAATTTTAATTTCGTGTCTTCTTACTGAAATACCAATCATAACCGTGTTGCTTATAAGGAAAATACCAACACCAAGCAAAATAATAATCAATGCAATAGACGCATATCCTAACATTTTGCCAAAGTTTGTAAGAAACTCTCTTGTTGGGTTTGAATACTTAACCTGTCTTACACCCTGAACCTTTTCCATTGCTGTGGCAAAAGCTTTCTGGTCATTAATACTATTTAAGTAAACTGTGTAAGATGCTGAATTAGCCAATGGGTTTTCCTTTGAAAATCCCTCTGCCAAATCAGGATTATCTTTAAAATAATTCTTTTTGAAACCTTCCCAAGCTTCCTCTGCTGATGTATATTCGTAGCTCTTTACACGGGAATCTGACTTAATTGTTTTTCCAATATCATCTATTCCCTGCTGGCTTAACCCTTCGTTAAAGAATATTGTTACCCCAACCTGTTGCTCAACTTTTTTTTCCATAAAGTTAACATTAATAATAATTGTAAAAATTACACCTATTAAAAATATACACGCAGCAATAGTTCCTATTGATGCAAGGGAAAACAGTTTGTTTCTCTTTATGTTTACAAAACCCTGTTTTAAACAGTAGTTTGCTGTTCTAGTATTCATCTGTCTGTTCCTCCCCTTTGCTGTCCTCTACTTTTACACCTTTCTTCATAGTTATGACACGCTTGTTCATAGCCTTAACTATTTCCATGTTATGTGTAACAACAATAACTGTTGTTCCCTGCTCATTAACTTTTTCAAGCAGTTTCATAATCTCCCATGAATTTTCAGGGTCAAGGTTTCCTGTAGGTTCATCAGCCAAAATATACTGTGGTTTATTAACAAGTGCTCTTGCAAGGGCAACTCTCTGCTGCTCACCACCTGACAATTCTGACGGATTGGAACGATATTTTTCTGAAAGTCCCACCAAAGATAATACTCTTGCCACATTCTTTTTAATCTCTCTTGGTGACGCACCTATTACTCTCTGTGCAAAAGCAATATTTGAGTAAACATCTCTATCCTGTAACAATCTGAAATCCTGAAAAACAACTCCAACCTTTCTTCTATACTTAGCTGTTCCTCTTGATTTAAGCTTTGATAAATTAACATCATCTACCACTATTGTTCCCTCTGTGGGATTTAACTCTTTAAGAAGCAGTTTGATAAATGTTGACTTTCCTGAACCACTGGCTCCAACAACAAATACAAACTCTCCTTCCTCTATTTCAAGATTTAAATTGCTTAACGCCGGTGCACCGTTGCCATAAGACTTACTTACACCTTCTATTTTAATCATTATATGCCTCCTAATATTCTGCTCTAAATAGAAATATATAACACAAATGTGTTTTTTTTGTGGGTGGGCAAAGCACGTAACAATCCTTGTAATAAAATTTTAATATATTTCCGAATTGAATTTGCTCCACTAGCACAATATGAAGGTCCATAAGGGCCTTCATATTGCTACATTTTAACTATTTATTTTCTAAAAATCTGTGTTATCCATATATTTCATGTACTTAACAACCATAAGGGCAATCTTAAATGTAATTGCATCCTCAAATACTCTTAAATCTAGTCCTGTACTCTTCTGCAGCTTGTCCAGTCTGTATACTAAAGTATTTCTGTGAATATATAGCTGTCTTGATGTTTCAGATACATTCAAGCTGTTTTCAAAGAACTTATTAATTGTTGTCAATGTTTCTTCGTCAAATTCATCCGGTGACTTTCCTTCAAAAATCTCGCTAATGAACATCTTGCAAAGTGGAATTGGTAACTGATAAATTAATCTTCCGATTCCAAGATTATTGTAAGCAATTACGTTCTTAGTGCTAAAGAAAATCTTTCCTACATCAAGGGCCATTCTTGCTTCCTTGTATGAACGTGATACTTCCTTAATCTCCTTAACAATAGTTCCGTATGCTACAGTAGCCTTAACCATTGCCTCTGTGTTAAGCATGTCCACAATTGTCCTTGCTATCTTTTCAATATCTTCATATCCCTGTTTTTCGTCTAACTCCTTAACAAGAATAATGCTCTTTTCATCTACTGCTGTAATAAAGTCTTTCTTATTACCTGAGAACAATGTTCTAACTGTTTCTAAAGCAACACTGTCCTTTTCGTTCTTTGTTTCAATAATACAGACACATCTTCTTGCATCCACATCAATGTACAACTTCTTTGATCTATTATAAATATCAACAAGGAGTAGATTGTCTAATAATAAGTTTTTGATAAAATTGTCTTTATCAAATCTTTCTTTATATGCAACAAGCAGATTCTGAATCTGGAAGGCAGCCATCTTTCCTACCATAAACACGTCATCGCTTGTTCCCTGAGCTATCAGAATCAGTTCTAACTGGCTTTCATCATAAACCTTAAAGAACTGGTATTCCTGTACTGACTGGCTGTCTGCCGGAGAAGTAACAAAGCTAATTATAGCATGTTCAAACTCATCTCCTAACTGGGAAGTACTGGCAATAATCTTTCCGTCTGTATCTGCCACATGTAAATCTACCCTTGAAATACTTTTTATTCCTTCTATTGTGTTCTGTAAAATCTGATTTGATATCATAGGCCACTCCTTGTTCTAAAAAATTCGTACATTCTATCAAATTATATTTTAAACCAGTTTATGACAAAAAACAAGAGAAAAGAGCTAATCAATAGTACTTTTATCTTGTAATTTTTGTCAAAATAACCAACTATTTTACAGCATCAAAAAAATCCTTTATAATATCGTATGATTTTTTTACCCCCACTCTTGACAAAGAGCCTAATAAAAACTCCAAAGGAATTTCTTATTAAGTAAAAAAGACTGCCCAAATCGGGCAGTCTTTTGATAAATATATATATTAGTTTGTGATAACTTTTTCTGTATCCTTATCAAAGATGTGAAGTTTTGTAAGATCCATTGCCATAACAACTTCATCACCAGGTCTAGCTGTTGTACGAGCATTAACTCTTGCTGTACAATCGAATCCTTCAAGGTCAAAGTATAAGTATACTTCAGCACCAAGTAATTCGTAAATTCTGATTGTTGTCTTAAATGCACTATCAGGTGACATTTCAATGAAGCTTTCTTCATCATGAATATCTTCCGGTCTGATACCCATAACAACTGTCTTACCAACATAACCACCGTCAATAAGCCTTCTAGCCTGTTCAGCCGGTACTGTAATGTATGTTCTAGCCTGTCCAATGTGGAGCTTAATGTCAGCTCCTTCCTGTTCAACTTCTGCATCGATGAAGTTCATCTGTGGTGAACCCATGAATCCTGCTACGAATAAGTTAACTGGCTTATCATATAAGTTCTTAGGTGAATCTACCTGCTGTACAACACCATCCTTCATAACTACGATTCTTGTACCAAGTGTCATAGCTTCTGTCTGGTCATGTGTTACGTAGATGATAGTAGCACCCAGTCTCTCATGCAGTTTGGAGATCTCTGTTCTCATCTGTACACGCAGTTTAGCATCCA
>ERZ791927.2072-NODE-2072-length-13652-cov-2.513569_pt1 | contig 13652 bp, 8 predicted proteins | sample MGYA00510130_ERZ791927 | MGnify/ENA primary metagenome ERZ791927 (study PRJEB30046, sample SAMN00792055) | human gut metagenome | study: EMG produced TPA metagenomics assembly of the A metagenome-wide association study of gut microbiota in type 2...
CTCGAGCCCGCCGTAGATCTCGCCCGCAAGCGAGCTCACGGCCTTGTCCTGCACGGTCATGCCCTCGATCCCGCCGCGGACGAAGGTCGAGATCGCAACGTCTCGCCCTCTCGACCAAGTGCGGCCGTCCTTCGACTTCTGCGCGCGGGGCTTCACGGTCAGATTCCTGCAGTCGAGCTGATAGATGATGCGCTCGAGCCTTGACGGCTTCAGGAGCTTTTCCTCGCCGATCAACTGGTCAAGAAGCCGTTCCCATTCAGGCAGAGCGCGTGTGCGCGCAGGCAGCAAGCCCGCAAAGCCGTACGCCTTCGCCTTCCTCTGATAAGCCTCCGATTCAGGCTCGAGCGCATGGAGCACCTCAAAGGCGAGAAGCGGCGGGAAGGTTTTGAGAAGCGCCGGGTCGGAGAGCCCGTGCACCCAGTCGTCATCCTCAATGCCGCGATTGAGCATCGTCAGACCGACGAGCGCATGCAGCACGGGCTTGTTGGCAAACTCGGAGTTGAAATTTTTCGCCTTGGCGAGCTTTTCGACCACGTTTTCGTTGACCGCAAACCAGCACCAGACATAGAGCGGCAGACTGTAGTCTTGAGGGTAGTCCACCTTGAGGATCGCATGAATCGTGCGCAGCACCTGGGCCGACTCGCGGTTGGCATAAAGAATCTGACCGTAGAACCAGTTGGCCGTCAGCTCCGGGAACGTGCGGGCGCAAAGCGATGCCTTCTGAGCGGCACGCGCCGTCTTGATGGCGGCCGCCGGATCGTTTTCCATGACCAGCTGCCGCATGGCCGTGAGAATCATCCGGGGCCAGTCATCGTGCATGGTGTCCACGTAGGTCCAGGGCGTTGCGGAAAGCCAGAAGCCGTTGCGTAGAGAATAAAGCCTGTTGATGGTTGACCTCGGCGCGCACGCCTGAATCAAGCCGATCTGCTTGGCCGGCAGTTCGACCGAAAAGATCCCGGTCCCCGTCAAGTCGAAGCGCTTCTTGGCGAGCCCCTCAGCCCACTCATTGAGCACCTCATCGGGCAGGATGCCGAACATGGGCCGGTACTTCGGATCCTCCAACCACGCCTTGACCGTCTTCTTGAAGCTTAAGAGAAAGCGGCGGCCGTCCGACACGTCCATCCGTTGCCGAATCCGGGCGGTCTGATCTTCGACGGACTTTCCGTTTTTGAGGTCTGCACAGGCGGCGAGAATGCCGAACATGACATCAACATGCATGGCATCGCGATTGATCCTGACGAACCGATCGCCGCGGCTTTGGGCTTCGGCCTTGAGAATCTCGATCGGATAACGATCGCCCATCTCAAAGAAGAAGTCTTCCGTGGGTATGATGTCGAAGACCTTGTTGTAGTCGGGCTTCAATTGCACCCAGCCCGCCTTCTGCCAATCGCTGAGCAGCTTTTTGGCCCTCTCCTTCGCAATCCCGCGCGACTCGGCTTGGCGTCCGTAGTCAACGGTGTCAAACCAGCTGCTGGCAAAAAAGCAGTCGAGAAGCAGTTGTTCTTCGGGATGCGTGATGGTTGGCACGGGGCGGTTCTCCTGATAGGTTCTTGCGGACAATGTTCGGGCTTCATGCGGCCTGAGGTTGCGCAGATGCCGTCGGCTCGGTTGCGGTCGGCGCAGGCGCACTCTTGACGATGCAGAAGTTTGTACGTTGAAGGAAATCGCGGGCTTTCGAACAGAGGCGGATTGATCGAAGGTCTGTACTTGTTTGGCCCGGACACTTAAGCAGAAATAAGAAAAGCTATGCAATAACCCCCGACTAGTCGTAAAAAGGGGATTTGCATAGCTTCTCAATACTTCGCATTCAAACGTCAAATAGGAGTGGGCCGATCAGATCGACCAAGTGCCGACTAGTCTCATCAGCTCGACGTATCCTGTGAAGCCGATAACAATATACAGCCGTGCCATTGAAAAGTCAATCGATTTATGTTTCAGTCCGATCTCGGGCGTCAAGGAAAAACCGCGCTCATCCCACTCCCCGCAAGCCCCAGTTTGTCCGTACTACACCTTGAGGCATTCCAACTATACAAGCAAGTATACTGTCCAGTATAGTTACTTGTATAGTTGCCGCACACTTTTCGGTCCGCGCCCCGCTGCGCGCATCGGTGCCCGGAAGCAAAATGCGGCGCCTTCCCGAAACGAGCATTTCGTAGGGTTTGCAAGCCTATCAGGCGATTCTCCAGCGCGTCACCCGGCGCTCGGCCTCCTCAAAGACCATGCCGACCCGGATCAGCTTCCCGCCGCGCGGCGTGTTGCCGTAGTCCCGGCTTCGAATCTGTTCGACCGCCTCGTCGCAAAGCGCCTGCGCATCGTCGCCCGTTCTCGCGAACTTGAGCTCGAACACCCCCCGGTAGTCCCCCGCCTCGACCTCCATGTCGCTCCTGCCCCTTGCCGTATGCACTTCCACGTGCGGGCGCAGAGAAAGCCCGATCATGAGGATCTGGATCATGCCCCTGAAGGACGCCTCGTCCCGGATCGGATAGCGTTCGTAGTCGAGCGCGTTGAAGACCTGGTTGATGAAGCGGACCGTGTCGTCGACGTCGCCCTCGAGCATGTAGTTGAGAATGTCGTCGGACTCGAAATCGTCGTCGCCCACCATCACGCTCGCATAGAGCTGCGCCATGGACGCCTCGACCTCCCGGTTCGGGTAGCCCAGCTGGAAGTTCCCGGCCTTGTTGATCGATCGTATGGTCAAGTAGCCCGTCTGGTGCAGGAGCACGTTGACGTCGAGCTTCTGATAGGGCTCGCTCGAAAAGAGCTTTCGCGAACTCATGGGAACCGTCTTGAGGAAGTCGAGCGGCTCCTCAAGCTTGCGCTCAGCGAGGTAGTTCATGAGAACGCTCGGCTGCCCGCCCGACTCGAACCAATAGTTCTCAAAGCGGTAGTCGTTTCCTTTGAGGAAGTTCAAGACCGACCACGGGCAGTAGACGTGCGTCGCGGCGTCCTTGTCGAACGAGAAGCCGTCGTAGTACTCGCGCATTTTGGCGAGCAGCGCTTCGCGCGAAATCCCGAGCGAGCGCGAGGCGCGTTTCAAGTACCCGCCGAAATAGTCGACGAGCTCCGCTTCCGTGTAGCCCGTCAGGGTCCCGTACTCGACGTCGCGGGAGATGTCGATCATGTTGTTGAGGCCCGAGAAGATGCTCGTGTTGCTCAGCCGCGTGATGCCCGTGAGGAACATGAACCTGAAGCACCCGTCGTTCGACTTCAGCATCACGAAGAATTCCTGCATGACCTTCTGGATGCCCTGAAAGAGTTCCTTCTTGTTGAGCACCCGCGTCAATGGCGAATCGTACTCGTCGATCAGAAGGACCAGGGACGCATCCGCCTTGCCTTTGAACCACCTCGACAGCTGGTAGCTGAAAGACTCCGTGTTCCCGTTCCAGGCAAAGCCGTGCGCTTCGAGCTCCTCCGAGAGCATGGAATAGAACTTCACCTTGAAGTCATCGACGGTGTCGAAGTCGACCACCATGGAAAAGTCGAGACAGACGGTCTCGTAAGTCCTGTCCTTCCAGAGCTTTTCGATCGCGAGGCCTTGGAAGTCACGCAGGCCGTGTTCGAAGAGCGACGCAAAGGTTCGCAGCAGCAGCGACTTCCCGAAGCGCCTCGGCCTCGCGAGGAAGATCTTCTGCACTTCACTGGCCAGGCGATGAATCATTTCGGTTTTGTCGACATATATCTGGCCGCTGCTTCTCAGCGCGGAAAACGTCTGCGTCCCGATCGGGAGGCTCTTCAACTCATCCATCATCATTCCTCGGTCATCATTCATAAAGCACTCTTCGACATCATTGCGCCTCGGCAACCGGCTGCTGCCCTTCGGCAGTCCCCATCATCACGCGGCAGTACTTCGACCAGATTTCGTCTTCGTTTCTGAGCGCCATGAGTTGAGAACGAACGCGAAATGCGTCCAGCGCCTGCGGCTCTTCCTCAGCCCGGCTGCGAACCTCGAAAAAGGACGGCACATTCCCCTCGACCTCGTCCTCAGGACACAGTCGCAAGACGCAGTTCCAATCCAAGAGACGGGCCAGATTGTCCCGAGTCAGAAAGGCGGAGCGCATGGCGTTGGGCAGATGCGTCGTCACCAAGCACGGCAGGTTGACGGCCGCTGCCTCAAGCGCGACCTGCCCGACGCCGGCAATGAAGGCATATTCCTCACCGTGCGCCGGCAGAAACGAGCGCGTGTCGATGACGCCGAGCATCACGCCGTCGGGCAAGCTCTCCGCCCATTGCGTCACGGCACCTTCCTGATACACAGGCCCGGCAATCTCAAAGCTCATGCCGTACCGCCGGCAGATTTCAACGAAATTCTTCAGGGTCGGAAGCTTTTCCTCGTCGATCCGCCCTATGTAAAGTGCCTTCCGGGCTTCGGGACGATACGACGGCACCACATCCGGGAACACGACCGCATTCGGAACATAGGTGAGATGCTTATATCTCCTTTCATGCTTTCGAACAATACAGCGGTAGTCCAAAGCATCCATTCGTTCCTGATCCGCATCGATCAAGTTGTGAATCATCACGCCGACCCGCGTCAGAGCCTTGAGGGCATTGACGTCAACGTCATGCAAAAAGTCCGTGCTCTTGACATTGAATTCGACGGCAGCCGGCCTGATTCGCTTGACAAATTCAAGGAGCTTGCGCCCGGCATTGGGCGCTTCCTGATTCAGAAAGAGGCAGGGGTAGTCCTTCAGAGGTTCATAGTCCTGCTTCTCAACCACCAACACAGGCTGAATACCGTGAGCTCTGAGCCACTTGAACTGCAGCGCGAGCCTGCGCTCCACCCCGCCCGTCTTGAACAAAAAATCAAGGACATAGAGCACACAGGGCTTTTCCTTTGGAAGGCCCGAAATGACGGCGAGATTTCGCGTTTCGCAGTCTTCGTTCAATTGGTTGAGCTTCGCAAAGCGGGCAGGAAGGCGACGGGAAAAGAGAAAGACCCCATTCCCGTTCGGCTTCTTTTCTCCATAGCGGCCCGCATAGAAAAGCTCCCGATCCTCCGTTCGGATTCTGTAGCCAACAGGATGGCCGGCCACCTTATAGAGCTTGTTGAGGCCGTAATGACCGCGAGGTTTAATGGACATAACGCAGTCTCACCTCAAGGCCGGTACGCTCTTGTCAGGAGTTCCTTCAGGAAATTCAGCCCCTCCGCCGGCGTCTGTGCATCAACTCGGAAGCCATAGCGCCCTTCGCGCACCTTGTAGTTGACCTCCTCAAACACACTTTGTTCGATCATCTCATCAACTTCCGTCGATCTCTCCAACTTGATGTCAACATGGAAATAGCGGCGTCGCAAACGGAAAACCACAAAATTATTGGGCTTTCCATCGACCCAGATGCCTAGGTAAAACTTGTTGTAGCTGAAGACCGCCTTCGGTTCGAACTCTCTGATGAGATTGAGAATGCCATCGGCTCCTCTGAGAACTTCCTTTGAGGAAGTCTTTTCCCAATAGGTGCGATCGGTCTGCTCAACCTCACTGTCTTCTTCGTCCAGCGCCGGCGTCGCCACATCCAAGACCTTCGTGAACAACAGCCCCAGCGACCCGTCAAGGTTTTCGACAGCCGTCATCTTCAAGGCTACCAATGGAATGTTCGAATTGAACAAGGAGATGACGTTGAAGAATCGGGCCGTGATGTCTTCTGCAACAATCACGCCCACATGGTCATACTGAGGGAAGCGCTTGCGTTCCAGATCCCAATATTCGATGGTTCGAATGATGTGAGTCTCGTCCGTCGCCCCGAGCTGAACCTCAACCTCATAGCGTGTGCTGGTTTCTTCATCCTGAAAAAGCAGATCCAACCGCCCACCGGAAGGCTGGATGCGCTCCTTGTCTCGCCCGCTGATTTTGCCCAACCCAAGCAAAGACGGGTTCTCAAACAAAATCTTCTGCACCCAAGCTTCGGAAATACCAGGAAGATCCTTCAATCTGACAATTTTTACCGGTGAAAATTTCACTACATCAGTCGCATTCATTTTAAGTCATACCTTGATATTCTTAAGATTCGCTAGTAGTGGATAATTTCATTTTTCTCATAGTAACCAGCCCGCTCGTCGGCGTCGTTTAAGCTGTGTTCTACGACATTATCTTGTTGCCATAGCATCCACCTGATTCAGGAGTTCTTCAACCTTAGCAACAATGCGAACTTGTTCCTGAATCGGCGGAATCGGCACAGGAATCGAGTACAAGTTCTTCTGAGTTAATTTCGGTTGCGCTGAACCAGTTACATAAGGACTAAGAGAAGTAGCATTGATCATCAAGGCTAAATATCTCAAATCCGCCACTCCATTCTCTTCGAAGATGTGAGCATGGTTATTGACCCAAATCTTTCCGCTAGCAATAAACGCATTATCCTTACTTCGTGAAAGAAGATTCGCCCCGTCTTCGCCAATTAATAAGAACACTCCATCAAAAATGTAATCGTCTACAAAATCAATAACTCCAGTGGCACCATAATACGGGTATCGTTTTTCAAGCTTTGCTCGATCATCCTTCTTCAAAGGGATTCTCTTCCCGTCCAAGCTACTACAGGTTTGCTTGAATAGCATCCACTTCCACGACTCAGGAATCTCGAATGGAACTTCCTTCGGTGTAGCTCCTATCTGTTCGACAACACCTTCCTCCGCCAGTTGCGGTACGAGCTTCCCTTGGATAGCTCCCTGAAGAATCTGTCCTCTGAGAACACCCGCAAGCGCCTGAAGCTCTTCATAGGCCTTCCTGGCGCGATCAATCTCTGCAAAAGCCCACTCAAGCTTCGCAACAATACGTTCCTGTTCCTCAATAGGAGGTACGGGTATCAATGCTGCTTTGGCATCTTTTGTACCCAAACGAGGCATCTTGACCCCGTACGAAATTTTGTTTGCATAATCCAAAAAAAATGGCGACATGAGATAGCTTTTAAGATATTCAGCACTCAAAGCTACCTTCGCAGTTTTTACATTGATAGGAACAATTTCGGTCGTACAAACACCAACTTCATCCGCGACTACAACTTTGTTGAGATACGGACGTAACTTCCCATAAAGGACATCACCTTTACTAAACTTAGCTTTATTGCTCGTCGTTGGAGTTCCTCGTTTTTTGGTAGCCAAGCGACCAGTTCCTTTCTCAATATCTTCAAGGTCAAGTACCCACGTTGTTTCAGAAATTTGATCTGAACTTACTTGAGTAGCCTTCCCATACTCAAGAATTTTCCCAAGTGGATACCACCGCCATGAATCAGGGACTTCGAAAGGATAAGCCTCCCTTTTCAAACATCCCTCCACCACCGCCACGACTGAGTCCGTGGATTTGCGTTCATCAAGTAGCCCTCGAATCGCCTGATCCAGTAACAATGCTCGCATCCGTTCAAAGTTCATGACGAAGCTCCCTCTTCAACTTGTCGAAGGCGTCCTGAATGATCTTCACGCGTTCTTCCATGCGTTCGAACACTTCATCCATCGTCAGAGTTTCTTCTTCACTCTTGGCTTCCGTCATCCACGTAACGTCGAGATTGACCAGATCACGCTTCAGGAGCTCTTCAGCCGAGTACTTGCGCCAACGTCCGTTTGGGTTCGTGTCCTTGTCATAGGTTTCCTTGCGCCTCGTCATGTCGTCGGCGCAATAGCACGCCACAAAGTCGTCGAGGTGCTTGCGCGTCAACGGATTGGAAACCAGCGTGTGCTTGACGTCGGTGCGATAGTCGTAGTACCAGACATCCTTCGTCGGCTCGCCCTTCGTGAAAAAGAGCACATTCGTCTGAACGCCCTGGGCGTAGAAAATCCCGGTGGGCAAACGCAGGATCGTGTGAAGGTTGAAGTTCTTCAGGAGCTTCTCACGAATGGGAGCGCCTTCACGCTCAAAGAGCACATTGTCAGGCAGGACAACGCCGGCACGACCGCCGAGCTCAAGCAGCGCCATGATGTGCTGCACGAAGTTAAGCTGATTGTTCTTCGTTTCGATGATGAAGTAGGGACGATGGATTTCAACGGAGCCCGACGGGCGAGCGCCGAACGGAGGATTGGCGAGCACCACCTTGGCCAAATCCTGAGGCTCCTTCAAAAGCGAGTCTTCGCATTTGATCGGGCTGCTGTGCATCCCGACACCGTGCAGGTACATGTTCATCGAGCCCATCGTGACGACGAGCGGCGTGATGTCGAAGCCATGCAGCGCATCGTTGCGAAGGAAGCGCTGCAGCTTTTCATCCATTGACTGATCCTTCATGTGTGAGAAGGCTGAAAGCAAAAAGCCTCCCGTACCGCAGGCCGGATCGGTCACCGTTTCGCCGATCTTCGGATTGACGACGTCGACGATGGCATCAACCAAAGGACGCGGCGTGAAGTACTGACCCGCACCGCTCTTCCTATCCTGACCATTCTTCTGAAGAATGCTTTCGTACAAGGCGCCCTTCACATCACCGTCCATCAGCAACCACTGCTGCTGATCGATAAAGGCGATGAGCTTCTCAAGGTAGACGGGACTTTCAATGCGATTGGCAGCCTTCGTGAAGATCGTGCCAACCAGACCGTGCCGCCGGCTCAGAACATCCAAAGTCCGCTCGTACTGTTCGAGCAAGTCCTCCCCGGTTTCCTTGAGTAGGTCTTCCCAACGGTATCCCTCCGGGACAGCCGAGGTCTCAAGAAAGAACTCGACTCGCTCGCGATCCATCTTCAAAAAGAGCAAGTAGGTGAGCTGCGTCAAATAGTCGGTGAAGCCCACGCCCGCACCGGCCATGATGTCGGCCAACTGCCAGACCTTTTTCGTAATGGAAGCTTCCTTGGCTTGAGTATCAGTCATTTTTCTTATGCCGCCTTGAGAATGAATTCGTTGAGAGTAAAGAGTTCTTTATTCGCCGCGTCCGCAGACTTGCAGAAGCGGATTAGGCTGCCGGCCACTTCCGGCATGGTCTGAATCAGACCGCGGATGTCGCAGCTCCCGTTCTGCGCAATGTAGACTGCGATTTTCCTGAAGAGTTCACGCTGCTCCGGCGTAATGGATCGCTGCGCCTGACCGCACCAGAGCGCGAAGCGCTGCGCAGCGAGTGACGTGAGCGTGTAGAGAGAATCAATCTGCTTGAAAGCGTACCGCACCAGCTGAATCAGATTCGTGACGGCCTGCTGATCGCTCATCAAAGGCTTGATTCTGTCGGGATCGAGCAGCGCGTAGTCATTCCACAGGCGACCGACGCGGAATCCCGGGATTGATGCGGAGAGTTTCTTTTCGAGGTCGTCGATGGCGGCTCGCGTAAGTTTTCCCGTCTCCTGGTTGTAGATCAGACGCAGGGCTTCGACATCGTCGCGATGCGCATCGACATACGCCTCAAAAGCCTTGGTCGAAGCTTGCGCGTCTTCTGTCGAGAAACCCGCGGATATGACCGCATCGGTCTTCCCAACAACTTCCTTCACGTAGCCCTTGGCGATTTCCACTAACTTCTTGCGCGCAGGAATGTTGGTGAGCAGATCGTGTACAACAGCCATGCGCTCTCGGTTGTCGTCCGATGCCGACCTGAAGGGCGGAAGCTTTCCTTCCTCCAGCACATCCATGATGGTCTTTGCCCATGCAATCGGCGAGGTCATCGAAAGCTCATGGTATTCCTGCAAATCCTCCGGATCCGCCCGATTTCCGATGCAGCTCAGTTTGGACGCCAACAGCTGAAAGTAGTCGTCCGGCAAATAGCCCAAGGCCATCTTTTCGAACAACGCCTCAAGGGTTGGGTTCAACGTCCGTTCGTTTTTACCATCCAGGCTCGGCACGAACTTCTCGCTTTCGGTGACGCCGACCGCATCAATAAGGTAGAAAAGTTCCTTCGTTGCTGCATTGGGCGTTACGCTCTGCAGCTGCGACGGCGTAATCGTGCGGCAGCCTCGCCCCTTCATCTGGGAATAGAGTGTCTCGGAGTGCACATCGTTGAGGAAGATCAGCACCTCCAGCGGACGCACGTCCGTGCCGGTCGCGACAAGCGTCACCGTCACGGCAATGCGGAAGTCCACGTCGTAGCGGAACGACTTGATCAGCTCATTGGTGTTCCCGCAGGAATAGGTGATCTTCTGCACGAACTTATCGTCCGTACGACCGAAAACCTCCTTCGCCACATCGACGATCAACTGCGCATGCAGCTCGGACACGGCAAAGATCAGCGTCTTCGGCAGGTAGTCGAAGTTCGGCTCGCGTTCGGGATAAAGCTTCGTATAGACGGCATCCTTGTACTCCTCAAGGATCTTGCGAATCTGATCGCGCACGACGATGCTGCGATTGAGCTTGTTCTTGTCGAATTCCCGGTCGGCAACGGCAATCTGACTGCGCTGCTTTGCATCAAGACGATTGGTGACCGTCAGCACGTCGCCGGCATCGATTTGTCCGCCCTCTTCTGTCAGCTCCGTTTTGATTCGATAGATGCGATACCCGACGTTGACGTCGTCGAGCACGGACTGCTCATAGGTGTAGTTCGCCACGCGGTTGTTGTCGAAGAAAGCGAGCGTTTCCGGAATCGGCGTCGCCGTCATGCCCACCATTCGAGCCGTCTTGAAGTAGGTCAACACCTTCTGCCAGTCGCTGTAGATGGAACGATGGCATTCGTCAATGATGATGAGATCGAAAAAGTCGGAGGGGAGCTCAGGTTTTTCCGGCAGCTCGACCTCAGTGCCTTCACGATGTCCGAGCCCGGCGTCCTCATCCTCTTCGGAGTAGGCATCCATGTTCCCCGTCAGCTGAGAGTAGAGGCGCTGAATCGTGCTAACTACAACTCGCGTTCTGGACTCAATCGGACGGTTCGAGAGCTGTTCGACCCAGAAGATTTCGGAGAGCGGCTTGCCGCTTTCGGTCAACTTGAACGTCTGCAGCGCCGTAGCCGCCGCCGTCCCGAGATTGTTGCGATCAACGAGAAAGAGCACGCGCTTCATCGGCGTATAGGCCAGCATGCGGTATGTCATCATGCAGGCCGTGAAGGTCTTGCCCGAACCAGTTGCCAACACCATCACGGCGCGGCGCCGGCCTTCCTTGAAGGACTTTTCAAGGTTCGTCAATGCCTCAAACTGACAGGCACGAAGCCCTTCCGGCGACAGATACGGCAGGCCGTCGAACTCGCCGAGATCGAGGTGGCGCACCAGATCCCACGGACGCATGAATTTCTGCACGATCTCATACTTTGCATCGGCCTTCCGGCAGTCCTTGAAGGCGATTTCCTTCCCGTTCGAGAGATAGACGAACGGCAGCGGAAGCGTCCAAGTCGGATACCACGGCTGAACCTGCTTCGTGTAGTTTTCGGCCTGAGCAATCAGATGCGGATTATCGAGCGCGACTTCTTCGCGCTTCGCTTCCAGGACGGCAGCAGCCTTCCCGTTGATCAACAACAGATAGTCGGCCTCAAGACCGCCTCGCATGGCTGCTTCTCTGACGGCAACCGCCGTCATGCCCGGGGCAAATTCGTCACGATTGATGACCTGCCAGCCCGCATCTGCAAGCTTGCGATCAATCCACTCTCGCGCACGTTCTTCGGGTTTCAATTCAGTCATGGCGCACTCCCTTCGCGCAGATCCCGTGCATTCAAATATTTGTAGGCCGTCGTGCGGCTGATGCCAATCGTCTTGGCGGCCTTTGAGAGCGGCGCGCCCATGTCCATCAAAGAACGAAATTCCTGAACCTGCTCACTTGTCACGAGGGATACCTCCTTCATGGCGTCGACATCGAGCTTCTCAATGAGAAACCGTACGCTGACATTGCGGCCTGTCAGATCCTGACCCCACGTGAAAAGATCGGAAAGATTGCATGCAAGATTGTGCACGACGAGCGCATCTTGCTCGCGCAAAATGCGGAGCATCTTCCGGAAATCCGGTCGCTCCAAGCTCTTTCCAGACAATTTGTCCCTGAAGAGCTTCGCCACCCGCAAAGCGCTCAATTCCTCGAGCTGCCCTTCCGGATTCTGGTCAAGTGAGCTGACTCTCATGTATCCCGCGAGCATTGACGTCCTTTAATTAACAATTCTGTAAATTATGACGGAAACGGTTCAAAAATGACGATGGCTTGAAGGCGTCCGACCAGTTCGCACGAGGCACTTGTTCTCTGCTCGCCAATATCTCACGGACACAACCCATTCGCCCTCTCAGCAGCGGCAGTCAGCAGGTCCGGTGTCACGCCATTCAACGCCCTCGTCCCGATAGCATTCAAATATTATCATTTTCCGCGCATAAAACACCGAACCCCAAGCGACTCACAACATCCGACGTCCCCGATAAAGATCATCCAGATCATAGATGCGCCGATCCGGCCCCGCCGCCACACGATCAAATCCCGCACGCGCCACGAAGCCGAACCGGTGAGCCGGCAGCGGTGACGCCTTCACCCGTTTGATCTTCTCGGCAACCTGCTCCTCCGTCATGGGACGCTCTTGGAAATCGCATTCATACACAACAAAGCCGTCGGCACCTTCCGTCACCACGGGAAACTCGCAGCTCCTGCGCTCCTTCGGAAGGTCCAAGCCGTACGATCCGATTTTGAGGAGCGGCGGCTCCATTCTTCCCGCCTGGTTCTCCCTCAAGAGGAACTGCTTCACGACGTCCTCAAAGACCTTCGGCACGTATCGGGATTCAAAATCCTCGGCCATGCACTCGTCCCATACGCGCTCGACCGGCCAAACCTTCAGCCGCGACTGATGCCTGAAGACGTACCGGTAATGGAAATGGAAGAGATTGTCATTGAACCTGTAGGTCACCCTCTTCTTGTTGTGCTCATCATTGATCGGGCAGACCTTCCGCAGGAGCTCCATTCCCACAAGCTTCTTCAAGATATCGACCAGCGCGGGCGAGCTTGAAAACTGCGACGCCTCCAGAATCTCCGAAAACCTGACGGCGCCGCCGGCGAGGGCCTCAAACACGCGTTCGGCGTTGGAGGTCTTGGAAATCTCCGTCATCAGCTGGTAGCCGACTTCGTCCGCGAGCACGGCGTCCGGCGAGGCCAAGAGCCTGATGATGTTGTCGCGCACGGACAGAGAGGGATCGATCTTCGCGTTGTAAAACGGCATCCCGCCGAACACGCTGTAGAGCCGCACCTTGTCCTCGTTCGAAAACCCGGGATAGAACAAGGCCGCATCGAAGTAGTCCATGGGCTCGACATGGAGGTTCAGTCCGGCCTTCCACTTGAGAGGGCTCTTATCCTCCGTCAAGGCCTTCATGACGTCGAGGGACGAGCCGCATAGCACGAGCTTCAGTCCCGAATCCCGATGGGCATCGAGCAGATGCGCGATCACGGCGTCGCAACCGGTCAGCAGTCCGCGCAGATGCGGATATTCGTCGAGCACCAGCACGCCGCGGCGCCCCTTCATGAAGGCGAAAATCGTCTTGAGGGCACCCTCAAGATCGCTCAAGTGCAGTTCCGGCAGGCCGAACTCCGTCCGGGCAAGCTGCATCAAGTCGTCAACGTTGCTTTGGATTGACGTCGTCCTGCACTGGAGAAACACGAACGGAAGGTCGCCGCCGCAAAGCGACGCGCGCAGAAGCTCGCTTTTCCCCACGCGCCGCCGTCCGCATACGACCGCCAGGTTTTCCCCCTCGTCATGATAGAAGTCCTTCAGGAGCTGCAGCTCCTTCTCTCGCCCGAAAAACGGCATCTTCGCTCCTTGCTTTTCTACGACCTCGACTTTACTCGGATTTACTTGACTCGGACGAATCCGAGTAAAACACAACC
>ERZ791927.2087-NODE-2087-length-13585-cov-11.465262_pt1 | contig 13585 bp, 8 predicted proteins | sample MGYA00510130_ERZ791927 | MGnify/ENA primary metagenome ERZ791927 (study PRJEB30046, sample SAMN00792055) | human gut metagenome | study: EMG produced TPA metagenomics assembly of the A metagenome-wide association study of gut microbiota in type 2...
AAATAGGGTCAATACGTGTACCATAACCGGATGCTGTCTGACGAAGATCCTTATTCGAAATAGGCTGTATGGCCGGAATACATTTCAGCATCTCATCATGGTTCTTACACATATCAATCACATCATCGAAAGATTTCGACTGGATATAAAGCCTTTTGGAAAGCACGTCCAATTTTTGAGTCGTGTTCACCACCAGCTTGGCATTCGCCAAATCCATCAGTTCTTCGTAACGGTTCGTCCCGCCATAACCTGCCTGACGAATAGCCGGAGAAACAGGATCTGCCTGTAAAATCACCCGATACAGATTATCGTCACGTTGCTGAATATCCTGAAGCACCCCCATAGCGTCGTCCAAACGCCGGGAAAGCACATTGTACTGCGCCAAAAGACGGCTGTTTTCAATTCTTAATTCCTTCTCCGACGGAGAACCAAAAATCAAAAGCAATACAATAAAGCAACCTGCTCCCAACCCCATTCCATAGAAAAGCCGACGCAAGATACTAAGCGCACGCTGCCGTACGGTAGGGTAAATTCGATCATAAGTCTGGGTCTGTGGATTATAGATGTAGTATACTTTGCGCATCTTTTTGGAAATATTTCGCTTGTTAATACGGCAAAAGTAATAAAAACAAGCTATCTTTGCACAGTTTTTACGAATTTATGAGTTGTGATTTATGATTTATTGGGGATTCCTCCCCTCTCTCATATCCCACAGCCCATAATTCATAATTCATAAATCATAATTCTTCATTATATGTTGACTGCAAAAGAGATCAGAGATTCATTCAAGAATTTCTTTGAGTCGAAAGGACACCACATCGTTCCCTCGGCTCCGATGGTGATTAAAGATGACCCTACCCTGATGTTTACGAACGCGGGTATGAACCAGTTTAAAGATATTATTTTGGGTAACCATCCGGCGAAATACCAAAGAGTCGCGGACTCGCAAAAATGTTTGCGTGTAAGCGGAAAGCATAATGACCTGGAAGAAGTAGGACACGATACGTACCACCACACCATGTTTGAAATGCTTGGTAACTGGTCGTTCGGCGATTACTTCAAGAAAGAAGCGATCAGCTGGGCATGGGAATATCTGGTAGAAGTCTTGAAACTGAATCCGGAACATCTCTATGCAACCGTATTTGAAGGAAGTCCTGAAGAAGGATTGAGCCGTGACGACGAAGCTGCTTCCTACTGGGAACAGTTCTTGCCGAAAGATCACATCATCAACGGTAACAAACACGACAACTTCTGGGAAATGGGTGATACAGGACCTTGCGGACCTTGTTCCGAAATCCATATCGACCTCCGTCCTGCTGAAGAACGTGCCAAGATCTCCGGTCGCGACCTCGTGAACCACGATCACCCGCAGGTAATTGAAATCTGGAACCTCGTGTTCATGCAATACAACCGCAAAGCAGACGGCAGTCTTGAGCCGCTTCCTGCCAAGGTTATTGATACCGGTATGGGATTCGAACGTCTTTGTATGGCTCTGCAAGGCAAAACATCCAACTACGACACAGACGTATTCCAGCCAATGTTGAAAGCTATTGCAGCAATGTCGGGTACAGAATATGGAAAAGACAAGCAACAAGATATTGCTATGCGTGTGATTGCCGACCATATCCGTACCATTGCATTCTCAATCACAGATGGCCAGTTGCCGTCTAATGCAAAGGCAGGTTATGTGATCCGCCGTATCCTTCGCCGTGCTGTTCGTTACGGATATACTTTCCTCGGACAGAAACAGGCATTTATGTATAAGTTGCTTCCTGTATTGATTGATAACATGGGAGAGGCTTATCCTGAACTAGTTGCACAAAAGACACTGATTGAAAAAGTAATCAAGGAAGAAGAAGAATCATTCCTCCGCACTTTGGAAACTGGTATCCGTCTATTGGACAAGACAATGGAAGATACCAAAGCCAATGGAAAAACTGAAATCAGCGGTAAAGATGCCTTTACTTTATATGATACATTCGGTTTCCCGCTCGACTTGACAGAGCTGATTCTCCGTGAAAACGGAATGACTGTCAACATTGAAGAGTTCAACGAAGAAATGCAGCAACAGAAACAGCGTGCACGTAATGCTGCCGCCATCGAAACTGGTGACTGGATTGTACTGAAAGAAGGGACTACTGAATTCGTTGGTTACGATTACACTGAATACGAGGCTTCTATCCTTCGTTACCGTCAGATCAAACAAAAGAACCAGACATTGTATCAGATTGTACTCGACTATACTCCGTTCTATGCAGAAAGTGGTGGTCAGGTAGGTGATACAGGTGTATTGGTGAGCGAGTTCGAGACGATTGAAGTGGTCGACACAAAGAAAGAGAATAATCTTCCGATACATATTACCAAAAAGCTACCCGAACATCCGGAAGCTCCGATGATGGCTTGTGTAGATACCGACAAACGTGCTGCCTGCGCAGCCAATCACTCGGCGACCCACTTGCTGGATGCTGCTTTACGTGAAGTATTGGGTGAACACATCGAACAGAAAGGTTCATTGGTTACACCGGATTCATTGCGTTTCGACTTCTCTCACTTCCAGAAAGTGACCGATGAAGAAATCCGTAAAGTTGAACATATCGTCAATGCAAGAATCCGCGCTAATATCCCATTGAAAGAATATCGCAATATTCCTATCGAGGAAGCTAAGGAGTTGGGAGCTATCGCTCTCTTTGGTGAAAAGTATGGCGACAGAGTTCGTGTGATCCAGTTCGGCACTTCTATCGAGTTCTGTGGTGGTACACATGTAGCTGCAACCGGAAATATCGGTATGGTAAAAATCATCTCCGAAAGTTCTGTTGCTGCCGGCGTTCGCCGTATTGAAGCTTATACCGGAGCACGCGTGGAAGAAATGCTGGATACGATACAAGATACACTTAGCGACTTGAAGGCTCTCTTCAATAATGCTCCTGACTTAAGAATTGCAATCCGTAAATATCTGGATGAAAATGCAGGATTGAAAAAGCAGGTAGAAGACTTCATGAAAGAGAAAGAAGCAGCTTTGAAGGAAAGACTACTGAAAAATGTACAAGAGATCCACGGTATCAAAGTAATCAAGTTCTGTGCCCCACTACCGGCAGAAGTAGTGAAGAATATCGCTTTCCAGCTTCGGGGTGAAATCACAGAAAACTTGTTCTTCGTAGCCGGAAGTACAGACAATGGCAAACCGATGCTGACAGTAATGCTTAGCGATAATTTGGTTGCTGGTGGTCTGAAAGCTGGTAATCTGGTAAAAGAAGCTGCAAAACTGATTCAAGGTGGCGGCGGTGGCCAACCTCACTTCGCTACTGCAGGAGGTAAAAATGCTGATGGACTACCGGCAGCAGTTGAAAAAGTACTGGAGCTGGCAGGAATCTAAGAATAAATAAAAGAGGCTGTCTAACAAGCCCCGAAAAAAAAGAAATCACCCCTGTCAGAGTTTGTTCTGATAGGGGTGAAATCGTTAAAAAGAGACTTATAGACAACCTCTTTTACGTAAAGATTTAAATTAGACGCGTCTGAATAAATACATAAGAAACTCCCTATTAATATAGAAAAAAATAGTGACGGTATATGCACAGGATAGTGACGGTATCGCAGGCATATAGCGTCACTATTTGCATCGGATAGCGTCACTATTTTACAGAAGTGAATTCACCAACAACAATTTCAGCTTGAATCCCCTTTTGAATCCCCTATAAAAGCATCGGGGAAGGATATTTCCTACCCTCCCCCAAAAACCAACAAACCCGGTAAAAAATAGAAGTCTATTTGTCTCTTTCTAAAAATATTAGCTTATAATTTAGGCTTGTCACAGTTTTTTTCTACCTTTGTGACCAGATTAATTATTTTTCTTATCCTTCAAATAAATAAAATAAGTAATCACTAATACCTAAAGAATGATGAGAACACCTGCTTATCTATGCCTGCTGTTAACCTGCATGCTCATTTCTTGTACCCCTACGCAAGAGAAACACGAAATAGATTACACATCTTATGTAAATCCATTTATCGGAACAGACTTCACTGGAAACACTTATCCTGGTGCCCAAGCTCCTTTCGGCATGGTGCAACTTAGCCCGGACAACGGACTCCCCGGATGGGACCGTATCTCCGGTTATTTCTATCCGGACAGTACGATTGCCGGTTTCAGCCACACACATCTTTCCGGCACTGGAGCGGGAGATTTGTATGACATCTCTTTCATGCCTGTCACTCTTCCCTACAAAGAAGCGGAAGCTCCACTTGGCATCCACTCTAAATTCTCCCACAAGGATGAAAGTGCTCATGCCGGTTATTATCAAGTACGCCTGACTGATTATAACATCAACGTCGAACTGACTGCCACCGAGCGTTGTGGTATCCAACGTTATACGTTTCCGGAAGCCCAATCTGCTATCTTCTTAAATCTGAAGAAAGCCATGAACTGGGATTTTACCAACGATTCTCATATCGAAGTCGTAGACTCCGTTACCATTCAAGGTTACCGTTTTTCCGACGGCTGGGCACGCGATCAACACATCTATTTCCGCACCCGATTCTCCAAGCCTTTTGAGAAAATGGAACTGGACACAACTGCCATCATCAAAGACAATAAACGTATCGGCACCGCTGTTATCGCCCGCTTCGATTTCAATACCCAAAAGGATGAACAGATATTAGTAAACACTGCCGTTTCCGGTGTCAGCATGGAAGGAGCAGCCAAAAACCTGCAAGCTGAAGTCCCCGAAAATAACTTCGACAAATACTTGGCGGAAACAAAAGCAAACTGGAACCGCCAGCTCGGAAAGATTGAAATAAAAGGTGATAATGAGAACGATAAAGTGAACTTCTACACTGCTCTCTATCACTCAATGATTGCTCCAACTATTTACAGTGATGTAGACGGAGCTTACTACGGTCCCGATAAGAAAGTACACCAAGCCGACGGCTGGGTTAATTATAGCACTTTCTCCCTATGGGATACATACCGTGCCGCCCACCCGCTCTTTACTTATACCGAACCCGAGCGTGTCAACGACATGGTGAAATCCTTCATCGCCTTCTACGAACAGAATGGCCGTCTGCCAGTGTGGAACTTCTACGGAAGTGAAACAGACATGATGATCGGTTATCATGCTGTTCCTGTTATTGTAGACGCCTATCTGAAAGGAATCGGCGACTTCGACGCAAAGAAAGCCTTGGATGCTTGCATAGCAACGGCTAATCTGGATAATTACCGCGGCATCGGACTCTACAAAGAATTAGGATACATACCTTACAACGTAACAGACCACTACAACGCAGAAAACTGGTCGTTATCCAAAACACTGGAATACGCTTTCGATGACTATTGCATTGCCGAAATGGCGGAGAAGATGGGCAAACAAGACATTGCGGACGAATTTTACAAACGTTCTCAAAACTACAAGAATGTATATAACCCCGCCACTTCTTTCATGCAGCCACGTGACGACAAAGGCACCTTTATCAAGGATTTCAAAGCCGATGACTATACGCCACACATTTGCGAAAGCAACGGATGGCAATACTTTTGGTCTGTACAGCATGACATTAACGGACTGATCGACCTTGTAGGAGGTAAAAACCGATTTGCCGAAAAACTGGACAGTATGTTCACCTATCATCCGGCAGCAGATGACGAACTACCTATCTTCAGCACGGGCATGATAGGACAATATGCGCATGGCAATGAACCGAGCCATCATGTTATTTATCTGTTCAATGCTATAGGACACGAAAATCGCACACAAGAATATGTAGCCAAAGTGATGAACGAGCTCTACAAGAACGAACCAGCCGGTCTTTGTGGCAACGAAGATTGCGGACAGATGTCAGCATGGTATGTATTCAGTGCGATGGGATTCTACCCCGTCAATCCCGTCAGTGGAAAATACGAGATAGGTACTCCCCTATTCCCGGAAATGCAATTACATCTGGCGAATGGAAAGACTTTCACCGTACTGGCCCCCAAAGTGAACAAAGAAAATATCTATATCCAATCCATCAAAATAGATGGAAAACCGTATGACAAAACATATCTTACTCACGAGCAAATCATGAGTGGAGCAACTGTCGAATTCGAAATGAGTAACACCCCTAAAGCAATTGGAGTCATATTCGAAGAAAATAACCCATAAGCCAAACCTGAACAACCAATTGAGAGAATGAACGAAAACTTCGATATAACCTATAAAGCACTATTTCGCCGGTACTATCCCAGCCTGATTTTCTATGCAACCCGTCTGGTGGGAGAAGAAGAAGCAGAGGATGTAGTGCAGGACGTATTTGTAGAATTATGGAAGCGGAAAGACCACATAGAGATAGGCGACCAAATCCAGGCCTTTCTCTATCGTGCCGTTTACACCCGTGCCCTTAACGTCTTGAAACACCGCAGTGTGGAAGACGGTTATTGTGTTGCCATGGAAGAAATCAACCAAAGACGCGCAGAATTCTATCAACCGGACAACAACGAAGTAATTCGGAGGATCGAAGATAAGGAACTCCGCAAGGAAATTCATGATGCAATTAATGAACTCCCTGACAAATGCAAAGAGGTTTTCAAACTTAGCTATCTGCATGATATGAAAAACAAGGAAATAGCCGATATTCTCGGAGTTTCACTCCGCACGGTGGAAGCCCATATGTATAAGGCTTTAAAATACTTGCGTGGCCGACTTGATCCTCTTTGGACGATTCTTTTCTTATTTTTATGGCGATTATAATAAGTGTTTTTGCGTTTTGAATTGTATTACTAATATGAAGGAAAAGAAAATGAGTAATCTGAGTGAAGAAATAATAAACAGATATCTGACAGGACAGTGTTCTGAAGAAGAGCTTATCGAGGTCAATGCCTGGATGAAGGAATCGGAAGAAAATGCCCGCCAGCTCTTTCGTATGGAAGAAATTTATCATTTGGGTAAATTCGACCAGTACACTGATGAACAACGGATACTTCGTGCGGAAAAACAACTCTATAAAAAGCTGGACGAAGAGAAAGGTAAACAGAGCAAAATACTAAGCATGCATCGCTGGATGAAATATGCCGCAGTGATTGCTGTGATGTTGGTCATGGGTGGTGGAGTCGGATATTGGTTCTATCAAAACGGAAACAATCAACAAATGATGGTTGCAGTAGCCAGCGAAGGCATTGTTAAGGAAGTAGTCTTGCCGGATGGCAGCAAGGTTTGGCTGAACAATGCAGCAACCTTGAAATATCCACGTGAGTTCTCCGAAAAGGAACGCAATGTCTACCTAGAAGGAGAAGCTTATTTTGAGGTCACCAAAAACCGCCATAAGCCATTCACCGTTCAAAGTGATGCAATACGCGTACGCGTATTGGGAACTACGTTCAATTTAAAATCCGATAAGCGTTGCCGGATAGCGGAGGCGACACTTATTGAAGGTGAGATTGAAGTAAAAGGCAATAAGGAAGAGGGGCAGATTATCCTCACTCCGGGACAACGTGCGGAACTGAACAAAAATAATGGACGATTGACCGTGAAACAAGTGGATGCCAAGTTGGATGCTGTTTGGCACGATAATCTGATTCCATTCCAAAAAGCAGATATCTTCACCATCACCAAAGCGCTGGAGCGTTTCTATGATGTGAAAATCATTCTGTCTCCTGACATTCAGACGGGTAAAACTTACTCCGGTGTACTGAAAAGGAAATCGAATATCGAGTCAGTGTTAAAATCATTGCAAAACTCTATACCTATTGATTATAAAATTGTCGGAAACAATATCTTCATTTCTCCCAAATAAGAAGTAAAAGATGAACCGGCTAAAACTTAAAAGCTATTAATACCATGAAATTAAAAACATTCCTAATAGTAGGATGTTTAGGAGGTTTATTCACACTTAGCTCCTGCACAGCCCCCACTAATGTAAAAGACTATAGTGCTTACGTCAACCCTTTCATCGGTACCGGTGGACATGGTCATACCTTCCCTGGAGCGGTAGTTCCCCACGGGATGATTCAGCCCAGTCCGGACACCCGGATCGATGGTTGGGATGCTTGTTCCGGTTATTATTATGCCGACTCTACCATCAATGGCTTCTCACACACACACGTCAGCGGTACAGGTTGTTGCGACTATGGAGATGTCTTGCTCATGCCAACTGTGGGTAAGCAACAATATCGTACAACCGATCCCCAAAGCCAGCGACTAGCATACGCTTCCTCTTTCTCACATAAGAATGAAATCGCAGAACCAGGATATTATTCTGTCTTTCTTGATACTTATCAGGTGAAAGCTGAAATTTCATCCACCAAACGAGGAGCAATCCATCGCTATACTTTTCCCGAAAACACCGAATCCGGATTTATCATCGACCTGGATTACAGCCTGCAACGACAGACTAACTCCGAGATGGAAATAGAAGTAATAAGCGATACGGAAATCTGTGGACATAAGAAAACAACTTATTGGGCTTTCGACCAATACATCAACTTCTACGCTAAATTTTCCAAACCATTCTCTTATACGCTCGTTACGGATTCTATCACCATGGACAATGGCAAACGGCTTCCTGTCTGCAAAGCATTATTGCATTTCAACACCAGTAAAGACGAACAGGTTCTTGTTAAAGTAGGTGTGTCCGCTGTTGATATTGCCGGTGCACGGAAGAACGTTGAATCAGAAATTCCCGGATGGGATTTCGAGAAAGTACGTAAAGACGCACGTACGGCATGGAATGAATATCTTTCCAAAATTGATATTACAACTTCTGATAAAGAAGATAAAGCCATCTTCTACACGGCCCTCTATCATACGGGAATCAGTCCAAATCTGTTCACTGATGCAGACGGACGTTATTTAGGAATGGATCTTGAAGTGCATCAAGGAGACACCCTTAATCCGATATACACTGTCTTTTCTTTATGGGATACTTTCCGTGCGCTACATCCGCTAATGACTATCATTGATCCTGATCTGAATAATCACTTTATCAATTCGTTAATTAAGAAGCATCAGGAAGGTGGAATATACCCCATGTGGGACTTGGCTTCCAATTACACCGGCACTATGATTGGTTATCATGCTGTTCCGGTCATCGTGGATGCCTACATGAAAGGGTATCGCAATTTTGATGCCAAAGAGGCTTATAAAGCCTGCCTGCGTGCCGCCGAATATGACACTACCGGCATCAAATGTCCGGATTTGGTATTGCCTCATCTCATGCCTAAAGCAAAATATTATAAGAATGCCATCGGATATATCCCTTGTGACCGCGAAAACGAATCAGTGGCCAAAGCGTTAGAATATGCGTATGATGACTGGTGTATCTCTATCTTTGCAGAAGCGATGAGTGATTTTGAATCCAAAGCAAAGTATGAACGCTTCGCCAAGGCGTACGAATTTTATTTCGACAAATCAATCCGCTTCATGCGTGGACTGGACTCAAAAGGTGAATGGCGTACTCCATTCAATCCGCGTGCATCTACTCACCGCAGCGATGATTATTGTGAAGGAACAGCTTGGCAATGGACTTGGTTTGTGCCGCATGATGTAGAAGGATTAGTCAATCTGATGGGTGGAGAAGATGCTTTTGTCCAAAAACTCGATTCCTTATTCTCGGCCGATTCATCACTTGAAGGTGAGACAACCTCATCAGATATCAGCGGACTTATCGGGCAATATGCACATGGAAACGAACCAAGTCATCATGTGATCCACCTATATAACTACGTTAACCACCCTTGGAGGACTCAAGAGTTGGTGGATAGCGTTTACCGAAGTCAGTATACCAACAGTATAGACGGTCTTTCGGGCAATGAGGACTGCGGTCAGATGTCTGCCTGGTATATACTCAACTCTATGGGATTCTATCAGGTATGTCCCGGCAAGCCGGTATATTCCATCGGACGTCCTGCCTTCGACAAAGCAGTTATCAATCTGCCTGAAGGAAAGACTTTCAGTATTGTAGTAAAGAATAATGGAAAAAAGAATAAATACATTGAAAGTGTATTGCTGAACGGTAAAGCTCTAAACATTCCATTCTTTAACCATCAGGATATTGCGAATGGAGGAACGATGGAAATCAAGATGACCGATCATCCTACGAAATGGGGAGTCCTCTCTCCGGCTCTCTCCTCCAAAGAAGAGGAATGAGTTGGTACTAGCTGTTCAAATTGAATAAAAAAAACAAAACCTTGAAAAATAAATTGGCTCAATCGATTTCTGATTCGATTGAGCCATAAATAATAAATAAGACCATGAAAAAGTATCTCCTATTAGTATGCGCATTAAGTTGTATCGTCTTTGCAAAAGCCAAAGACTGGACGCAGTATGTCAATCCGCTTATGGGTTCTCAATCTAGTTTCGAGTTATCAACAGGTAATACTTATCCGGCCATTGCCCGTCCGTGGGGGATGAATTTCTGGACTCCACAAACAGGAAAGATGGGAGACGGATGGCAATACACTTATACGGCTAATAAGATTCGTGGATTTAAACAAACACATCAACCCAGTCCGTGGATTAATGATTACGGACAATTCTCTATTATGCCTGTAGTAGGCAAACCGGAATTCAATGAAGAGAAGCGTGCCAGTTGGTTTGCCCACAAAGGAGAAACTGCCACTCCTTATTATTATAAAGTATATCTTGCAGAGCATGATGTAGTGACAGAAATGGCTCCAACCGAGCGTGCCGTTCTTTTCCGTTTCACTTTTCCGGAAAACGATCATTCGTATGTTGTAGTGGATGCCTTTGATAAGGGATCGTATATTAAGGTTATTCCGGAAGAAAACAAGATTATCGGTTACACGACCCGCAACAGCGGTGGAGTTCCCGAAAACTTTAAAAATTACTTTATTATTGAATTCGACAAGCCTTTCACTTATAAAGCTACGGTAGCCAATGGCAATCTGCAGGAAAATGTTACCGAACAGACAACAGATCATGCCGGAGCCATTATTGGTTTCCAAACACATAAGGACGAACAAGTACATGCAAGAATTGCTTCTTCTTTCATCAGTTTTGAACAGGCAGCTTTAAATATGAAAGAGTTGGGCAAAGATAATATCGAACAGCTAGCCAAAAAAGGAAAAGAAGCGTGGAACCAAGTGTTAGGCAAGATAGAAGTAGAAGGAGGCAATCTCGACCAATATCGCACATTCTATTCTTGTTTATATCGTTCATTGCTCTTCCCACGCAAATTCTACGAACTGGATGCTGCCGGACAACCTGTTCATTACAGTCCTTATAATGGGCAAGTATTACCGGGATATATGTATACCGACACAGGCTTTTGGGATACTTTCCGTTGCCTATTCCCGTTATTAAATCTGATGTATCCGTCAGTCAACAAGGAAATGCAGGAAGGTCTGATCAATACATATAAAGAGAGCGGTTTCTTCCCGGAATGGGCAAGTCCGGGGCACAGAGGCTGTATGGTTGGTAACAATTCTGCTTCTGTCTTAGTGGATGCTTACATGAAAGGAGTGAAAGTGGACGATATAAAAACATTGTATGAAGGGCTGATTCACGGAACGGAGAATGTACATCCACAAGTATCATCAACAGGACGTCTGGGATATGAATATTACAATAAACTGGGCTACGTGCCATACGATGTAAAAATCAATGAGAACGCCGCACGCACGTTGGAATATGCATACAATGACTGGTGTATCTACCAACTGGCAAAGGAACTTAAACGTCCGAAAAAAGAGATTAATCTTTTCGCAAAACGTGCCATGAACTACAAGAATCTTTTCGATAAGGAATCTAAGTTAATGCGTGGACGCAACGAAGATGGTACATTCCAATCTCCTTTCTCTCCGCTGAAATGGGGAGATGCTTTTACGGAAGGAAATAGCTGGCACTATACTTGGTCTGTATTCCACGATCCTCAAGGATTGATTGACTTGATGGGTGGAAAAGAGATGTTTATCACCATGATGGATTCTGTTTTTGCCGTACCTCCTATTTTTGATGATAGCTACTACGGCCAAGTGATTCATGAAATCCGTGAAATGACTGTGATGAATATGGGTAACTATGCACATGGCAATCAACCGATTCAGCACATGATTTATTTATATGACTATGCAGGACAACCTTGGAAAGCCCAATACTGGTTGCGTCAAGTAATGGATCGTATGTACTCTCCTACTCCGGACGGCTATTGTGGCGACGAGGACAACGGACAAACTTCTGCCTGGTATGTATTCTCGGCATTAGGTTTCTATCCTGTTTGTCCGGGAACGGATGAATATATTATAGGTGCTCCGTTATTCAAGAAAGCTACACTCCATTTTGAAAATGGCAATAGTTTGGTTATTGATGCTCCGAATAACAGTAAGAAGAATTTTTATGTCAATTCGATGAATGTCAATGGTGCTGATTACACTAAAAATTATCTCCGCCACGAAAATTTGCTCAAGGGAGGTACAATCAGTGTTGAAATGAGCAATCAACCTAATCAGAATAGAGGAACTAAAGAAGAAGATATGCCCTATTCTTTCTCTAAGCAACAATAATCCTTGCGAGATAATTTAGCCCTAATCTTGGTTTGAGTCTTTCTGTATTTTTCAGAAAGTAACTATTCATCAATATTCCGGCTGAAAGTAATAGCCTGAAAGCAAAGAAGTCTGCTTTCAGGCTATTGCTTTTATTATCTTTCGCTGCTTTTATTCGACAAAACAAGGCAAGCATATCAAAAATTAGTTTCAACACCATACGGAAATGAGTAAAATGATACAGGTTTGAATACATAGTGTAAAAAACATCTATCATAGTATCATTCATTTTAATAATCTTCTAATTACCAAATAAATAAGTATGACAGATAGCTTTTTGAAAATGCATCTATCATATTTTTATTGCAAAAAATGGGTATCTATCACACCCATATTATATCTATTTAGTGTAGCATTAGGTGAGAGTATCCATTTAAAGGCATAAGAATGCACACTTTATAGGATGATAACCTGTATTGACTACTTAATAATCTATTGGAAGCGGCTGTCTTTCTATAGTTCACATGTGCAGGCTGTACAGCCCACGTATGTAAACCGTGCAGCCCACACATGCGGACTGTACAGCACACATACGTGGGCTATAAACTTATCGCCATTACACAGGGTCGACGCATTATATTTTTTACTATCTTACAACTTGTATTTTATTTTTATATTATTGACTATTAGTGTATTATCTATTGTATATGTCGATTATTTTCCTTATCTTTATAAGATATTATAAAACATAAACTAACATGAAAATTGGCATAATTGACCTTTGTAAACAAATAGAAGATCCTAGGATGAACCGCAAAAAAGTACATAAAATGGAAACTATTATCTATATATCCATTGCTGCTGTAATCTGTGGCGCCCAGTCCTGGAATGAGATTGAGGAATTTGGCAATGCGAAAATTGCTTTTTTCAAGAGTCGCATACCTGGCCTGGAGTTCATCCCCAGTCATGATACTTTTAACAGATTCTTCAGTATGATAAAGCCCGAGTATTTTGAGTTGATCTTCCGTAATTGGGTAAAACAAGTCTGTCAGGAGGTGAAAGGCGTTGTAGCTATAGATGGCAAGCTCATGCGTGGTCCAAGCCAATGTGATGGAGAAC
>ERZ791927.2099-NODE-2099-length-13518-cov-2.723093_pt1 | contig 13518 bp, 10 predicted proteins | sample MGYA00510130_ERZ791927 | MGnify/ENA primary metagenome ERZ791927 (study PRJEB30046, sample SAMN00792055) | human gut metagenome | study: EMG produced TPA metagenomics assembly of the A metagenome-wide association study of gut microbiota in type 2...
ACATCGGGTTTTATGATACCTCCGCAAGTGCATTTGGGAATATCGGCAGAGTTCTTGATAAATTCTGCGTCATAGAACATGCCGCACTTTGTACAGTAGTTACGAAGAACACTTCCGTGCAGCTCATAAACACGCTTACTGCCTGCCGCCTGATGAAGTCCGTCAATGTTCTGGGTGACAACAGCCGAAAGCTTTCCCGCCTTTTCAAGCTCTGCAAGCTTATAGTGCGCCTTGTTCGGCTTTTTGTCAAGGCAGAGCATTTTGTCACGATAAAAGCGGAAGAACTCGCTTGTTTTGTGAACAAAAAATGTGTGGCTGAGAATCTGCTCGGGCGGATAATCGTACTTTTGATTGTACAGACCGTCAACACTTCGGAAGTCGGGAATTCCGCTTTCTGTCGAAACTCCCGCACCGCCGAAAAATACTATTCTTTTGCTTTTGTCAATTACGCTTTGAAGTTCTTCGAGTGTACTCACGAAATCGCTTCCTTCATACTTTTAACATAGTCGCAAACAGGCTTAACGCTGTCTTTGCCGTACTTTGCAATAATTTTCACGATTGCAGAACCAACGATAACACCGTCTGCACTTTCGCTCATTTTCTTTGCCTGCTCCGGAGTTGAAATGCCGAAACCGATTGCACACGGAATATCCTTTACAGACTTAACAAGTCTTACCATTTCGCCAACATCGGTTGTGATTTCACTTCTTACGCCTGTAACGCCCATTGATGAAACGCAGTAAACAAAGCCCTCTGCCTCTTTTGCAATCATCTTGATTCTCTCGTGAGATGTAGGAGCGATGAGAGAAATTACATCAATGCCGTATTTTCCGCTGTAATCGGTAAGCTCGTGCTTTTCTTCATACGGTGTGTCGGGAACGATAACTGCGGAGATTCCGCACTCCTGACACTTTGCCATAAACCTTTCCGTACCGTATACGAAAATCGGATTCATATAGGTCATAACGGCAAGAACGGCGTCAATCTGCGGACGGATACGCTTTACCATATCAAAGATTTTGTCTGTCGTTGTGCCTGCCGAAAGAGAACGGAGGTCAGCCTCCTGAATTACAACACCCTCGGCAATCGGGTCTGAAAACGGAATACCGATTTCGATGATATCGGCGCCGTTTTTGCTCATTTCAATAAGAAGCTTTTCTGTTGTTTCAAGGTCAGGGTCACCCGCTGTTACAAACGGGATGAACACCTTGCCGTTTTGGAATGCAGATTTAATATCAATCATGGAGATCCTCCCCTCTGTATCTTGCGATAGCCGCAACATCCTTGTCGCCTCTGCCCGAAAGGTTGACTACGATAATCTTGTCTTTGTCCATTGTCGGGGCAATCTTCATACAATGTGCAACTGCGTGTGCGCTTTCAATTGCGGGGATGATACCCTCTGTTCTCGAAAGATATTCAAATGCGTTTACAGCCTCTTCGTCTGTAACGGGAACATAGCTTGCTCTGCCCGTGTCGGCAAGGTTTGCGTGTTCGGGACCGATACCGGGGTAGTCAAGACCTGCCGAAATTGAATATACGGGAGCAATCTGACCGTATTCGTTCTGACAGAAGTACGACTTCATACCGTGGAAGATGCCGAGTGTGCCTGTTGCGATTGTAGCGGCAGTCTTTGGAGTATCCGCGCCGAGGCCTGCTGCCTCACAGCCGATAAGCTTTACATTTTCATCCTTGATAAACTCATAGAAAGCGCCCATTGCGTTGCTTCCGCCGCCTACGCAAGCCATAACAACATCGGGAAGTCTGCCTTCCTTTTCAAGCATCTGTGACTTGATTTCCTTGCCGATTACGCTTTGAAAATCACGGACAACAGTCGGGAACGGGTGCGGTCCCATTACCGAGCCGAGAACATAGTGTGTGTCAGAAACTCTGTTTGTCCATTCACGCATTGCCTCGTTCACGGCATCTTTAAGAGTCATTGTGCCTGTTTCAACGGCATTGACCTTTGCACCGAGAAGCTTCATTCTGTAAACATTGAGAGCCTGACGGATTGTGTCCTTTTTGCCCATAAAGATTTCACATTCAAGTCCTAAAAGTGCGGCTACGGTTGCCGTTGCAACACCGTGCTGACCTGCGCCTGTTTCGGCAATAACTCTTGTTTTGCCCATTCTCTTTGCAAGAAGGCACTGACCGAGGCAGTTGTTGAGCTTGTGTGAACCTGTGTGGTTCAAGTCCTCACGCTTGAGATAAATCTTTGCACCGCCGAGGTCTTTTGTCATTTTTTCGGCATAATAGAGAAGTGACGGTCTGCCTGCGTATTCACGCATAAGTGTGTCGAGTTCTGCAACAAACTCGGGATCGTCATTGTACCTGTTGTATGCCTCTTCAAATTCATTAATTGCATTCATCAGCGTTTCGGGAACGAACTGTCCGCCGTGAATACCGAATTTTCCTTTTGTCATCTTGATTCCCCTTAATTACTTTTATATCGTTCGTGTGTTTCACACACGGCTTATAAATCAATTTTTTATTTTCTGCCCGACAGCTCGTCAAGTGCGGATTTTTTGTCGGGATTTCTCATAAGGGTTTCACCTATGAGAACTGCGTTTACTCCTGCGTTTTCAAGCACCTTGATGTCATCCCGTGTTTTAATTCCGCTTTCGGCAACAAAAATAGTGTTGTCGGGAACAAGCTTACGGAGCTTTGTGCAGTTATTTATATCCACCGTGAAGTCACGGAGATTTCGATTGTTTACACCGATAATTCTTGCTCCTGCGGCAATTGCGGAATACACCTCATCGGCTGTGTGAGCCTCGACAAGTGCCGAAAGTCCGAGAGAGTCGCAAAGCTTAATCCACCTTCTGATTGTGTCCGTGTCAAGAAGCGAGCAGATAAGCAGTACGGCTGACGCACCGATTGTCTTTGCCTCGTAAATCTGATATTCACAAACTGTGAAGTCTTTTCTCAAAAGCGGAATACTTACATTCTTTGAAATCTCTTCAAGAAAAGCATTTTCGCCCTTGAACCACTTCGGTTCTGTCAGAACGGAAATTGCGCTTGCACCTGCATTTTCATAATCCTTGGCAATCTGAACATAGGGAAAATCCTCTGCGATAATTCCCTTTGACGGGGACGCTTTTTTGACCTCACAAATAAATGAAATATCCTTGCCTGCAAGCGCCTTTTCAAACGGAAATTCATTGCCTGTTTCCATTGAAAGTGCTTTTTGCTTTATCACTTCAAGCGGAACTTGCTTTTCGATTTCTTCATATCTTACTCTGTTGGCATCTGCAATTGTTTCAAGTATCATTGTGTCACCTTTATTCGTTGGAAGCCTTTGCAAATTCTTCAATCTTTGCATAAGCCTTGCCGCTGTCGATAATTTCGTTTGCAAGCTTTATGCCGTCCTGAATTGAATCTGCCTTGCCGCCTGTGCAAAGTCCGAGTGCGGCATTGAGAACAACGATATCACGCTTTGCGTCCTTAATTTCACCGCTGAGAATTTCTTTTGTAATTTCAGCATTTTCTTTGCCGTCACCGCCTGCAAGATCCTCGGGTGCACAAAGTTTAAGACCGTAATCTTCGGGATTGAGAACGAATGTGTTGAACTTGCCGTTGTCAATCTCACAAACCTTTGTTGTTGTTGTGAGAGTAACCTCGTCCATGCCATCCATGCCGTAGAAAACATAGCCTTTCTTAACACCGAGGTTTGAAAAAACCTGTGCAATCGGCTCAACAAGAGCCTCAGAATACACACCCGTTACCTGAAGGTCTGCGCCTGCAGGGTTTGTTAGAGGTCCGAGAACATTGAAAATGTTTCTGATTCCGATTTCCTTACGGACAGAACCTACATACTTCATTGATGAATGGTAGCCCTGTGCAAACATAAAGCAGATGCCTGCCTTGTTAAGAACCTCTTCGCTCTTTTCGGGAGAGATATTAATGTTGATTCCGAGCTGTTCAAGACAGTCTGCCGAACCGCTCTTGCTTGACATTGAACGGTTGCCGTGCTTTGCAACGGGGATTCCTGCGGCGGCAATTATAAATGCCGCTGTTGTTGAAATATTGAATGTGCCTGTACCGTCGCCGCCTGTGCCGACGATATCGAGTACATCACGGTTAGGCTTGATGTGGAGTGCTTTTTCTCTCATAACCTGTGCGCTTGCGGTAATTTCGTCAATTGTTTCACCCTTGATTCTCAAGGCTGTGAGATACGCCGCCATCTGCGACTGGGTTGCCGTGCCTGAGAACATTTCGTCCATAACCTGTGCCGCCTCATCAAAAGTGAGGTCATTGTCTGCAACCAACTTTTTTATTGCCTCTTTTATCATAAAGCTTCAATCCTTTCCGTGTTATTTGCAAAGTGTAATAAAATTCTTTATCATTTCCATGCCGTGTGAGGTGAGAATTGATTCGGGGTGGAACTGCAATCCGTAAAGCTCAAAATCCTTGTGCTTTACTCCCATAACCTCTCCGTCACGGTCTTCTGCAATTATCTCGAGTGTGTCGGGAACCGTATCTCTTTTCGCAATCAACGAATGATACCTTGCACCCTCAACAACCTTTGGAAGTCCGCTAAAAATTTTCTTGTCCGTGTCAACAATGATATCGCTCTTTTTGCCGTGCATAAGCTTTATTGCGTGGGCGATTGTTGCACCGTAAACCTCGCATATTGCCTGATGACCGAGGCAGATACCGAGAATCGGAAACTGTCCTGCAAGCTCCTTTATAACCTCCTCGCATATTCCGGCATCTTTCGGATAACCGGGGCCGGGCGAAAGGATGATGTGGGAGGGAGCAAGCTTTTTGATTTCGTCAACTGTTATTTCATCGTTTCTTACAACCCTGATATCGGGATTTACGCTGCCGCAGAACTGCACAAGATTGTAGGTAAAGCTGTCGTAGTTATCAATAAAAAGTATCATAAAGCGTTTACCTCCCCTGCATTTTTAACTGCATTCATAACGGCAAGAGCCTTGTTGTAGGTTTCCTCGTATTCGCTTTCGGGAACGCTGTCGGCTACAATGCCTGCGCCTGCCTGAACATAAACCTTGTCATTTTTCTTGACCGCCATTCTGATAGCGATACAGGTGTCGAGGTTGCCGTTGAAATCAACATATCCGAGTGCTCCGCCGTATACACCTCGTGGAGTTCTTTCAAGCTCTTCAATGATTTCACAGGCTCTGATTTTCGGAGCACCCGAAAGTGTACCGGCAGGGAGAAGTGATTCGATTGCATCAAAAGCGTCAAGTCCGTCCTTGAGCTTGCCCTCAACCTCACTGCAAATGTGCATTATCTTTGAATAGCGGAGAAGCTCCTGATATTTTGTAACCTTAACGGAATTAAATTCGGAGATTTTTCCGATGTCGTTTCGTCCGAGGTCAACGAGCATATTATGCTCTGCAAGCTCCTTCTCATCGTGAATAAGCTCGTCTGCAAGGGCATTGTCCTCTGTATCTGTCTTACCCCTCGGGCGAGAACCTGCAATCGGGAATGTGTTAAGCACTCCATTCTGAAGCTTTACAAGTGTTTCGGGAGAGGTGCTTATAATCTCATCACCGTCAATTGACATATAAACCATATAAGGTGACGGGTTTGTACTTCTCAGCACTCTGTATGCATTGATGAGAGAATTTTTGTAATCCGCCTCAAATCTTCTTGAAACAACACATTGGAAGATGTCGCCGTCAAAGATGTACTCCTTGGTTTTCTCAACCATTTTGCAGAATTCTTCTTTTGAATATGTGCTTGTAAATTCAACATTCCCGTCACTCTCAAGCTTTGGAAGGGGTTCGGGAGATATGATTGTCGAAATTATCTCTGCAATATCCTTTTTGGCAAGTTCATACTGCGCCTTGGTGTCGTTTGTTTTCATATTAACAATGATAATGAGTTTTTCTTTAAGATGATCGTAGGCTATAATCTTGTCGAAAAGCATCATATCAAAATCGTTTGTATCTCCTCTTTTGAGCTTTAAAACAGGCTCTGCAACAGAAATCATTGCGTAACCGAAATAGCCGACAAGACCGCCTGTGAACGGTGGAATGTCTTTGAAATGCGGAGTTTTGTAAACGGCAAGATACTCACGGAGAGCATCATACGGCTTTGCTGTTTTAACAACTCTTGCACCCTCGCCCGTAACCGTGAGAGTTCCGTTTTTGTACGAAAGCCTTGCCTTGGGGTTGAATCCGATGAATGAATATCTTGCCCACTTTTCACCGCCCTCGATACTTTCAAGAAGAAAGAATTTGTCGGATTTTCCTGCAATTTTTCTGAGCAGGTTAATCGGGGTAAATGCGTCAGCGTAGATTTCCTTGTAAATCGGAATAACGCTGTAATTGTCCTTAAGGTTTAAGACCTCATCGTAAGACGGTTTAATCATCGTACACCAACCTTTCTTTGGTAAAAGTTTTAAACATAAACAAAAAAGACCTTTGTCCCCACAAGGGACAAAAGTCTTGAAAAATCAACTTCTGCGGTACCACCCAAATTGACGATAAACGCCCGCTTTAACAGCATACTAACATATGCCTCTCACTTTAACGGTTGAGCTCCGTCGGAAACTACTTGCCAAAAGGCTTTCGGCCCGCCCTCACAAGTCCATTCGGCAAATCCTCTGCTGTCAGCTTACACCAACCGCTGACTCTCTGAAAGCTTTGGAAAAACCTACTATTCTTGCTCACAGGTTTTTTTCTTTATAGGACAATTATATGACTGTATTTTTGATTTGTCAACATTTTTTTACGGTAAATCAAAAATTCTGTTTGAGAAACTCAACAATGTTTTCAAACTGCATTGAATGTGATGCCTTAACAAGCACAACATCTCCGCTTTTAATTGTTTTAAGAATTTCGGGTTTTGCATCTTCGATTGTGTCAAACGCTTTGCCGTCTGCACCCTTTGCAAGCTCCTTTGCAAGCTCGCCTACGGTTATAACCGTACCGATATCCTTTGATTTTGCATAAACACCCGTGTCAAAGTGGAGTTTCAACTCCTCACTTCCGAGCTCCTTCATATCGCCGAGGATTGCAGCCTTTCTGCCGTCAAGGTTGGAAAGTGTGTCGAGGGATGCTCTGACGGATGTCGGATTTGCGTTGTAGCAATCGTCAATGATTTTGATTTTGCCTGTGTCAATAACATTTGCACGACTGCCTACTGTTTTGTATGAGGCAACGCCGTTTGCAATTTCTTCATCGGTAAGACCGAGAAGCTTGCCTGCGGCAGCAGCCGCAAGAGCATTCGTCACCATATATGTACCGATTGCAGGAATTTCAACATCAACATTTTTATTGTCAAAACAGAGTGTTGCAAGAACCCTGCCGTCACCGCTGTTTTTTATATTCTTTGCGTAAAAATCGTTCTTCTCGTCAAGTCCGAAGAAAACAGGCTTTTTGCCGTTTACGGTCTTAACGGTTGAAAGCTTATCATCATCGCCGTTAAGAATAAAATCTGCATTTTCACGGGCATTTTTGAACATTTCTGTTTTAGCCTTGAGAACACCGTCACGGTTGCCGAGATTTTCAAGATGACATTCACCGATGATTGTAAGCACGCAGATTGTGGGCTGAACCATTTCGGAAAGTCTTGTCATTTCGCCAAAATCGGAAATACCCATTTCGATAACAGCCGCCTCGGTATCCTCGGGCATTGAAAGAAGTGTCAGCGGAACACCAAGCTCGTTATTGAGATTACCTTGTGTTTTGTGGGTCTTGAACTTCTGTGAAAGAACGGCATAGAGCATTTCTTTTGTGGAGGTTTTTCCGACGCTGCCCGAAATTCCGATAACGGGAATGTCGAATTTTTCTCTGTAAGCCCTGCCGATTTTCTTGACGGCATCAAGTGTTGATGAAACGACAATGCAAGGCTTTGTCGCATTTTCGGGAGCTTTCTCGCACAATGCACACACAGCGCCCTGTGCAAAGCATTTTTCGATAAAATCGTGACCGTCAACACGCTCGCCCTTTATGGCAAGAAACAGACTTCCGTCCTTCACCTGTCGGCTGTCACGCTCAACAGAGGTTATTTTTGTGTTTTTAAGCGATTCGTCGCCGACATATTCGCCGTTGCAAGCCTTTGCAATTTCGGCAAGAGTAAAGTCTTTCATACTAACCTCTTATTAAAAATCAGATTTTTCTTTGGGATATTTTGCAAGTGAAATTTCAATAATCTTTTCGCACAAATCGGGGTAGCTTACGCCCTCTGCGGCAGCCTCCTGCGGAAGCAGACTGATCGGCGTCATACCGGGGAGTGTGTTTGCCTCGAGACAGTATGTGAAACCGCCCTTGTCAAGAAGGAAGTCGATTCGTGCATAGCTTTCAAGGTGAAGTGCCTCGTATGCCTCTGTTGCGGCATCACGGAGCTTTTTGTCGGTTTCTTCGTCAATGTCTGCCGGACAGGTTTCAACTGTTGCGCCTGCCTGATATTTTGCGGCATAATCGTACATTCCCGACTTAGGAGCAATCTCAATCGGCGGAAGTGCCCTGCCGCCGATAAGGCCGACGGAAAATTCTCTGCCTGTTACGAACTGCTCAACAACAATTTCGTCCTCATATTTGAGAGCCTCTTTAACAGCCTTTTTATACTGATCTGCATTCTCAACCTTTGAAACGCCCACGCTTGAACCGCCCGAACATGGCTTAACGATGCACGGGAACATATTCCATGTGAGAGCGTCCTTTTCGTTCTTGTAAAGCTCACCTGCTGGAGTGTTGATATTCTTCTGCATAAATACGCTTTTTGTAAGACCCTTGTTCATTGCAAGCGCAGAACCGAGATATCCCGAACCTGTGTACTTGATTCCGAACAAATCAAGCGTTGCCTGCAGCTGACCGTTTTCACCCTCACCGCCGTGAAGTGCAAGGAAAGTTATGTCTGCCTCGGCACAAATTTCAATTACATTTCTGCCGATATAGCGTGATGTTTTGTCAAGACGCTTTTCCTTTGCCTCTTTGATATTTGTTATTGTATTATCAACATTATCACCGATTGATACACCGTCGGTAAAGCTGTAATTCTGCTTGAAAAGTGCGTCAATGTCGCAGATGTTTTCCTCATAGCCCATAAATACATCAAGCAAAACAACCTCGTGTCCCTTGCTTCTGAGAGCCTCGGCAACAAGTGTGCCTGATGAAATTGAAACTTCACGCTCTGTGCTCAGTCCGCCTGCAAGAACAACTATTCTCATATATATTTCTCCCTCTGAAATGTTTTGTTTCTATTTTTATTTCTTTATTCTCTTTAACTCTGTCAGTCTGTTACCTTTTTAAAACAAGACTGTAACCTATATTATAATATTTTATTTATCCGATTGCAAGCAAAAAAGCAAATTTGTAGAATAGGGTATCATCATACTGTTTTACCGTTTAAAAACTGTATAATATTCAGATTTACGGCTTTCAACTCCTTGAAACGATATGTGAATAAATGTGTTGAAAATGTTAATAATTTGCTCCTGTTATTCACAATATACCGATATGCGGATAGTGTTATGCAAATTTGGATAGCTACATTCCGTGGATGAATAATTATAAATTTTAGTCCGTGTTTTTTCATAATGGGCGGTATTGTATAGAAAAGGGTTTGTGTTATACAATATTAATTGAAAAAGCAAACCAAAAAACCGACTTAAATAAGGATGTAAAAAAATGCAATTATACAAAAATTTCTGTAAAGAAACTACCGATGAAAACGGAAAACTGACAAGCTTTGAACTTGTGTTTCCCGAAAACTATAATTTTGGCTATGATGTTGTTGACAAAATGGCAGAGCTTGTGCCGAATGACACGGCAGTTGTGTGGACAAATCCCGAAAAAGAGGAAAAGATTTTCACATACTCCGACATCAGCAGACTGAGCAACAAGGCTGCAAATGTTTTCAGAAATCACGGCATTAAAAAAGGCGACAAGGTTCTTGTTATTCTGAAACGAAACTACGAATACTGGTATGTTGCCCCTGCACTCCACAAGCTTGGTGCGGTTATTATTCCCGCAACAAATCTTCTGACTCAAAGCGACATTTCGTATCGTGTTAACACGGCAGGTATAAAGGCAGCTGTCTGCACTCCCGATGAAACTACCGCCGAAGACATGCTTGCGGTTGCATCTCAGCCGAACACGCTTGAAACCGTTTTTGTTCCGAGAAGGCAGATTTTCGGTGCGGTTGATTTTACCGAAGAAGTTGAAAACGCTCCCGATACCCTTGAAAGAGTTGAAACAAAAGCAGAAGAGCCTATGGTAATTTACTTTACCTCAGGCACAACAGGCTATCCTAAGGCTGTTGAACACAATCATATCTACACGCTCGGACACATCATCACGGCAAAATACTGGCAATGTGTAAAAGACGGCGGACTTCACCTCACAGTTGCCGAAACAGGCTGGGCAAAAGCGTCATGGGGCAAAATCTACGGTCAATGGCTCTGCGGTTCAGCCGTTATGGTCTATGACTTTGACAAATTCTCTCCGGGCAAGCTGTTGCGTATAATGGAAAAGTACAAGGTTACAACCTTCTGCGCACCGCCGACAGTTTACAGATACTTCATTAAAAGGGGTATGGACAAGTACGACCTTTCTGCACTTTCTCACCTTACGACAGCAGGCGAGGCACTCAACAATGAAGTTTTTGAAGAGGTGTTTAAGCAGACGGGAATTGAACTTTGCGAGGGCTTCGGTCAAACCGAGTCGGTTCTTATGCTTGCAAATCTCAAAGGGGACAAGGCGATTGCAGGCTCAATGGGCAAGCCTACTCCGCTTTATGATGTACGAATTGTTGACGATGAATGCAACGAGGTTAAGCAGGGTGAGGTCGGCGAAGTTGTTGTATTCCCTCCAAAGGACAGAAAACAGCACGGAATTTTCATCACATATTATAACAACGAAAATCTTTATGAAAAGGTGTGGCGACACGGTGTATATCACACGGGTGACACGGCATATAAGGACGAGAACGGATATTTCTGGTATGTCGGCAGAGCCGATGACCTTATCAAAACAAGAGGCTTCAGAGTAGGTCCGTTTGAAGTTGAAAATGTTCTTATGCAATATCCGAATGTGCTTGAATGTGCGGTTATAGGTGTTCCGGACAAAGACAGAGGTCAGGCAATTAAGGCAATTGTCAAAATGACAGACGGCGCACCGCATGATAAGGAGCTTGAAAACAAAATCAAAACCTTCTGCAACAAGCGTATGGCAAGCTACAAGTGGATTCAGCACCTTGAAATTGTCGATGAATTCCCAAAAACAATCAGCGGAAAAATCAAGAGAACAGATTTAAGAGAAAATCACAAAGCATAAAATAAAGGCAATCAAAAGTAGGGGCGGTCATCGGCCGCCCGCCTTGATGAAATATTTTGTTTAGTCACATATGTTTTGGTGTGATAAATTTTGTGTATCGAAATTTGCACGCATTGCGTGCAATCGTGTGCGTTGCACACGAACGGGAGAACACGGTTCTCCCCTACATTATTTCGGTAACTGTATCTCATATATACAGTTTATTTTCATCATAAATTTTCTGCCTTTACTTGCGGGCGTCCAATGAACGCCCCTACAAATCGAAACGATTGTAAAATCGTTTCGATTGGCAAATACTGTTCGCCGCTACAGGCTACATTAAATATAACTACTATCATTTTATATATAAAGAAATAACCGCCCTGTACTGCCATACAAGACGGTTATAAAAAATAATTAGTTTTGAATAGCGAAACAGCTCAAGCCGTTTCCTTACTTATATATTAACATTAATTTTTTAATATGTCAATCTGTTTCGGTGTGTATTTTTGCATACCGAATTTTTATTTTATACATCAAACATTTCAATTGAACGGTCGAGAATTCCACGCATATAGGCTATGGCGATTCCGTAGTTTGTGAACGGAACTCCGCTATCAACCGAACGGTTCATTCGGCTGATTACCTCTCTTGAATTGAGCATACACGCACCGCAATGGATTGCAAGCGAAAATTCCGACAAATCGCTCGGAAAACCCTTTCCCGAGCTTGTCACGATCTCAAAATTTTTGCCCGTGTAATTTTTCAGCAATCGGGGAAGTTTTACCGTGCCGATATCGTCGCATTGCCTGTGGTGGGTACAGCCCTCGCTGATGAGAATTTTGTCACCGTCATTAAGCGACTCAATCGCCCTTGCACCGTTTACGGCAGTTTTAAGAAATCCCTTGTACCTTGCCATAAGAATTGAAAACGAGGTCAGTTTGATATCGTTCGGCACAATCTCCGAAACAGGCTTAAATACCTGACTGTCGGTTATGACGAGCTTTGGTTTTGTACCGAGATTTTTCAGAGTATCGGCAAGTTCACTTTCACGCACACAAACAGGGATTGCTCCGCTGTCGAGCAAATCACGGATAACCTGCTGCTGCGGAAGAATTATTCTGCCCTTGGGGGCGGCGGAGTCAATCGGGATTACAAGCACAACAAAGTCATTTTTATTAACAAGGTCACCGCAAAGCCTTTTATCGGATTTTTGTGCGTTTACAGCTTTTGCGATTTTCTCCTTTAAAAGTTCGATATTCGTATTGTTTTTTGCACTTACAAAAATTTTACCGTCAGTTGTATTATCAAGCAAATCACATTTGTTGAACACAATAAGATACGGAATTTTCTTCTCCTCAAAAAGCGATACAAGTTCGTTTTCAACCGAGGTCATTCCGATTGTTCCGTCAACCACAAGCACGGCAATGTCAACACGGTTCAGCACGGCTTTTGTGCGTTCAACACGCATTGTGCCGAGTTCGCCCTCATCATCAAAGCCTGCCGTGTCGATTATCACAACAGGACCGAGCGGAAGAAGCTCCATTGTCTTTTTCACAGGGTCGGTTGTTGTGCCTTTTTTGTCCGATACAAGCGACATATTTTGATTTGTGACCGCATTCACAACGCTTGATTTTCCTGCATTTCGTCTGCCGAAAAATCCGATGTGCAGTCGCTCTGCTGACGGTGTATCATTCATTCCCATTACACCCTCCGTCAAAATCTGAAATCACGCTTATTGTTGTTTCTTATGTCAAAGATATGTTCTTTGGCAATGGTGCGGACTTTTTCGTTGGGGATTTTTTCGAGCTCCTGTTCAATGAGTTTTTGACCGACATTCCTTGTATCATTACTTGCATAATCAACAAGATATTCTTCAAGCGTCATAAGGGCGTTGGGGTGGCAACAGTTCTGAATCTGACCGCTCTTGCAAAGCGACATAAAGCGGTCGCCCGTTCTGCCCTCACGGTAACAGGCGGTGCAGAATGACGGAATATAGCCGAGATTCATAAGCCACCTTACAACCTCATCAAGACTGCGGTTGTCGGAAACATCAAACTGAGCCGAATTTTCTTCTTCCGATTCGGGTTCGTCATATCCTCCTACGCTTGTGCGTGAGCCTCCGCTGATCTGAGAAATGCCGAGTTCAAGCACCTTTTTGCGAACGCTTTCGCTCTCTCGGGTTGAAATAATCATACCCGTATAGGGAACTGCAATTCTGATAATTGCTACTATTTTGGCAAAGGTTTCATCGTCAATTCCGTTGTCAAAATCATCGGGATTTATATCG
>ERZ791927.2109-NODE-2109-length-13426-cov-5.927455_pt1 | contig 13426 bp, 11 predicted proteins | sample MGYA00510130_ERZ791927 | MGnify/ENA primary metagenome ERZ791927 (study PRJEB30046, sample SAMN00792055) | human gut metagenome | study: EMG produced TPA metagenomics assembly of the A metagenome-wide association study of gut microbiota in type 2...
GTGCGGGTGGTGCGCGCCGAAGCGCAGGCAGCGGCGGCAGAACGCATCGAGCCGCTGCTCACCGAAACGGAAGCCGCCGTCTATCGCCGCGGCAGAAATGCCCACACCCCGCGCACCGGCAGGGACTACCACATGGCGACGGGGCTGGAAACGCTTTTCGGCTATCTGTATCTGAAAGGCGAGATCGACCGCGTGCGGACGCTTTTCGACGCATGCATGGAAACATAAACAAAGCGCGGGAAGGCAAATTCTCATGAGGATGTTTTTCAGCATCCATCTAAATCTGCCGATTGCGCGTGCAAACAAAAACACGCAGAATTCAGAAATGAACTCTGCGTGTTTTTTGTCTGCACTTTTCGTCCTTGAAAAACAGCCGAAAAAAACGGTATGATTAATGCAGAAAGAATAATCCCCGCGGGGGACGCGCCGTGCCATACGACAAAGAGACAAGGGATGCGCTTCAGGCGTACTGTGAAATGCATGATTTTACCGGAAATATCCCTGCCTTCGACGACAAAAGATATACACCCGCGCAACTTCAGATGTATGCTAAGGCGGAAAAGTTCTTTGCACAGTTATGGCTGAAGCTCCTTCCCGAAACGGGCAACAAGCGCTCGATGAGAAATTTTTCGAAAAACTATCCGCCAAGCTGTCTGAAAGAAGGCGACGCGGCGTATATTGCGGCTATGGTTGTCCGAATTACGGGCGATGAGAAACAATGCAAAGCCTGTGCAAAGGCACATGGAAAGACACCGGAGGAATTGACCGACAAAGAAATCGGGGATGTCGCGGACAGGCTTGCCGGGCTTTTCATGGAAGAGAGGATCAACGCACTGATGACGGCACAGAAAACGCCGGAAATCTTTGCGGCACTCCATAAGGGTGACACAAAGCTCACGGCGCACGGGGATTTCAACGATTCCGTGTGCGCAAATCACGACAAAATCAACTTTTTGAAAAGATGGACGCATTCCGATACGCAGCTCGGTGCGGCATTGTCGCTTGACGCAGTGACGGCAAGCAACATGGATGCCGTTGAAAATGCCGCTGATTTCTTTTCTCCCACCGAAAGCACGGAAGAAGCCTATATGGAACTGCGCAACGGATTTCTTGCCACACTGCCGGAGGATGACCGTGCGATTTTCATCATGCGGGAAAACGGTAAAACGCAGAAAGAAATTGCGGGGGCGCTCGGTTATAAGACGCGCAGCGCTGTGACCGACCGCCTGCAAGCTATGCGGGAGCCGTTTGAAATGTATATAAAAAAACAAGGGTAAGATACCGACAAATCGGAATTTGAAGAGGTGGTTAAGAGGAAAGACGGAAAACACCCAAACCCCAAAACAATCCATCCGATGGCAGGGTATGATAAAGAAATATAGGTAAAGCCGACGATTACAAATCCGAATAGTTTTGTCGGGGACTTTACTTATATTGCCCATTCCGGATGCAGTCTGCAACGGAGCACATTCCTTGCCCGGTCGCCTGTATCAGCCGAGTCGCAACATATTTGCAGTTTCCGGTTGCAGAAAAATACAGAACCGTATGTTTTCCTCCCGACGGTTTGATTTGCCGAATCTGTCATTTCCTGGGTTCCCCGTTTTCTTTCTCTTGCCCCGACAGCCGTTTCTCCATTTGCGCCTGCTTGGCAAGGATGGCGTTCACTTTATCGTAGAGGTCTTCAATCATGATCTCGGTCTTCAGATTCACCTTATAATCATTTTCCGCGCGGCGGCGGTCTTTTTCCTCCTGCCGGTTCTGACTCATCATAATCAGCGGTGCCTGAATGGCTGCCACGCAGGACAGGACGAGATTCAGAAGAATAAACGGATACGGGTCAAATGCTTTGGCCGCAAGAATGACGTTGACGACCATCCACAGAATCAGTACGCCGGTGAACGAGAAGATAAACGCCCAGCTGCCCGCAAATTTTGCAATGGTATCGGCTGCCCGCTGACCGAGCGTGTATTTTTCCTTTTCTTTTTCGGGACTGATCGAAATTTTACTGTCTGCCAAAAGGTTCAGCACTTCTTCGTCCGTCATATCGTGACGAATATCTTCCAGCACCTCTTTCAATAATTTTCTGTTTTCTTTCATGATGGTTTTTGCCCCCTGATCCAATCTTTTTATTCGTCATCCGTTTGCGGCATGGTCCGCAAAAAGAAATCCGGGCCTTCATTTCGGCACAGCAAAATCGCTGTGCCGAGCAACCGTTCTGTGTACCTTTCCGGATCATCGAGAGGTATCGGGAAATCATCCCGGATTCTCCCGGAGCGGTACAGAACTGTGTTGCGGTGGGTGAACGGTGCGCCGCAGGTCTTTTTGAGCGAACGGCTGTAAATCAGATGGAAGTACAGTGTTTCACCGTATTGCGTTTCCTTCTTTCGGCCGTGTTCGGCGAGTGCCCGAAGTTCCGGAGAGATCGGATCACTGCGGGATTCCGGATTTTTAAGAAGCAAAGGCGTTCGCAATTGCGCTGCAAAACAGACATTTTCACCGTGATAGCTGCTTGCTGTCATCATATTCAGCGGTCACGCGCGCCGCGGAAACCCGCTTGATGGTCTCGGTTTTATAGGGTGAGGTCTCGCCGCCGTTGCCATAGAGGAAGTAATATCCCTCCGGCGTGCGGTACAGCCGCTCCTCAAAGCCGGCGGGGTCACCGAAGTTCCCCTCGCTGCGCGCTTTGATGAGCGTGGCGGTTTCGGTGTCATAAAGACGATTGCAGATGGTTTTTTGCATAACGATCCACTCCTTTTTTATTTTATCCATTGTCAGTATACACGATGTCGGGGAAAAAATACAGTGGATTTTGACGAAAAACGGCGTCGGCGGAAAAAATTTACATTTTCAAAAAAAACGCGAAAAGCCCCGTCCTTACTGCCTTTTTTTCGTCTTTTGCCGCTGCCGTTTTCGTGCAATACGGAAAATTTTGCAAAAGAGGATTGACAAACGGCAAAGAACCGCATAATATTTTCATGTGAAAGCGGCATTGCCGCTAAAAAATCAGGAGGATGAGTTTTCATGGTATTGGAAAAAGTTGCGGCGATCCTGTCCGCACAGTTTGAAGTGGATGCAGATACGATCACGATGGACACCGACTTTGTGGAAGATCTCAACGCCGATTCGCTGGATGTTGTGGATATGCTGATGTCGCTGGAAGATGAGTTTGACGTGGAGATCCCCGACGAGGAGATCGAAAACATTCATACGGTGGGCGATCTGGTCTCCTACATCGAGGAGCACATGTAAGAAAGACCGTGGGGCTGTCGCAAAAGCGGCAGCCTTTGTTTTTTGGGGGTGAGGGATGTGTGGACGGTTGAGCCGATGACGGCGGCGGACGCGGCGGCGGTTGCCGCGCTGGAGCGGACATGCTTTGCGCACCCGTGGTCGAAAGATGCCGTCGCCGCAGAACTCGAAAATCCCGCCGCCGTGTTTTTGGTGGCAAAAACGAAAAGCGGGGAGATCGGCGGCTATGTCGGGATGCTTTGCGCTGCCGACGAGGGTGCGATCACGAATGTCGCGGTGTTGCCGCACTGCAGGCGAAAGGGCTGCGCCGACGCGCTTTTGACGGCGCTTTGCGCGCGGGCGGCGGGGCTTTGCCGCATTGCCCTTGAGGTGCGGGTGAGCAACACAGCGGCGATCGCGCTGTATGAAAAGCATGGGTTTTTGAAGGTCGGCGTGCGCCCGCGCTTCTACCGCACCCCGACCGAGGACGCCTATATCATGATACGGGAACGGAGAGTGGAAGATGTACATACTGGGAATTGAGTCCTCCTGCGACGACACCGCCGCGGCGGTGGTGAGAGACGGCAGGGAGATGCTGTCAAACGTCGTGGCATCGCAGGTGGAAGAACACCGCCTCTATGGCGGCGTGGTGCCCGAAATTGCGTCAAGACGGCACACCGAGGCAATCTCCGCCGTGGTGGAAAAGGCGCTTTCGGACGCGGGCATGACCGTCGCGGACGTTGACGGCATCGCCGTGACCTATGCGCCGGGGCTGATCGGCGCGCTGCTGGTCGGCGTGAATTTTGCAAAGGGGCTGGCACTGGCGACGGGAAAGCCCCTCATCCCGACGCACCATCTGCGCTCGCACATCGCGGCAAACTATCTGGCACACGCGGAACTGAAGCCGCCCTTTTTGTGTCTTGTGGTGTCCGGCGGACACAGCCATATCGTCGAGGTGAAAGACTACACCGATTTTCGCGTTGTCGGCAGAACGCGCGACGACGCGGCGGGCGAGTGCTTCGACAAAGCGGCGCGCGCCATGGGGATGCCCTATCCCGGCGGCATCGCGCTCGACAAGATTGCCGAGGACGGAGACGAAACGGCGTTTCATTTTCCGCGGCCGCGCGTGGACGGCAGCCCCTATGATTTCAGCTTTTCGGGGCTGAAGACCGCGGTGCTCAATATGCTGCACAACGCAGAGCAAAAGGGGGAGACCCTGCCGAAAGCCGACGTGTGTGCGTCATTCCGCAAGGCGGTCGTCGACATGCTGTCCGAGAACTTTTTGCAGGCAGCGGCGGACACGGGTGCAAAAACGCTGGTGCTGGCGGGCGGCGTTTCCGCCAACCGGGGCTTGCGCCGCCGACTGGAGACGGAATGTGCAAAACGCGGACTGGGGCTGTTCATGCCGCCCGTTTCGCTGTGCGGCGACAACGGCGCGATGGTCGCGGCACAGGGGTATTATGAGCTCACGGCGGGACACACGGCGGGCATGGATCTCAACGCGATTGCATCTTTGTCGATCGAAAATTGTGAATAATTTTTCAAAACTTATATTTTGCTCTTGAAATCCCGGAAATTTGTCGTATAATGTTATTCGACGGAAGATGGTTTTCGATGAAGACCTTCCGATTATATCCGTATTTTACGGAAAGGAGAGGCAATTATGACCAAGAATGCATCTATCCTCAAGTGGGTAGAAGAAAAGAAGAATTGGTTGCAGCCGGATGAGGTCATGTGGATCGACGGCAGCGAGGCACAGTTGGAGATGCTGCGCGCGCAGGCGTGCCAGACCGGCGAGCTGATCAAGCTGAATGAAGAGAAGCTGCCGGGCTGCTATCTGCATCGCTCCAATCCGAATGATGTGGCGCGTGTCGAGGGCAGAACCTTTATCTGCTCCGAAAAGGAAGAGGACGCCGGTCCGACCAACAACTGGATGGCGCCCGACAAGGCATATGCGCTGCTTGACGACATCACCAAGGGTGCCTATCACGGCCGCACCATGTATGTCATTCCCTATGCGATGGGTGCAATCGGTTCTCCCTTTGCCAAATACGGCATCGAGATCACCGACTCCATCTATGTTGTGGTGAGCATGGCGATCATGACCCGTATGGGTGAGGCGGTCTATGACGCGCTGGGCGACAGCGAGGACTGGATCCGCGGTCTGCACTGCAAGTGCGATATCGACGCCGAGAAGCGCTATATCTGCCACTTCCCGCAGGACAACACCATCATTTCCGTGAACTCCGGCTACGGCGGCAACGTTCTGCTTGGCAAGAAGTGCTTTGCACTGCGCATCGCTTCGAACCTCGGCAGACAGGAAGGCTGGCTTGCAGAGCATATGCTGATCCTCGGCGTGGAGTATCCGAACGGCGAGAAGAAATATGTGGCGGCGGCGTTCCCGTCCGCTTGCGGCAAGACCAATCTTGCCATGCTGATCCCGCCGGAGCTGTACCGTGAAAAGGGCTACAAGATCTGGTGTGTCGGCGACGACATCGCCTGGATGCGCATCGGTCCGGACGGCAGACTGTGGGCGGTCAACCCCGAGAACGGCTTCTTCGGCGTTGCACCGGGCACGAACATGAAGTCCAATCCGAACGCCCTCATTTCCACCAAGAAGAACACCATCTTCACCAACGTAGTGCATAACCTCGACGACAACACCGTGTGGTGGGAAGGCATGGATAAGAACCCGCCGAAGAACGCGGAAAACTGGAAGGGCGAGAAGTGGGATTGCACCGACGGCTCCAAGGGCGCGCATCCCAACTCCCGTTTCACCGCACCGGCAAAGAACTGCCCCTGCGTGTCTCCGGAATTTGACTCCCACACCGGCGTGCCGATTTCCGCGATCGTGTTCGGCGGCAGACGTGCCAAGACCGCTCCGCTGGTCTATCAGTCCCGCGACTGGAACAACGGCGTGTTCGTCGGCTCCATCATGGCGTCCGAGACCACCGCTGCCGCGACCGGCGCTGTCGGCGTTGTGCGCCGCGATCCTATGGCGATGCTGCCGTTCTGCGGCTATCACATGGGCGACTATTGGGCACACTGGCTCGAGATGGGCGAAAAGCTCGGCGACAAGGCGCCGAAGATCTTCAACGTCAACTGGTTCCGCACCGACGACGAAGGCCACTTCATTTGGCCGGGCTTCGGCGACAACCTGCGCGTGCTGGAGTGGATTTTGAAGCGCTGCGAGAACAAGGCGGACGCCGTGGAGACCCCGATCGGCTTCGTGCCGCATGCTGAGGATATCAACATCGAAGGTCTGGAGATTTCTCTCGACACCCTGAAGGGTCTGCTCAATGTCGACCGCGACCTGTGGAAGAGCGAGACCGCGGGCATCACCGAGTTCTATGCCAAGTTCGGCGACAAGCTCCCCGAGGAGCTGCGTCACCAGCTGGATGCGCTCAAAGCGCGCCTCGGCTGAGACCATACACTGTAAAAAAATCGGCTGTGCATTTTTTGCACAGCCGATTTTTTTGTTTTTTATGTTTCCTGATTTTCCAGATCCTGAAGCGCTGCCCGCACTGCCGCGACCACGAATGCGGAAAAGGTGCAGTCCTTTCCCGTGATGGCGGTTTCCACCGCCTCGATCACATCGTTCGGGAAACGGATCGTTTTGTTTGTCGTCGGCGGTATCACCGGAATATGAAAGCTGCCCATCGGGTTCACCTCGCAATACATTTGTACTGCGTTTAGTGTATGGTAGCCGGAGTTGAAAATATGCATTGCATTTGCAATGCGACGGTGCTGTCATACTATCGGGTGATATACATGGCGGAATTTTGCTTTGCATGCCGGAACAAACTTATGGGGACTGATGATCCGCCCCAAAAATTGATAATCTCCAAGGAGACAGACTTCTGTGAGGGGTGCGGCGAGCGGAAGCCGGTAGTTATAGGCGTTAGTGAAAGACACCGCAGACGGAAACGGTTTTTAGCACGAATTGTTTATTTCTGTAAAAAAGTACTGACTGAAAAAGGTTGTTGAACTGTCTCTCAAAGCAGCTGCAGCAGTTCCTGCGCGGAGAGGGCGGAAAGCGAGGTGATGCCGCCGGACAGCACCGCGTCGGCGATCTCCTGCTTTTGCTCCTGCAGGCGGAGAATTTTCTCCTCGACCGTGTTCTGCACCACAAGGCGCACCACCTGCACGGGGTTTTCCTGTCCGATGCGGTGGGCGCGGTCGGTCGCCTGCTGCTGCGCGGCGAGATTCCACCACGGGTCATAGTGAATGACCACATCTGCACCCGTGAGATTCAACCCCGTGCCGCCTGCCTTGAGCGAAATGAGAAACACCTGCGTGTCGCCGCTGTTGAACGTCTGCACAAGCTTCGTCCGCTCGGCGGCGGGGGTTGAGCCGACCAGCGTCATGTGCGAGATGCCCGCGCGGTCGAGATCCTTTTCGAGAATGGCAAGCATCGAGGTGAACTGCGAGAAAAGCAGGACGCGGTGACCGTTGTCGCACGCCTGCCGCACCACCTCAAGGCACGCCTGCCGCTTGCAGCTGACCGCCTTATATCCGTCGGTGCACAGCGACGGGTCGCAGCAGATTTGCCGAAGCCGCATCAAAAGCGTCAGCACCGACAGGCGACTTTTTTCGAACGTGCCCGCCGCCAGCTCCGCGTGGATCTTTTGCTCCACCTGCGCCGCACAGGCGGCATAGAGCTTTTCCTGCTCCTCGTCCATGGTGGCGGTGAGCACCTGCTCCGTTTTCGGCGGCAGTTCCTTCAGCACGTCCTTTTTCAGCCGCCGCAGCAGAAACGGCGCGATGATCGCGGCAAGGCGGGACAGTGGCGCCATTTCGCCGTCCTTCACGATGGGCTGTTCAAAATGCTTTTTGAAATAGCTGTAGCTGTATAAAAAGCCCGGCATCAGGAAATCGAAAATGCTCCAAAGCTCCGACAGCCGATTTTCCATCGGCGTGCCGGTCAGCGCAAAGCGCCGCTCGGACACGATCGCCTTGACCGCACGGGCGTTTTGCGTCTGCTGATTTTTGATGTATTGCGCCTCATCCAGGATGTGATAGTGAAAGCGCAGATCCTTATAGAGCAGGATGTCGCGCTTTAAGAGATCATAGGACGTCACCAGCACGCGATAGTCGCCGATGTCGGACAAAAGTGCCGCACGCAGCATGGCGTCGCCCGTCACCGCCATCACCGTCAGGCTTGGTGCAAAACGGTGCAGCTCGCACACCCAGTTGAGCACCAGCGAGGTCGGGCACACCACAAGCGAGGGGAGTGAGGAGCGCGTCTCATCAGAAAGCAGAAGACTGATGATCTGCAGCGTCTTGCCGAGTCCCATGTCGTCCGCCAAAATGCCGCCGAAGCCCGCCGCGTCCAGCGCGCGCAGCCAGCGAAAGCCGTCTTTCTGATACGGTCGCAGCACGTTTTCGAGCGTTTCCGGCACGGGATAGGGCGCTTTTGCGGCATTTTCGATCTCGTCTGCCAGCGCCTTGAACACCGCCGCCCGGTGAAAATGCAGCTGTGGGCGGCTTGCCATGAGGGATTGCAGCTGCAGCGCGCGATAGCGCGGCAGCGTGATTTTGCCGCTTTTCAGCTCGGCGGGGGACAGCGCCAGCTCGTCGGTGAACGTCAACAGTGCCTGCACATTTTCGTCGGAAAGCGACACGAACGTGCCGCTTTTCAGCCGTGAAAAGCGTTTGTTTTCGCGAAATGCCGCAAGCAGTGCCGCAAGCTCGCTTTTGTCCCACTGCGACAGGTCGACGGAAAGCTCCAAAAGGTCGCCCGAAATGTTCACGCCGACCGAGACCTTCGGCGGCGGGGCGGGACGCAGACGGCGGAACGCATCGGTGGCAAACACCTCGCAAAGCGCTTCCAGCTGCGGCAGCCCCTCGGTCAGAAAATCAAACAGCCGCTCGTCATCATCGTGCAGCGTCGCTTCGCCCGTCGACGGCAGAAAGCCGGTGAAATATTGTTCAATGAGCGACTGCACCGCCCATTCGCCGCGCAGATCGCGGCATTCGTTCGATTTTGCGGGGGTGAAAAGAGCGATTTGCCGCTCGCCGTAGCAAAACTGCACGGCGGCGGTGACCGTGCCCCCCTCGCGGCAGTCGAGATAGAGACTGGTCAAGAGCGGCTTTGGTAAAAAGCTGCGCCACCCGTCGTCCCCCGTGATGGGCAGGATCGGCTCGACCACCGTCAGCACCTTGGCGCAAAAAGCGGGCAGATCGTCGTCGGAAACGGTCAGCTCGCCGCCCGCCGTGTGGGCGGCAATGAGCCAGTCGCGGGCGTTTGTAAAGGCGGGGGTGGTGCGAAAGAGGGCGGTGTCGGTCGCGACAAAAAAGTGCTCCGCGCCGTAAAACGGCACGGCAAACGGTGTTTTGAAGGCAAAGCCCGCCTTGCGCTTTTCCGCCGTGACGGAAAGCGGCGGATCGCCCGCCGTGAGGGCGAGGGAATAGGTCTGCCGCTCCATGCGCACGGAAAGGTTTTGTCCCTCATACAGTTCAAAAAGGCGGTCGCACGGGGCGGGGGACAGCGGCAGCTCCCGCCCCGTGGGGGCGCATCTGCCCATCGCGCGCAGCGCGCGCTTTTGCGCGAGCAGCAGGGAAAGCAGCCTTTGCCCGTCGGCGGTGAAGGCGTTTTCGGTGTGATAAAACGAGAACTGTTCACTGTAGGCGAAGTCCTCGCCGCGCTCCATCGCGTCAAAAAAGCGGGAGATGTTTTTGACGATATAGCTGCGCTTGCCGCCGCCGACCGTCAGCATCAGCGATGCCTGCCCGCCTGCCAAAAGCAGCGTCGGGGTGAGGGTGATCGGCTCGGCGGTTCTGTGCACGGCGACGGCTTCACCCGCAAAATAGCGGTTCATGAGCTGCCGCGCCGCCTCGGCGGTGGGTGTGTCGGCGTCATAAAGGCAGGAAGCGGGCGTCAGACCGCCGATCATGTCCTTGTAGTATTTGTCCGCCAGCGTCGCCACGATGTGGCGGCACGCGCCGTCCTCAAACTGCCCGCAGGAGCAATAGAGGTATTCCGGCTCGCCCGCCGTGTCAAAGCCGACCTCGGTGATGAGCGGCTCGTCCTGTTCACCGCGCACGTCCGCCGTGATAAATTCCGCATAATAGCGGTTTTGCTCGCGGCGCAGATTTTGCACCTTTCCCGCGTTATACAGGCTGATGCCGCGCAGGTATGCCTGATGGTTGCGCGAGAGCGCCGCGATCTTTTTGAGCGAAAACAAAGCCATGCCCTTATCTCCTTTCGGGGTATCCTAACAGTATACACCCAAAAGCAATCTATAGCAAGCGTTTATGAGGTATAATCCTCCAAAAGCCGTTCGAGCGCGCCCGCATCGGACACGGGAATGCCTGCGGACAGCCGCGCCTGCTCGTCCTGCGGCAACGCCGCGATCGCCACGTCATACAGCTTCATCGGAAATCGGCTGTCCCCCTCGAAAACGGCGAGCTTGCCGTCAAACACGCCGAGGGTATAGGCAGCCGTCTTAGCGGCGACGGGCGGTTCTTCGCTTTTCACAAAGCGCAGATACACAAAGGCACAAACGCCGGTCGCGAGCGCCGCGCAAAAGGCGATCGTAAGGACGATCGCCCGCATGGTCAGGTTTTTCATCGTATCACACTCCCTTTTTCTAGTATGGATGCGGCGCGTCGGGGATATGCAAACATTGACATTTTCTAAAAAATGCGGTATGCTAGGCATAATACCGACGGATACTGTCAGAAGAAAAGAGAGGTGATTTCCGCTTGGCAGGAAAGTTCGATAAAAAGCTGCGGTCCGCGGACCGCAAAATGCGGAAATTTTTTCGTAATATTCCGAAAAAGATCAAGCGCATCCCGACGCGTATAAAGCAATACGGCGAGGTCGCGGCATATCTTTTCAAGCACCCGAAGGAGATCCGCCGCCTGCTGCCGTCAAAGGCAAAGGTCGGGCGCTTTTTCCGCAAGACCGGACGGGTGGTGCTGACGGTGTTTCTCGTCGGCGTCATCACGGTGAGCTTGATCGGGTGCATCATGGTCGTGTATGTCGTCAACAACTTTGACGGCACGACGGGTCTGCCCGACCTCAACAACCTGTCGATGGACAAAACGTCCATCATCTGGGTTAAAAACGAGAAAACGGGAAATTTTGAGGAATACCAGCACTTAGAGGGCGTCAACTCCATCTGGGTAGACATGGAAAAGATCCCGTATTATATGCAAAAGGCGGTCATCGCCATCGAGGACGAACGCTTTGAGTCGCACTACGGTGTTGACTGGAAGCGCACCGTTTCCGCCTTTGCCAACCTCATTTTCCACTTTTCCTCGGTCGAATACGGCGGCTCCACCATCACCCAGCAGCTCATCAAGGTCACGACCGGTGAAAATGAGCACCGCTGGTCGCGCAAGATCACCGAAATTCTGCGCGCCGTGGAAATGGAAAAGCTGTATACAAAGGATCAGATCTTAGAGGCCTATCTCAACAATCTGCCGCTGTCCGACAACATCGTCGGTGTGGGTGCGGGTGCGAACTATTTCTTCGGCAAGGAGATCGACGAGCTGTCGCTTGCCGAGTGCGCCGTGCTGGCGGGCATCACGCAGAACCCCTCCCGCTATAACCCCTATACGCACCCCGACAACGTGCGCCGTCGGCAGCAGATGATCCTCTATAAAATGAACGAGCTCGGCTTCATCACCGACGACGAGTATATCCAGGCGGCGGGCGAGGAGCTGCACTTCAAGAGCAGCATGAAGCACACCGCGACGTGGGATTATTATGTCGACCTGGTGATCGAGGACGTCATCAAGGATCTCATGGAGCAATACGGCTACACCAAGGGCTATGCCACCCAGCTGGTGTTCTACGGCGGATTGAACATCTATTCCGCCGAGAATCCGAAGCAGCAGGCGGCGGTGGAAAAGATCTATGCGGACGAGAAGAATTATCCCGCAAAGCTCGACAGGGACAAAGACAAGGAAGACCCACAGGCGAGCCTTTTTGTCATGGACTATGACGGCAGAGTGGTCGCCACCATCGGCGGCAGGGGAGAGAAAGAGGGCAAGCGGTCGTATAACCGCTCCACTATGTCCTATCGCTCGCCCGGTTCGTCCATAAAGCCGCTCACGTCCTACGGTCCGGCGATCGCAAACGATCTGGTGCATTGGTCGAGTGTGATACGCGACGCGCCGATCATGAAGGTCGAGGGCACGCCGTGGCCCGCCAACTACAATTCCAAGCCGCGCGACAACGGCAATGTGTTCCTCTACTACGGTCTGCAGCAGTCGCTCAACACGGTGGCGGCAAACCTGGTGCAGCAGCTGACGCCGCAAAAGAGCTTTGACTATGCGACATCCATCTTCAAGCTGTCGTCGCTGGTGAAATCGCAGACGGGCGACGACGGCATGATCTATACCGATATCGCCTATTCGCCGCTGGCGCTGGGCGCTCTGACAAAGGGCGTCTATGCCCGCGATATGGCGGCGGCGTATGCCGTATACGGCAACGGCGGCTATTATAACGAGCCGTATTCCTATTACAGTGTGTATCAGAACGGCACGATGGACGACGGCAAGGAGCTGCTCAAAAACGGCGCGGTCAACATCCGCGTGATGGACGAGGACTCCGCCTATGTCATGAACCGCATGATGCAGCGCGTTGTGCGCTACGGCACGGCCCGCAACATTAGCGGCTCGTGGCCGAACATGGAAGTGTTCGGCAAGACGGGTACTGCCGAAAGCAACCGCGACGTGTATTTCTGCGGCGGCACGCCGTATTATGTCGGCGCGTCGTGGTTCGGCTATGACAACAACCAAAAGCTGGTCGGCACACAGACGGGCTATGCCCGTTCGCTGTGGAACAAGGCAATGCGGGCGCTGCACAGCGGTGTCGAGGGTAAGGCGTTCGACAAAAAGGGCGAAACAAGAGAGTTGGAATTCTGCACGGCGTCCGGCGAGCTGGCGACCGATAAGTGCCCGAAGACCGATGTGGGCGTGTATAAAAAGTCCAACACCCCCGGCGCGTGCAAAATGCACGGCGGCAATCTGAAGACCACGGCGACCACCGCCGACCCGAGCGCGACCACAACGCCGACAACGGGCGCGACAACCGTCCCCGCCACCTCGTCGACCGACAGCACAACAACGACGACGACCCCGCCGACCACCGTCGCCACCACGGCAGCGACAACAACGGAAGAGTGAAAAACATCACCCCATCGCCGATAGGCGGTGGGGTGATGTCTCAGTGTGTCAAAAAACTTGT
>ERZ791927.2117-NODE-2117-length-13369-cov-16.636848_pt1 | contig 13369 bp, 17 predicted proteins | sample MGYA00510130_ERZ791927 | MGnify/ENA primary metagenome ERZ791927 (study PRJEB30046, sample SAMN00792055) | human gut metagenome | study: EMG produced TPA metagenomics assembly of the A metagenome-wide association study of gut microbiota in type 2...
TAAAAATATATAATTCTTTTCCCCTTTAAGAAAATTATAAAAAAGGGAAAAAAGATGCATAAACAGATAAAATCTTTAAATATCAATAAATTAAAAAATTAATTTACATCTAATTTTTAAAGTTGGCACAGCAGTTGCTACTGTTAACACTGTAGCGAATTAACATTTCGTTTTATTGATTTGTTCTGAAGAGAAAATCTTCAGATTTGTGAAAGGAATGCTGAAAACAAAGGCTTTTGTAAAGTGACCGTGTAAGAGTTCACATTTTATACAAACTTACAAAGATTTTAGTTTTTTATAGTTCTTTTAAAAATTCATAACTGAACAGATAAGTCAGTTGTTGAATTAAAGATCCTTTACTTGAAAGAGCAATGGAATCTTTGAGTTTTACCTGAAGTTGAAATGAGAAGTGACTATTTCAACTTTTAAAAACTCAGCAAATATCAACTAAAAAGATAAACAGATCATGAAAGGAGAACGAATATGCCACAGGTAATCATCGCTACTTTAAAGCAGGATTTAACTCGTGCTTATGCTCTTTTTGAAAAGGTTCTCGATTTCTCTGTTCTAGCAGGAATTTGTTTGTCCATAGTTGGCCCTTATTCACATGTGGTAGGTGATCTTTTATCTATCTGTTTAAACGGCGCAGTATCTCAGGTTGCATCTTTAAGAGTGGGTATTCTGATTGTGAAAAAGTACACCACAAAGCAAGGCTAAGCCTTGCTTAACTAGTCGTTGAAAAAAACAAGGCCAAAAGTAAGAAAACTTAGGAGAGACAAATGTTAGTACCAGAAGATTTCATCTATATCGCAGTTTACATGCTGTTATCAGTTTTGATCGTAGTGTACTGCAAGTTATGCAAGATTAAAAACAGTCAGGCTGTATGTGGTGTCACTCTGTTTTCAGTGATGTACTGGCTCTTTTTCTTTAGTGATGCCTTTGTAAAGTGAGGTCCAACAAGTGAGGTACCAGAAAATTTGAATCTTTAAAAGATAAACATAAGAGCTTCAAAAGAATTTGAGCCTAAAGATTTAAAAATAAACAGGAGAGATACATGACCTCAGTAGAAATTGTCTTGATGATTTTGAGATATTTAATGGCTTTAGCCTTGGTGATAATTGCCTTCATACTGATTAGACGCACTTTCTCTAAGAATAAGTCAGAGAGTAACAGAGAATTAAGAGGGGGGGTAAAAGTGGTCTTAGGCTTTTGCGCAGGATACGGGATCATGAGTATGTTTGATCATCTGATAGATTACATTTTTTCTTGATTTGGGAATTATCAGGACTAGGGAATTTTCAGAGTTAAGAAAATATTATGGCATTAGTGGTTAGGAATTAACTGTCGCTTTAGAGAGTTTACGTTTCATTTAAAGAGGTGAAAATGCAGTTTTGGTTGTACTTTGGCATTGTAGTCATCTATGTGATTGGTCTTGGTGTTTTCATAACTTTCTGGAAAAAATTTAAGTGCCCACATTCAGAAATATTGTGGCAGTTTGCTTACTACACAATATTTTACTGGACCTGCATGTATCTTTCAGTGTGAGTCCGTCTTGGCTTGTTTTACAAGATTAAGGCGTGAGTACAAGGGAAAAGACTGGATGTAAGGTGTGTGAATATAAAGCGAGTTAAAAGAAACAGAAATCTTTAATGAGCACTATTACCGTAGGTAATTAAAAGAAGTAGTAGCTCATAGAGTTCTTCTCAGGTTGCGTTTCTTACTTTTTGCAGCCTGAGCTTTTTAAAGTAAATAGCGATTAAAAGTAAAACTGAACTAAGTTTTTTGTGCTTTTAAGAGGAATTGATGATGGATCAGTGTGTAAACGTAGTTCGTGTAGCTCCTGTTGTGCCTTTAGGTGCGGCAATTGTCATAATATTGACTTTTACAGCAGCAGTTATGCTTATCTATGCTGATTTAAAAGTTTTTGAAAAAGGCAGAACATGGTATTCACGCATTGTTTGGTATATGCCAATGTTCAGTGTCATGGCTTTAATCGTATTGCAGTTTGTAAAGTTAAGCTATAGGTAAGAGTAAAAGTCTGCTAAGAGAAGTTAACATTAGGTCTTTAAAATCAGCCTTAGCATCGGTAAAGCGCTCTTAAAGTCAGATTTGGCATTTGCACAATTAAAGCAATTACACAATTAAAACAAATTTGAAGAAACGGAATACAAACTACAGTAAAAAAGAATTCAAAATGAAAAAATTATTAGTAATCGTATCATTAGTTTTAGCTTTAACCTCAACTAATTCAGCTTTTGCTGATCCTAAGCCACAAGGCTTTGAGCTTGGCAAAGCTACCATTGAGGATGTGCAAAACACTTATAAGACCACAGATGCCGGTATCAGTGCCTACACAGAAGGCAAAATGCTAAATGTTGATGCATATGAGGTAGGTCTTCAGGATCTTCAAAAAGTGCTGTTCATCTTTAATCCAGATGGCACATTAAGTGTCGTAGATATGACCTTTAGAAAGACCAAGTTTGATGAACTCTACGGTCAGCTCAACAAAAAATATAAGCTCGTTAAAAAGCAGATCCCATTTGTTGGCAACAAGTATGCTGAGTATAAGAATGGTAAATCAACCGTGAAACTTGATGCACCTCATATGAGCTTTGAGATAGACGTAATCTACGGTCAGAACTCCTTCTTTAAAAACATGAAAGAGGTTAACAACCGCCAGGAGCAACAGCGTAAAGACAAGCAGGCTTCAATGCTGTAAAGAAAAACAAGTCCTGCTCCTTTGGCGCAGGCATGTTACAGTATAAAAACAAAGAACCTGGAGAGAGAATGAACCATTCATTGAGAGCATGCATTAAAAATACAGCTAAAACCACAATGATCTGTACTATGATCATGCTTACCGCCTGTTCTACAATATCTGGCAATAATGCTAAGGCCTCTTCAGATAAGAAGATGGTATGTAGTCTTTCAGCAACTGCAATCTGTGAGAACGCTAACAATAATAGTGACAATTTCAATGCTGAAATTCTCGCCAACAATAAAGATAGTAATGGCAACAATAGTGCCGGAGAATCTAGCTTAGGACACAAGATTGTAGGTTATACTGCATTAGGTCTTGCTATAGTGTTTTATCCAGGACTTTTGATCTTAGATCACAATGTCAGCTCTCATCCTCATCGTTAAATGAGGCGCTCAAAAGTTCTATTTAGATAGGTTTTAGGTCTATTTAGATAGGCTATAGAGAAGATTAAAGAATAAGAAAAAGATATTCTTTGATTTTATAGCTAATGAAACAGTCTCTTTAACCTTTGAGATGCCTGATGCTCAGCATGAAGAAGCTTATCTTTAAAGGTTACTTTCTCTTTAACCTGAATCTCATCTAAGATCTCATTTAGAATGTAATGCTCTAACTCCTCGTTATTAAAGAGCACAGGAGAGTAATGATTAGGAGCATAATCAACACACATATTAAAACGTACAATACCATCAGAGCTGTCAGGCTCTTTTGAATGGATATGTCCATGAATTACGGTATTGCAGTTATTCTCTTCAAAGATCTCTTTAAACTCAGCTTCTCTTTTTGAATCAGGTTCTGATAAAGGATAGTGACAGATAAAGATATTCTCAAAAAGAATGTAATCTATGATCTTTTCAAAACCACAGCTTAAAAAGAACTTATCCGTAATGGTATCGTGGTTTCCTCTGAGCATGAGCTTTCTGCCTTTAAGCTTTTTGCAGTACTCAGAAATATGAGGTTTAAATTCAGACTTTAAGAAAGCTATATCACCTAAAAAGACTACGATGTCGTCATCGTTGATGACATCATTGTAGTTTTTTAGCATTAGATCTTCACACTGCTGCAGACCTTCATCTGAAAACTCAAACTGAGGACGAGCATACTTAATTATGTTCTTATGACATAAATGAAGATCTGAGGTGAAATAGAGCATGGTTGCCTGCCTTAAAACAAAAGTGTTAATACATTAGTTGATGAAAAAGCATCAGATAATGTAAAAGGTGGTGTAACGTAAACTAAAAGTTAAAGTCTTTCTTTAAAATTAATGAGTAAAACTTCATAATACTCAAATGACAGACCTTGACTTTTAGCTTTAAAAAGTTGTTAGCTTAAAGCTAAGCTTTAAAACTGCTTAAGTTTCAGCACTTATTGCAAGCAGAAAGTACAAATCAGGGTAACTTACTGAACACTAAAACAAAAACGGACCTTAACGGTCCGCTTTAGTTTAAGAGAAAAGATTATTTCTTTTGCTCTTTAGCAGTTTCAAGTTTCTGCTCAAGGTAGTGAATGCTTGCACCGCCCTTGATTTCAACAGGATCAGTTAACAGATCCTTGTGTAGAGGAACGTTAGTCTTAATACCGTTAAGTACTAATTCATCTAAAGCCTCTAAACCGCGCAGACGAGCCAGCTCACGGGTGTCATCGTAAACAATCAGCTTGCCTACTAGTGAATCGTAGTGAGGTGGAACCTTGTAGCCCTGATATACATGGCTGTCCCAGCGTACGCCTGGACCGCCTGGTACATGCAGATACTTTATCTCACCAGGAGATGGCATAAAGGTAGCAGGATCTTCAGCATTGATACGGAACTCAAATGCGTGTCCACGTAACTTGATGTCTGACTGCTTGATTGATAATGGGTTGCCAGCGCAAACTGAAATCATTTCACGAACGATATCAACGCCAGTGATCATTTCAGTAATAGGGTGCTCAACCTGAACACGAGTGTTCATTTCGATGAAGTAGAACTCACCGTTCTCATATAAGAACTCGAATGTACCTGCACCACGGTAGCCAATATCAATACATGCCTGAGCACAACGTGAACCGATAGTCTCACGCTGCTTCTCTGAAATGAATGGAGCTGGAGCTTCCTCTAGAACCTTCTGGTTACGACGCTGCATTGAGCAGTCACGTTCACCTAGGTATACAGCATGACCCTGACCGTCAGATAAAACTTGGAACTCAATATGGCGAGGGTTCTCTAAGAACTTCTCCATATATACAGCAGGGTTGTTAAAGAACATGTCAGCCTCACGGCGTGTTAGAGCGATTGAATCCTCTAACTCAGCGTCAGATCTTACAACACGCATACCACGACCACCGCCACCACCAGCTGCTTTGATGATGATTGGGTAACCAATCTGGTTAGCTAAACGTTTGTTCTCTTCAAAATCTTCACCTAAAGCACCGGCAGAACCTGGAACGCATGGAACGCCAGCTTTCTGCATAGCCTTTTTAGCTGAAACTTTATCACCCATTAAACGAATGGTATCAGCAGTAGGGCCAATGAAGATAAAGCCTGACTTTTCAACCATCTCAGCAAAGTCAGCATTCTCTGATAAGAATCCATAACCTGGGTGGATAGCATTAGCGCCTGTAGCCTCAGCTGCAGCGATGATTGATGGAATATTTAGATATGAGTCTTTAGGAGCTGCAGGTCCTATGCACACAGCCTCATCAGCTAATTTTACATGCAATAAATCGCGGTCAGCAGTTGAATGTACAGCAACGGTCTTTAAACCTAACTGACGGCACGCTCTTAAAATACGTAAAGCAATTTCACCGCGGTTTGCAATCAGAACTTTTTCAAGTTTCATATTTATGGGTTACCCCTTATATTATTCAAACTCGAATAATGGCTGATCAAACTCAACGGTAGAACCGTTCTCAACCAAAATTTTCTTAATAACACCTGATCTGTCAGCCTGAATCTGGTTCATCATCTTCATAGCTTCGATAATGCAAAGGGTATCGCCTTCTTTTACTGAAGTGCCTTCTTCCACGAAAGGAGCTGCAGTAGGGCTTGCTGAACGATAGAAAGTACCAACCATTGGTGACTTCATAAGTTTAGCTGCATCAGGAGCTGCAGGTGCTGATGGAGCTGCTGCAGGAGCAGTAGCAGCTGGAGCTGCAGGTGCTGCTACAGGAGCAGGAGCTGCTACAGGAGCTGCAATTACGGTCTGAACTGACTGAGCTACAGCCTTTTCACGGGTAATCTTAAGCTCTTCTTCGCCTTGCTTTAAGTTGATCTCAGATACATCTGACTTAGATACAATTTCGATAAGCTTAGCTATCTTATGAATATCAATTTGCATGAAAAATATCCTATTTAGTTGATTCTAATCTTAATGCTTACGGTCTAAGAAACGAACAGCGCCTCTTAGAGCAAACTCATAACCATCAAGTCCGAAACCTACAATGACTCCAACAGCCACCTCTGAAAGAAATGAATGATGTCTAAATTCCTCTCGTTTGTGAACATTGGAAATGTGAATCTCATAGAATGGCATATCAATACCTGCAAGCGCATCACGAATAGCTACACTAGTATGGGTATAGGCACCTGCGTTTAATAGTATGAAATCTACTTTGTTGCGGGAATTTTGGATCTTGTCGACGATGTCGCCTTCATGATTAGACTGGTAGCATTCAATATCAACATTAAGTTCATCTGCTACCTTTTTGAGCATATTTTCAAGATCTTTTATGGTTTCATGACCATAGATCTCAGGCTCACGGGTACCAAGAAGGTTAAGGTTTGGACCATTAACCACTAATATTGAATATTTAGCCAAAATCTAACTCCAAAAAACTGAATTGGCGCATTTTATCATTTTTATAGTAAAGTGGCGCAAATTTTCTTAAAAAGTCGGTATTTTTTATAAAATTTGACCTTTTTCACCTTAAATTACTCACTACAGAGAACTAATAAAAGGCTCACTTACTGAATGTAATTTGTGTTTTTTTATTTGGCAAATTTAAGATACGAAAACTTGTAAAAACTATGATGTACAACACAAAAAAATGTTAGAATGTGCACACAGTTTTTTCTTTCATTTTAAGGTGCCTGTTGAAAGGTGCCTAACCTTAATAACTACTGAGGAACACTCCATGAGCTTCATTAACAAAGCCAAGTCAATCGCAGAATATGATCCAGAGCTATGGACCGCAATGAGCGGCGAATGCCAGAGACAGGAAGATCATATCGAACTTATCGCATCAGAGAACTATGCTTCTAAGTGTGTAATGGAAGCACAGGGTTCACAGCTAACTAACAAGTATGCTGAAGGTTATCCTGGAAAGCGTTACTACGGCGGTTGCGAATACGTTGATGTTGTGGAGCAGTTAGCAATCGACAGAGCATGCAAGCTATTCCACTGCGATTATGCTAATGTTCAGCCTCATGCTGGTTCTCAGGCAAACAATGCTGTATATCAGGCATTGTGCAAACCAGGTGACACCGTAATGGGCTTATCACTAGCTTCAGGCGGTCACTTAACTCACGGCTGCCCTGTAAACTTCTCAGGTAAAATCTACCATGCTGTAGGTTACGAAGTTAACGAGAAGGGTGAGTTAGATTATGATGCAATCCGCAAGGAAGCATTAGAGTGCAAGCCAAAGATGATCATCGGCGGTTTCTCAGCTTACTCAGGCATCGTTGACTGGAAGAAACTTCGTGAAATCGCAGACGAAGTTGGTGCTTACTTATTAGTTGATATGGCTCATGTTGCAGGTCTAGTAGCAGCTGGCGTTTACCCAAGCCCAATTGAGTATGCTCACGTTGTAACCTCAACTGCTCACAAGTCATTAGGTGGTCCACGTTCAGGCTTTATCTTATCAAACTGCCACGACGAAGCTATCTACAAGAAATTAAATTCAGCTATCTTCCCAGGTACTCAGGGTGGTCCTCTAGAGCACGTTATCGCTGCTAAGGCTATCGTATTCAAAGAGGCTATGGAACCATGGTATGTTGAGTACCAGAAGCAGGTTGTAGCTAATGCTAAGTTGTTAGCCGAGGAAGTTATGAAGCGCGGTTACAAAGTTGTAGCAGGCGGTACCCACAACCACTTATTCTTAATGGACTTCATCGGTTTAGAGATGACCGGTAAAGATGCTGAGGCTGCTTTAGGTAAGGCATTCATTACTGTTAACAAGAACACCGTTCCTGGTGAGCCACGTTCTCCATTTATCACCTCTGGTATCCGTGTTGGTACTCCAGCATGTACCCGTCGTGGTTTCAAAGAAGCAGAGATCAAGGAGTTAGCTTCAATCATGTGTGATGTTCTAGACAACTATCAGAATGATGAAGTTATCTTAAAGTGCCGTGAGCGTGTTAAGGCTCTATGCGCTAAATTCCCTGTATACAAAGACTAATAGTCTCAAGATAGGAAATTTACATTGAGTCAAGTATCAGATACTGACAAAAAATTCATGATGCAAGCCCTAAAGCTTGCATCATGTGGCTTATATACATCCTACCCAAATCCTGCGGTAGGATGTGTCATTGTCCGTGACGGTAAAATCATCGGCAGGGGGTACCATCATAAAGCTGGTTGTCCACATGCTGAGATTATGGCTTTGCAGGATGCTTCTTTCGATGTTGAAGGTGCTACTGTATATGTAACCTTAGAGCCATGCTCTCATTATGGCAGAACTCCTCCTTGTGCCTTAAAGCTTAAAGAGCTGAAGGTCAAAAGAGTTGTAGTTGCAGCAGATGATCCAAATCCTAAAGTAAACGGTAAAGGCTTTAAAATCCTACGTGATGCAGGTATTGAAGTAACTCAGCATGTACTAGAAAAAGAAGCTTTATTCCAAAACCGTGCTTTCATGAAATCCATTACAGGGCCTATCCCTTACGTATCTGTAAAGGTTGGTATGTCATTAGATGGCAAAACTGCCTTAAAGGATGGTTCAAGCAAATGGATCACAGGTTCTGAATCTCGTCAGAAAGTTCAGGATATCAGATCAAAATCAGACTGCATTATTACGGGTGTAAATACTGTAATTGCAGATGATCCTTTAATGTCTGTCCGCTATGATGAGTTAAAAGAAAAGTACTATAAAAAGATTGATAAAGAGTATTTAAGACAGCCTTTAAAGGTGATCTTAGATACCAACTCAAGCCTAAATATTACAAAGTACAGGATCTTTAAAGAGGGCAAAGTGCTGTTAGTTCATGGCACAACTGACTCTGAGCTTTTGGGCACAGAAAAAGTGGTTAATGAGCATGTAACTCGCATCTTTATGCCTTTAAGACATGATCTAATCGATCTTGAATATCTGTTAAAATATCTAGGCGAGTTAAAAATCCGTCGTGTGATGGTTGAAGCTGGTTCAATTTTAACCACAGCTTTTATTAACTCAGGTTTCTGTGATGAACTCTATCTTTTTATGTCAGGTAAAGTTTTAGGTAAAGACGGTCGCAATGCCTTTAATCTTGAGAATGCACTGTCTTTAGATGAGTGTCAGGAATTTACCTTATATAAGACTAAAAAGTACGGTTCGGATGTGCTCTTACATTATCTATCAGGTGGTAACTGATGTTTACAGGTATTGTTGAAGCTGTAGGCACCCTGAAGGCTTTAAAAAAGCATGGCCACGGTTACGAGATTTTAGTAGAGACTCCAGATTCTTTTAAATTAAAAGAACGCGTTAAATTAGGCGACTCTATTGCCAATAATGGTGTTTGTCTTACAGTTACAGCTATGTCAGGTAACGCCTTTTATGCAGATGTGTCTTCAGAGACTGTAAAATGTACCTGTTTTGGCAGTTATTCATCAGGGCATAAGATAAACCTAGAGCTAGCCTGTACCCCGTCTACTCATTTAGGAGGGCACGTTGTACAGGGCCACGTTGATGGTATCGGAACGGTAGTATCAAGACATACACTGGATGATGCCTATGACATCTGGATAAAAGCTCCTAATGAGCTTTTACGCTATATTGCCACAAAGGGCTCTATAGCAGTAGATGGTGTGTCTTTAACTGTAAATGAGATAAAGGGTGACTGCTTTAGATTAACCTTAATTCCTCATACTCAAAGTAATGTAAACTTTGAGAACTTTAATGAAGGTAATAAAGTTAATCTTGAGTGTGACGTATTAGCTAGATATTTAGAAAGACTGTTTACGGCAGGAGCCGGCTCCATTAACGCAGAAACTCAAAGTCTAGCTAAAGATGGCGTCATGAAAGGTCACACCACAAACAGCAAACAGAATAATTTATCAAATAGCAAGAGCTACAAGTCCTCTGCTATTACCATGAGTGCATTACTCATGAACGGTTTTAAGTAATTTTGGAGAACCTATGTCTATCAAAGTAATTGAAGGTAACAAGCCTTGCCGAGAGGGCAAGTTTGCTATTGTAGTATCTCGTTTTAACAGCCTTATCTGTGAGCGCCTGGTTGAAGGTGCTGTAGACGTTTTAAAGCGTGAAGGTGAGGTGCCAGAAGAGAACATTACTTTAGTACGTGTTCCAGGTGCTATTGAGATCCCAGTAGTATGCGAAAAGATTGCACAGTCTCAAAAGTACGATGCTATCATCGCTTTAGGTTGTGTAATTCGTGGTTCAACCTATCACTTTGAGGTTGTAGCAAACGAGTGTGCTAAGGGTATTACTCAGGTAACCTTAAAGTATGCTATTCCTGTATCAAACGGTGTTTTAACTGTAGATACTCTAGAGCAGGCTTTAGAGAGAGCAGGTTCTCATACCGGTAACAAGGGCGCCGAAGCTGCTTCTGCTGCACTTGAAATGGTAAATGTAGTAAAACAGTTTTAATTGAAGCTGAATTAAAAGTTTATAAAAAGTTATAAACAAATGCTTTAAATTTATAAAACAAAGCGTTAAATAAAGCACTTAGATAAGAGCTTTAAACTAAAACAATAAAGGATTTAAAAAGATGGATTCAACAGAAGGTGCAGTAACACCAGCTCAGCGTCACAAGGCAAGACACTTTGCGATGCAGGCTATCTATCAGTGGCAGTTAACTGATTTAAGCCCAACCGAGATTGAAAAACAGTTTTTAGAAGATCAGCCTATGAAGGGCACCGATCTTGATTACTTCCATGATTTAGTATCAGGTGTAATTAACAATGTTCATGATATCGACATTGTTTATGCTCCATACTTAAGCCGTCCATTAGACGATCTTGATCAGGTGGATAAGGCAGTGTTGCGTTTAGGTACCTTTGAGCTGATGTACCGCCAGGAAGTTCCATACCGTGTAGTTATCAACGAGGCTATTATTCTTGCAAAGGAATTTGCCGAGCAGGACAGCCACAAGTTCGTAAACGGTGTGTTAGATAAGGTCGTTAAGTCTTTTAAGGCTCACTAGTGTCACTAGGTGAATTTGAACTTATAAAAAAGTACTTCTGTCAGAATGACAGAGGTACTGGTATTGAATTAGGCATAGGCGATGACTGTGCCTTATTAAATCTGCCTGAAAACAAAACTCTTGCTATCACCACCGATACTCAGATTGAGGGTATTCACTTTTTTTCTAACACCTCTCCTTACTATGTCGGTTATAAGTCTTTGCTGGTAAACTTATCTGACTTAGCTGCCATGGGAGCAAAACCATACTGTTTTACATTATCACTTACACTGCCTGAGGCTAACGAGGACTTTTTAAAAGAGTTTTCAAAAGGATTATTTTCACTTGCTTCAAAAGTAGATATTCCTCTAATTGGAGGGAATACTACTAAAGGTGAGTTATCCATAACCATCAGTGCTTATGGTCTTGTAGATAAAGGAAAGGCTTTAAGACGAGATAAGGCAAAAGTAAACGACGACATCTATGTTACAGGTACACTAGGTCTGCCAGGTCTTGCTGTAGAACTAGGTTATAAGAACATTTGCCTTGATAAGTTTATTGATGGAAAAGATGCTTTTTCATACTGCTATGAAAAGAGCATGATAATTCCTGACAGATGTGAATTTGCTCATAAACTTGTAAATTACTCAGACTGTGCTTTAGACATCTCAGATGGACTTGTAGGAGACTTAAGACATATCTTAGAGCGTTCTTGCGTAGGTGCAAGAATCGATGTTGAAAAGTTGCCAAAGCCCTGTGAGTTTTCAATTTACAATCTTGATGAAAAAATACAGGACAAACTTTGTCTGTATGGTGGCGGTGATTATGAATTGTTATTTACAGCACCAAGTGCGAATGAAGACAAGATTATGGAATTGGCTTCAACATATGCTGTAAAAGTAAGCAAAATTGGCAAAATTAAAAATGGTACATTAGAGATCTTAAAACATGGTAAGATGTACCAACAAAACGTAAAGTCGTTCGAACATTTTTAAAAAAGAATTCAAGGAAACATTGGAGATTTATCTTGAACACATTATTAAAAAAGACTGCCATCGCAACAGTATTGGCAACATCACTATTATCTTTAAGTGCATGCGATCACGAAGTATCAGTTTCAAAAAACGGTGCAGTTGTTAATGCAAATGCTACAGCAACTGCAGCTCTAAATGATAAGAGCTCTTTTGAAGAGAAGGCCGCCTATGCTATCGGCGCTTCTTTAGGCGAGTATGTAGCTCAGATGAAGCAGAGTCAGGAACAATTAATCGGCCCAATCTCTGCTGAAAAAGTAATCGAAGGCTTTACTGATGGTGTAAACGGCGCTTCAGCATTAGACAGAGCACAGATTGAAAAAGTATTAAAAGATCTTGATGCAAAGATCCAGGAAAAGATTGCTCAAGAACAGAAGATATCAGCTGAAGATAACTTAAAGGCTGGTGAAGCATTCTTAGCTGCTAACTCAAAGAAAGATGGTGTTGTAACTACTACTTCTGGTTTACAGTACAAGGTTGTAAAGCAGGGTGAAGGTGAGACCGCTAAGAAGGGTGACAAGATCACTGTAACCTATAAAGGCACAACCATTGATGGTGTAACTTTTGACGAGTCTAAAAAGCCTATCGAGTTCCCATTAGAGAACATGATTGAAGGTTGGATCGAAGGTTTACAGTTAATGAACGAAGGTTCAGAGTACATCCTCTACATCCCATCAAAACTAGCTTATGGAGAGAATGGTGCTTCACAGATTGTAAAACCAAACTCTGTTTTAATCTTTGATGTTAAGTTATTAAAGATTGAAAAACCAGCTTCTAAGGCTGAGACTGAGTCAAAAGAAGCAGCTAAGAAGTAGACTTAAGCTTTAAAAATATAAAAAAGCTGTTCTTTCATTTAGTGGAAGGACTCGCATCTGAAAGCTCTAACTAAATGTACGATCTTTGGTTGGAGCTTTTAATTTTAGAAATACATAGTAAGAAAAGATTCATCATTTATGTTCACCATAAATGGTGCCAACCTTTATTGCTAATGGCATCTGTTATGTTGCTAATCCTTACCTTATTAAGAGAGCATTATGTTTAAGTAGAAGTTTTGAACTTAATGTTAAACTTTTAGATAGAGAAAAGGTCTTATGAGACAGGATATAAGTTGTTTTCTGCACTGTCTTGATCCATCCATAATTTGTCACTGATAAAAGAAAAAAATTGCTTTTCAATATATAATCTAAAAGAAGGTTTGGAGATAATTACAAATGAAAGATATCAGCTCAACAGGCTCATTTATAAACTTTTATCTAAATAATTACA
>ERZ791927.2133-NODE-2133-length-13275-cov-1.882905_pt1 | contig 13275 bp, 18 predicted proteins | sample MGYA00510130_ERZ791927 | MGnify/ENA primary metagenome ERZ791927 (study PRJEB30046, sample SAMN00792055) | human gut metagenome | study: EMG produced TPA metagenomics assembly of the A metagenome-wide association study of gut microbiota in type 2...
TTCAGCAACCAAATTACAAAAGGAATATTTATAATGGCTAAGATTATAACTATAATCCAATTATATTCTCCTTGTGTTATTTCAATCCCCCATGAATGTTTTTCTGATGTGAAATTATAGGTTATTTTAAGGGCACTAAATCCTACTAAAACTAATGTATTCAGAGTTATAAATGCTCTAAACGGTCTTGTTTTCCAATAAATTGAAAACAAGGACTTTATGAAATTAAGAATTCTGTCAATCATTGATAAGGTATAAAAATATTTATGGCAGCAGGGTTTCGAACTTTCCGCGCAGCGTCTCGACAGATGCCATGCCGACATGACGCTCCATGACTTCTCCGCCGCGTATGAACAACAGCGTGGGAACATTGCGTATCGTGTAACGGGTGGCCAGGGCATTATTCTCCTCGGCATCGCATGTGCCTACGTTGATCCGGCCTTCATACTCTGCGGCCAGTCCTTCGATCACAGGTATCAGCGTCCGGCAGGGACCGCACCATTCCGTCCCGAAGTCGATGACCAGTGGTTTGTCTTCATGCAGGAAAGTATCGATGTTTGAGTCAGTAATTTCGAAAATCATAATTATATCACAAATTTTAGGTTTGCGAGTACAAAAATAATCAAGCAGTCAAGGGTAGACAAGGAAATTCCCTATATTTGAGTAACAAAACCGATCTATATGGAAGATTCGATTTTCGAAACCGCAGTCAAGGCTTATGTTCGTTATTGTCAGAATAACGGTTTAATCTACCAACAGCCTAATGAAGCTTTGTGCAGAGTAGATCAGAAATATGTGCATCTGGAGAATATCAATGGTCCTTTGGGCAAATACGATATTAAAAAGCGGCGCATCGTCGCACCGTAATCGTTTAATGGTTTCCATGAGTCCGGGTTGTCAGACGTATGGATGCCACCGCTAATAGCCCGCGCGCTTCATGATTAAGCATGCGGGCGGTAGTATTTTTTCGGATCGATGATCGGGAAGATTTACCGGGATATCGGGACTTCCCGGATTTGCCCGATGTCCAGCAAGTAGAAACCGACTCCATCGATCCGATCACTGGAAGTGCAGTGATAGTGGCCGTAGTACCATTGGGTGAGTGGATGTCCGTCCGAGAGTAAGCGGTTATGGAGTCGATCCATCGTCGCACGTTCCTCATCTATATCCTTTTCCAGATTCGGATCGTAGGCCATCCACATCTCTATTCCTCTTTTGGTCGTGGGGTAACAGAACGAGGGGGCGGTATGAGTAACAACCGTGTCGATGCGCAGTCCCGCTTCCTTAATCGCATTCATCTCACGTTCGTCGAACTGCGGGGTCTCGTTTTCCCAATAGAGTTTCCGGGGCGCACGACCTGAATCCGCAAGAATTCTCATTTGATCGATGCGGTACAGCCGGTCGATGGATATGGCGCCACCGACGCATAGGATTGTGCGGTCTTTAAACCGGATGACCGAATAGTCAGGCAGGGTTCTCATCCGGGGAAAGACGATCCTCTCCCGCTGGAAATACTCCGGGTCGTCGTGGTTGCCACGTACCAGAAGCAAGCCGCTGTTCAGTTTTTTGAGCGTCTTAGCGATACGCTGATAGGTCCGGCGGTAATATCCGGGAGTATCGAAACCGATGCCACAGTCCCCGGCGACGATAACCAACGTATCGGTAAGCTCCATGCGCAGCATCTTCCCGACCAGAAAGTCGAACTCTCCGTGAATATCCCCGCACACCGCACAGGTTGCGTATTTCTTTGAATAATCGAATGCGTTCATGCCAAACGGTTTACTGCAAAGTAAATGGATCTTTGCGCGCGTGTCAAATCTTTGCGGATTTATTTTGCTGACACAGTGGCGGTAAGGCGGATTTCATCTCCGAAGATTACGGATTTGCATTGTCTTGAAATCGTATTTCGAACAGTTCCATTGGGTTTCATAGCCTGCCGTTTTTTCTCACTTCGAAATGCAGATGATATCCTGTGGCGATTCCGCTACGGCCTATATTTCCCAAGTGTTCTCCGATGACAACCGAGTCTGCGGGCGATACCCATACTTTGCTTAAATGGGCGTAACGGGTCGTGAAACCGGCCCGGTGTCGTATCTCCACCATCCAGCCATATCCATGGTCATATCCGGCACGGGTAACCACACCGTCCGCAGCGGCATAGACCGGTACCCCTGCTGATACTGCGATATCTATCCCGGCATGCATCCGCCTGTCTCCATATATCGGATGAGCTCTTTCCCCGAATCCCGAACTGATGCGATACGAGCAGCTGCGTCCGTCCAACGGGAACAACAACGGATATGCCGTCATCTCGTTCGGAGTTGTCTTCAGATTGTCGATGACCTGTTGCATTTGCCGGGGAGTACGTACCCTGCACATCAGCGAGTCGATCTGCCTTTGACGCGGCAATGGTGAGGAATTTTGGGACAAGGACGGGACACCGGACATTCCCAGACAATACAGGACTATTGCAGACAATAACCTCATACTCAATGGATTTGAGGACAAATATAAGATTCTTCCTCTATTTTTATCCCCGGAATGTTCCGCTTAACCATAAAAAATCGAGTATATGGATCAGATGAATACAGCTCAGCAAGAGCAGTCCGTAGATCATGCCGGTTACCTGATGGCCTACGACAAGAAAGAGAAGCGCGCCAAAGGCGTTACCGGCATCGATGCCGACGGGAACCTCACGCTGGAGGAGGCCGCTGGGGAGAACCGCCACCATTTTATGAAAGTCGACCGGCACGGCAATATCCTGAGCAATTTCGGCAAAAACTTCATGTACCAGTTCAACAACCCTTCGGGCTTCCTGTTCTACCATATGCCCAAAGATACGAAGCCGGAGGTGGCAGCCCGGCAGATCGAGGATTGCCTGCACTCGGAGGATGAATCGGCACGTCGCAGCCTCTCCAGCCATCGTATCTATAACGAGCACCTGTTCAACGAGCGGGAGATCGACTGGTGGCAGGCCGAGCGTTACGGGATCACTCCCGACCAGTTGCGCTACGGCAATAATCTGGAACGCATGCTTCAGGGGCGGCAATCGCCCTCATTAGTCCCTATTCGCTTCGAGTCCGAGTTGGGGCGTCAAAGGGGCGATGCCAAGCTCTCGCTTTACCGTTCAGAGGACGGCAGCGTCAAATTCGATGTACACTTCGTTCGCCGGGCTCTGCGGGAAGGGGAGGAGTTCCGGGGGTATAAACTCACGGCCGACGATATCAAAAATCTGAACACGACCGGCAACCTGGGTCATACCCCTGAGTTGATCGTAGACTACTCCACGATGGAAACCCGTCCGTGTTATGTTTCGAAAGATCCGCTCACCAACGAAATGTTCGGTCTTCGGATGGATCGGGCCAACCTGGTGCGGAAGGTCAAGGACTACATGCTGAGTGAACAGGAGTTCAATGATTATGTAGCGGGGAAAGAAGTGAAGGTCACCTTTACCTCCGCGAACGGGAAGAAAGTCACCACAGGCGTTCAGATGAGCGCCGCCGAACGGGGCATGGAATTCCTCTTCGAGCGCAGCACCACACTCTCCCAAAAAGAGAAAGAGTCGATGCGGCAGGCGCACGCTTCCCGTCGCACGCAGCGGGAGAATCAGTCTGCCAAACGAAACAACTCCATAAAACCCCATTAAAAAAATGCCCGTCCGATCTGCTACCGATAATCGGCACACGGCCATCGAAACCTTCCGTGGCTTGCTTTTCTTCTCCGGAGATGACCGGGGCCGGCGCACCCTGCCGCTGATTCTGGCCAATCGGGATTGGAGCGTTCGGGTGGAGGGTGTCGAGCTGAACATCTACCACCGCATGGTGCTTGGTGAAGGTCATTGTCTTTACCTGCCCGAGCAGGAGAAGATGCGGCCTGACCATACTATGCATGGATCGGGCCTGAGAAGCGTGCGATCCTGTTCGGCTGCTTCCCGCCGCCCGATAAACGGATCATGCAAACTATAAAACCTTACCTATTTATGAACGATACTGCATTACGGCAAGATACCCAATCGGAAGCTCCATCTCACAAATCCTTGTTCGCCACGCTGGACGAGACGGGAACCCCCGTTCACCTGCGCCCCTGTATCGATTGGGAGCGCAATCCTCAGATCGACCGGGCGTTCGAGGGTTATGTCCGGGAAGAGGTGCATATCAACAATATTCGGGCGGCCGTGCCCGATTACCGTCTTCGCCGGTACGATTTCGATGACGACGCTCCGCTGCACCGTTTTTCGTGGGCCGATCCCGATGCGGATATCCTTGCCCGTTTTATCGATAAACACGGTGGACAGCTCCGTGAGGAGTATTCGCTGATCGCAGCCATGACCGTATTCCTCTGCTTTAGCGACATGCCGGGCCATTCCGAGATGGATATTCTACGCCGGACATACGATTCCCGTAGGCCGGAGGCGGAACTGCATGAACGGATCGAGCAATGCGTAATATCTCACCGGGAACAGTTACAACAACCCATGCATCAGCGCGGGGTGATTGTCGACACCACACCCCGCGGCAGCATCGTGCTGGAGCATACCGGTTACGGAAACCGCTGCCACCGCAGCTACCTGCAATACCTGGCCGACCACTATTTCGATCCGGACCACAAAGACATCACCTCGTTGGAAACGTGGGTTATCCGGGGGTGCAGTCCCTCTCTTCATGCTCTGGGTGTGGAGTCACGGCGGATGTTCGGCCTTCCGGATTTCACCCTGATACCCGAGAGGCTCGATTATAGACAGTGTACACTCGAAGGAGAACCTCCGGCACAGGAGATGCACCGCTTGCCTTTGGGTCATAATTCAAAGGATTTTCGCACCTTCATCGATCGCTACAACCTGAGTATCTCGGACCGGAACATCGATATATGCGCCTTGCTCAGCATGGCCGAGAGTGGCTCTGCCCGTTCGGTCCGCAACAATGCAGCCCGTATGCTTAAAGAGAGCTTCGGGGTGGATGTTAAAATTCCGGAACGTATAAAGCAACATAAGCCATCGCTACATTAACTTCGATCATGGAATCTGATAATCAAACACACAGGGCTGGCAGCCTTTTCGTACTGCATGACGAGCTGGGCTATCCTCAGAAGGCCGAAGTCAGTCCCATTCCTGCCGAACGGGTCAATATGCCCTTTATGGCTTTTATCCGTAAGGTTTACGAAGTGAACCGTCACGGCTGGTATGTTCCCAAGGGAAGTATCTGCTGTTACGATATGACCGGAGAGCGGTTGTCGGTGGCTACGGCCCGGGCACTATGCTGCGACGGCGATACCTTGGCGGAATTTCTCCTGTGGCAAACTCCGGCGAAAATGTACGACCTGCCGTACCGGATCGTTCACTGCATTAGTAGCTGGTCCGGTCAGCCTGTACTGAAGGAGTTAAGCGATGCTGCAAAGGGCGTTCATCCGCGTCAGAAAGTCATCGACACATGACTCTCCGACCGTCAAAAACAAGAACAGAACACGCTTACCCGTCCTTCGATGCAGGCGCTGGGCACCCGACGCGGCGTCCTGCTGTTCGACGGATCGGGTTTCGGACAGCTGTATATGAAGGAATATCTGCAATACGTTGCCGACCATTACTTCAAACCCTACGGGCAAACGCTCGGATACATGGAGCGATATGGTCTTCGGAGCGACGACACGCTCCGGCAATTGGCCTGCCGGCAGCACCGGATGTTCTCGGCGCTGGACGGCTCCTTCGTCCGGCGGAAAGAGGCATACCTCGATCCCGGCATCCTGCACGGACACCGGCAGCTGGAGAGCCAACCGCTGGGGGTCGATTCCCGTAGCTTTCGCACGTTTGTCGGGCAATACGACCTGCACCTCTCGCAGTCTAACCGCAATATCGTGCAGTTGCTCGAAATCCGAGAAGGGGGTTACTTGGCCGGCTTTGCCGACCAGAGGGAATATCCAGCCTCGCTGCGTTCCGGTTTTTCCGAGATAAACTCCGCTTTGCACCGACAGATAGCGCATGGAGTGTCTCAGTACGGCAACATCAACCGCTCGCAACTCGACGCCCGGGCCCGCCGGGAGGCCGAAAGGCTGCTCCGGGATCGCTACGATATCGTTCCCGATTCCGGCGATTCGTGCAGGATGGTACGCCGGCAGTCTGCCGCCATAAAACCGATAAATAAACACCGAATAAAGAGATAACCCTATGGAACAACGTAATCGTGCTTTTGCTGACGCAGCCGATACGCTGCTGGTTATGGAGGCTCCCGGCGGAGAGATCGAGAGCTTCGATATCCTTTGTCTTCAGGGTAGGACTTCCGAGGAAGCCGATAAACTGCTTTCACGGCGTCCGAATCGCTTCTGTACGGTCGCCTGCTGCGGGAGAAATACGGCATCGCCGTCCACAACCCCGACCATCCGCACCTCAATTGCCGGATCGCCCCCGGTGGAATCCAACCGAAAAACAGCCCTAAAATCCATCTTTAACCCGATAGTCTATGCCAACTCAGGATTATAATCAGTTGACTACGTGCTTTTACGTGGTCGAGGACGGGCCGGACGACCTGGCCCGGCCGCTGCACGTCACCCTTGATATCGCGCCCACCACGGCCGGCTGGCTGCGCGAGCGGACTTTCGCCGAGTACCTGCGCCGCGTACACGAAATGGCTCAAAAAGGCGATTACCTCCCTGCCGACTACCATGTCGTCCGTTATGAAGTTCCCGATCCGGAGCGCCTGCCCGATATCCGTGCGGCCAATAACTTGAGCGGGGACTCCTTTATGGATAAGATCCGTATGGCCGGCGGCACGGCCACGCATATCATCAATCTGCGGGCACTGGAATACCTGTTCGACAACCATGAAGAACCGTATTTGGAGCAGTATATCGCTACGGGGATCATTAATCGTCTCGGCGACGACTCTCATACGCGCGAAATGCTGAAGTACCAGCGTCTTATCGATCATCAGGAAACTAAGGCGCTCAGTGCCATCGAAACCGCAAAAGGCGTTCTGCTTTTCAGCCGGGACGGTTGGGGGCTGGAGTGCCGGCAGGCTTATCTGCAATACCTGGCCGATAATTACTTCACCCCGCAGGGCCGGGAGTTCGGTTACGTGCGCGAATACCTGATCGGGCATCCGACCGAGGAGCTTAGGGCCGCCTACCGGATGCAGCCTCACGCTTTCTCCTTGTACGATTATGCCTTTATTCCCCATAAGGCACAGTATCAGGACAGGGCCTTGCTCGAAGATCAGATGGCTTTACGCTCGCATCCCGTTCAGCAGGACTACGATATGTTTCACAGCTTTGTCAATATGTTCCGCCTGACGACCAATGTCCACAACGTGCAGGTGATGCGGCTGCTCTACATGCGGGCGCTGGGCAGTATCCCCCGGTGGAACGAGAACCGGCGCATACCGCTGCTCGCGCAGGGAGAGTTCCAGCCCCTCTCTGACCGGCTCGATGCGTTATCGAAAGATTCCCGTGCCGCCCGGCAGGATATCTATGCCGTGCAGCGCCAGATCAGGGACCGGGCCGCCGAGATCCTCGAGAAGCATTACCACCTGCCGCCCTCCCAAGTGTATAATCTACGCAAAGAGCGGCGGGAGGAAAAACCGCAACGCAAACCCTCTTCGAAAATTCATCTTTAACAGTCTTATTTCATGAGAAACAAGAATGTACAGAATATCATGCTGGTAACCTATAATCCGTTCGGCATCCCCGCGAACGTGAAATGCGAATCCGAAATCACGGACAGCGCCGGGGCCGACCGCATATTTATGGATTATTTGCAGGCGGAACGGGATGCAGTTCTCTCATCCGGGACCTTTCCCGACCTGCATGTATGCCGGTATGACATCGGGAGTGATGTTCCCGGGCCGGATGCCCTGCACGATCCGCAGAGATTACGGGAATTTATCCGGGAGAGATGCCCGCAGCCCTCCTGTGACTTTTCCCTTCGCAGGTTCGATGCCCTGCAGTATGTCCTTAAGGATATTGAGGAGACAAAGGATTTGCAGAGGTTGAAGCAATATATGGATCCGGGCATCGAGCTCCGGGAAGATATCCGGGAGGGAGTGGACCAGTGCATGAAGGACTTGCAGAATGACAGCACCGCGAACCAGCTGCAGGTTGTCGAAACCGCACATGGAGCGCTACTGTTGCCCTATGACGATTACCCGAACCGGTTACGGTCGTTTTTGCAATATGTTGCCAACCATTATTTCACGCTAACGGCCCGGCAATTCGGCCACATCCGGATGTACGAAATGGCGGTCCCGCATCAAGACCGGCAGGAAATCCTCTCCCGTGCCGGATATATGTTCGCTCCGGATAACGGACAGTTCCTGCCGGAGAAGGCCCTGTGGCATCCTGTGGATAAACTGCTACAAGGCAACGGGATGCGGGGAAGACAAGTAGTTTATACCCTGCGTCCGACTTACCATGACTTCCACTATTTCATCGAGGACAACAGCCTACAGGTTTCGCCGCGGAACAATGAACTTTTTACCTTGATCTTTATCGCTGAGTACGGTTGCCCGCAGAATTTCCAGCGGGATCCGGTCTACGCGGACCATCCCGACCGGAGAACCTTTGCTCGTCTGGACCGAGAGTTGGAAAGGGTCAAAAGACAAGCTCCCGGCGACGAAGAACGTTTCTACCGCATTCAAAACCGGCAACAGCTCTTGGCCCGCGATATTCTGCGCAACAAGTACGGCATCACGATTCCCGAACCGCAGATGACCGGGACTTCCGTACGACAGCAATCTTCGCAAGTGAAAAATCAGCCGGAGAAACGCAAGGTATTACGCATTAAATAATTCATGTCAACAATGAAAGAAGAAAGAACACCTGACATGATCGATTCGGATAACCTGCGTCTGGCGATGGAAACCGGCACGCTGCCTCCGTCCGGGGAGCTGAAGCGTTATTTTCTGCCGTCGACCGCTCGGCGGATGCTGCCGCTTGCGCAGCAGTTAGAGTGTGCGGTCCAGCGGATACAACACCCTTCGCATTCCGCGATGCGGTCTCTCGACCCCTTTGCAGCGAAGTGGTTCGAAAAGCGGGAACGCAACGCGGCTCTTAGTGATATCGTCAGGATCCGCCACCGGATACAGATGCAGGCGCACCGGCTGCTGCAAACCGAATATAATATCACGCTTGCTCGTCCCTACAGGTTGCCCGAACATCAGGAGGATATGCGGCAACGGCAGGGCTCCCGGCAATGGAGCGACAAATCCCGCCGGCTTTAATCATTAGGAATTATGGCTAAGATTTTTCATGCTTCTGGCGGGGAAACCGCTAAGGAGGTCTACCTCGAACTGACGCCCGACAATACGTTGCGGCGTATGGCCGTGACCGATTCTGGCGGTATCCGCCGGGGCGATCTGCAACGGTTCATGGAGCAATGTATCAGGGATGCCATGCAGCAACCCTTCGTGCCGGATAACATCATCCTGCACTACGAAGGGGTACGACCCGAGGATATACCTTCCCGACAGGAGTCTTTCAGCGAGGATAGTGCTCCTTTGCTTCAATTCATCATTAAACACGGTATTGACGACAACGATATGATTCCACTGCGTCAGGCCGCTTATCTGAGTTTCCACGGTGAGACGATAACCTCCGAGGCTCTGCGTGAAGTAGCCGGAAGGGAATCCTATCGTCGGTTCTCCGCTCATGAAAATGCACAGGAAAAGTTCCTCGAGGGGCGTCCCGTCAAGATGATGCTGACGGTCGCCGAGACCGACCGGGGCATTCTCGTATTCAGCGACTCGCTGCGGGGCCGTCAGGCGCAGACGGATTACCTGCAGCATATGGCCGACAGCTTTTTCTCCCCGGAGCATGAGGGGCTGTCATTCCTGCAGCTGTTCCGTTTCGAGAGCGCCAGCCGCCCGTTGATCGAACTTTCCGACACCTGCTGCCGTATCGACGCTCAGGGCGTTTGCCGGTACGACTTCACCCCGGTACTGAACGCTCAGGCGGCGCAGCTGCACGGGCGCGAACCGATGATCGGGTTCGATATGCGTCCTGCCGGCTGAAATCTGGATACCTACCTGAACCATACGGGACTGCGGCTGAGCGAGCACAACAACGACATTCTGACGCTGCAAGATATCGCACGGGACGGATACCGGGGAGCCGTAGACAGTGCCTTCTCGTTTCGGGAGGAATTCCGCGATATCGACCGGGCATTGGAGAAACTGAGCTACAGAAGCCGGACGCTTCCCGCAGAAACTTTCCAAAAGAAGTACGGACAGATACAGGAGGATGCCAAAGTCTTGGCACGGCATATCCTGCGCGAAAAGGTCCGCATCCGCAGGGAGCCCTCCGTGGCCGAGAGAAGTCGCGTGGTCAATCACAAAGAACAGGTAGCGACACCGACAACGCCTAAGCGGCCATCATCCAAAACCGTCAAGCCTAAATTGTAAGAAGATGGAGATTATCGAAAACGGATCCACATTTCAGGAACATGGTACTCAGGAGAGGTATCCTGCTACGCAGGGGATCATACCCGTCAGCACACGTAGCGAGGTTGAAGGTTCGGCTTTTGTGCAAACCCTTCGGGAACTGTTCGGCCGGGACCATAACCCCTTTGCCTTGTGGCGCCGCAGTCTCGAGCTGGAGCGCAGTCGCTGAAGGGCCGCACACGGTCGCCGACCCATAGGGTGGCAGAACATCAAACTGCTACTGCGCAGCCCCAATCCCATGTATCTTGTGCGGCAACGCTATCTCGACAACTACCGGGATCAACTGGAGCGTTGGGAACGCGGACGGGTGACGGATATCGTCTGTGCCTTGGATAAGCTCGGCCGCACGCCCTTGGGCAAGGCAGGCAATCGTACTTTCCGCGTTATACGCTCTATCGAGCGTATGATCGACAACCTGGCCTATCCGGGCGGTCCCGATCTGGAACATGAGCAGGTAAGGGCTTCGACCTATAACTATATTTTCGCCGCTCCTTATGACCGGCGCTTTGCCGCACTCACCCCCGAGGAGCTCTGTTACAGGCTCCGGGAGGCCGGGGTGTCGGAAATGGATCTGCAGGCACAGTCCTACGAACAGATCCTCTGCGGGCGGCCCGCTTCCCTTTATCGACTTGCACCTCTTAGCGGGGGTAAAGGCTATGCCTTTCGGCCCATATGCTCCTGCTTGTTGTCCGTAGGTCCCGACGGCACTTTCCCGCTACAGACCGATTCCTCCCGCAGGCAGGATGCGTTGTTGGACAAAAGACATTACAGCATAGTCCCAAAACCGTCCAAGCCGGCCCGACAAAAGAAGTCGCCGTTGAAATCCATGAAAAAGAAACCACAGGGTGTTAAACGCCTCAAATAAATCCTATTACCCATATTAAATTCATGTATTATGATTTGTGTTATTTGCGAGAAGCCCAGCGTGGCGCGGGCGATCGCCCGCGTCGTGGGCGCAACAGAAAAACAGGACGGATACTACAGCGGAAACGGCTACACCGTGGCATGAACGCTGGGACACCTGCTCTCGCTGGCGCTCCCCGACGAGTATGGATACAGCCGCATCGAGCGGGACATGTTGCCTATCATCCCCTCCGCTTTCAAGCTGATCGTGCGGACCGTCAAGACCAAGGACGGTTACAAGTCCGACCCTGCGGCGCTCCGCCAGTTGGAGGTGTTGCGCCGGCTTTTCGCCCGGTGCGAACGGATTGTCGTGGCCACGGATGCCGGTCGGGAAGGAGAGCTTATCTTTCGTTATTTGTATGATTACCTGGAGTGTAATAAACCTTTCGATCGGCTGTGGATATCCTCGCTCACGGACAAGGCGATCCGTCAGGGCTTCGACAGTCTGCGTCCGGGCCGCGAGTTCGACAACCTCTACCATTCGGCCCGGGCACGGCGTGAGGCCGACTGGCTGGTCGGGATCAATGCCTCGCAAGCCCTCATGCTCTCGTCCGGAAGAGGCGGCTACTCGCTGGGCCGCGTGCAGACGCCGACGCTGGCCATGATCTGTCGTCGTTTCCGGGAGAACCGCGACTTTATCTCCGACACTTTTCATCAGCTGCAACTGATCGTGGAGAAAAAGGGCGTCCGCTTTACCTCCCTGAATCCGGGTGTCTATAAAGACCGGGCGGAAGCCGAAGCTAAGCTGTCCGAAGCCCGGAAAGCGGATCGCGCCATTGTGCTCGATGTACTGTGCAAAGAGATCGCTCAGGAGGCGCCCCTGCTGTATGACCTGACCACTCTGCAGCGGGATGCCAATGTCCGGCTGGGATTTTCGGCCGACAAAACGCTCTCGTTAGCTCAAAGTCTGTATGAGAAACAGTTGATCTCTTATCCCCGTACCGGATGCCGTTATATCGGCAGCGACCTGTTCGAGCAGATTCCCTCGCTGCTTGCCCTGCTCGAAACGCATCCCGTGCTGGGCGCCTGCGCCCTTGCCTTGAAAGACAGCACGCTGAATACGCACTCGGTGGATGATGCCAAGCTCACAGATCATCACGCTCTCGTGATCACGGAGAATATTCCGAAAGCACTCACTGAAGAAGAACATGCGATCTACGACCTGATCGGGGCACGTATGTGCGAGGCGTTTTCCGGCAAGTGTGTGAAGGCCGTTATGACCGTTTCGCTCATCTGCGGCGGAGTGCCCTTTCAGGGGAAAGGCATCGCGGTCCGAACAGCAGGCTGAAGGGCTGTGCTGGGGTCGGCGGCACAGCCCGAAGCTGAGGACGAGTCCCCGTTGCCGGAGCTGGCTCTTGGGGAACAGGTTCCAGTAGCGGACCTTCGCATCTTGGAGAAAAAGACCAAGCCCGCTCCGCTCCATACCGAAGCCTCGCTATTGGCGGCGATGGAGAGTGCCGGACGGGAACTGACGGATGAGGCGCAGCGCGAGGCGATGAAAGCCTCCGGACTCGGCACGCCGGCCACCCGTGCCGGGATCATCGAGCTGCTGATCGCCCGCCGCTATGTGGAGCGTCAGGACAAATTCCTCGTGCCGACGGCCAAAGGGCTGGAGGTGTACGATATCGTCCGTCGGATGCGGATTGCCGATGTGGAGATGACCGGCATGTGGGAGCTGGCCTTGGGTAAGATTGCCTCCGGGGAAATCCGTCCCGTGACCTTCACCAGCAGCATCGATATCTACACCCGACAGATCGTATCCGAATTATTAGCTGTACAGATAACCCGTCCGGAGTACGTCAGTTGTCCCTGTCCCAAGTGTCATGAGGGGCAGGTGCGGCTCTATCCCAAGGCGGCCAAGTGCAGCGATCCGGACTGCGCGTTGCTTCTGTTTCGCAACATCAACGGAAGGACCCTCACAGATGAGGAGCTGCTGACGATCCTCGGCGGA
>ERZ791927.2138-NODE-2138-length-13233-cov-4.134998_pt1 | contig 13233 bp, 10 predicted proteins | sample MGYA00510130_ERZ791927 | MGnify/ENA primary metagenome ERZ791927 (study PRJEB30046, sample SAMN00792055) | human gut metagenome | study: EMG produced TPA metagenomics assembly of the A metagenome-wide association study of gut microbiota in type 2...
CTTCAGAATGTCGCAATCTAGACGATTGATGTACCGTTTTTAGAGAAATTCACGTATGGGACTGTACCGCTGTCCGGTACGACATCCTTCTGAACGATGCTCTTCGTATTGTTCATCCGAAAAATATCGCCGATCCTAAATTCCATCCAGTTTCGAGCATCAAGCTTCGCCATCCTCTCCTCCGTCCTTGCGCATGGTAAAGGTTACAAACTCGTCGTCAGAGCTCACGCGACTCGAATACATCGCCGTGTCAAGCAGCTTTTCACCGAACTCTTTAGCGTCGATGCCCCGCTTGAACATCAGATAGTCCATCGCCGTCTTGCGGAAGTCCTCCTCGAAAATCTCGAAAGGTTTCAGAGGCATCTGATAAGACAGGTGCTCGTTCGGGTCTACCCACTGGCACGTATCGTCGCCGGACTGCTTCTCGACCACATCGACCCAATGCGCCTCGATCGCCTGCCACTTACCGTACACGTCGTGACGTCCCTTGTTCTTAACCGTCGACAGACCATCGGACTCCATGTAGCAGGCAAAGAATTCCTTGTCGTCCTGTCCAACGCCAGACTCGAACACGAAGATGCTCGTGGTTATGCCCACGCCGAAGAACAGGTCCTCCGGCAGTTTGATGACCTTACGGAGGCGGTGATTCTTCAGAATCCGATTCATCTGCGTAGTTGAAGCCTTCTCAAGTTTCTTGTCTGGCAGAATGAACGCACATTGTGTACGCGCAGGTACGCTATTCAACACATTCTCGACAATGTTCATGCAGCCGTACTTGTTTTCATACGGCGGATTCATCAGGACCTTCGTAATTGGTTTGGATTTCATCCATTCACCGGCCTCTTTGGTGCGGGTGTCCATCTGCTCAAGGTTAGTTTTGCCGTCCTTGTGAATCAACATGTTCGCGCACGCCAACGCGTAAATCTCCCGGTCGAACTCAATGCCGTACAACTGCTTGGACTTTATCTCGCTGGCCTTCTTCGTCTCCATGCCGCCTGCCGCGTGAATCATGTTTGCCATGGCCTTCACCAGGAAACCGCCGGAACCGCACGTGGCGTCAAGGATGCAGTCATCCTTGTTCACTTCGAGAATCTTGTACATAAAGTCCGTAATGTGCTCGGGCGTGAAAACCTGGCCGGCCTCGGACTTCTTCTTGTATCGGTTGAACTCGTTGAAGAAGATGCCCATCACGTCCTCACCGCGCCACTCGTTGGAGTTGACGCACTCGGAAATCTCGACGACCCAGTCTATGAAGTCATTAATTGCCTTCTGGTTGTCCGTCGAGTTCATCTTGATGTCGGAATACTCTTCCAACAGAATGTCTATCTTCGAGTTCTGCTTACGACTACCCGCAAGAGACTTGGACAGGGTGGAGTGAATAGATGTGTGGAACGTGGCGTAACCCAAATCCTTGAGGCGCTTCAAACCCGCGCCGTAACGCTCGGCAACCAACGCGCACGCCGTAAAAATCATGCGGTGGTACAGATTTTTGATGCCAAACTCAAAATGCAGACTGTTGTTGATTCTTGCCGTCAGCTGATAGATTTTCTCTTTATCTATCGTATTGACGGCATACAGAGATAAATAGTATCCAAGGTGCTGTAATGTATTCGGCGTCTTAACTTCTTCGTCTCCCTTGAATACCCGCACATCTTCGCCGTTGTACAGGATACCGACTACTTTTGCGTATTGAGTCTGTGCAATGCGGACATTTTTCAACAGCTCATCGACAAACTTCTGTTGGGAAATGTCAAATTTCTCGGCCTTGGTTTCCAATATAAGGGCTACTTCGTTGCGATTGTCCGGCAAATACCAACCGTCGGGCTTGTCGCTAATGCCCGGAAAACCCAGCTGATTGAATGTCGTCAGTTGTCCAACATCGGCCTTTGCACCTTTCAAAGATTCGTTGAGGCCCAAAATATTTCGGGCTTTATCTCTAACCTTGTCCTCAGTGATCATGATTCGAAACGGGTTGGGAAGGTTTCAGAACAACCTCAAGATTCAAAGCCTTGAGGACCGCATAAAGCGTAGATAGACGGGGATTCCCTGTCGGTCCGAGAGCATTGTAGAGAGCCGGTCTAGCGAGACCTGTCTTCGCCGCTACCTCGCTCATGCAGTTACGTGCGCGGCAGACTCGACCTATAGCCTCGGCGAATTCCGAGTGGGAGCCTTTGTGGTACGCCTGGGTCAAATATTCCGCGGCGTAGACGTCGTCTGTCAGAACGCTTTCGTCTATGGATTTCTTCTGCATAGCATTTCCAAAATGACAGACTCGATTGTAATTTATAAATGACAACAAGACAACTCGAGGCCTTACCATTTCTCAAGAGGTCAATCTCTTTGACCTTATACGGAGAAGTACTCGCCTCAGTTCCCGATGGGAAACCAACATTCGTCGATACTACGAGAACGGATCCTCTGCACATGCCGCCTTACGTAAAGTGGTGGCCCACGCAGGCGATCCGTTCAAATGTTTTTACGGCTATTACTCTTTTGAGGTTGGATTTGAATTGTCAAGTCCAACCTTGATTTTTTTGCCCCCTGAAAATCGTGCTGTCGATTTGAATCCGAAAAGTCAATTTGGGTTGGAAGTGGCCAAGAAGTCAGGTCGTCATGCCTCAGTAACCACGCTGATCGATCCTACGGACTTCCAGCTGTGCGCGATAACCGTCAAAACTCATTTTGGGTTGGATTCTCGTTCTGGAGCCAGTGCCTCAAGCCCGTATTTCGCGCAATGGTCTGCTTTCCCCGAACCGCCATTGCCAACGCCTTCTTCTGACCGACGAGGATCACCAGCATCTTCCCGCGCGTCACGCCCGTATAAATGAGGTTGCGCTTGAGCATCACGTAGTGTTGCATTGTGATCGGCAACACTACGATCGGATATTCGCTCCCCTGGGACTTATGAATGGTCGTGGCATAGCAGAGCACAAGCTCGTCCAGCTCTCCGTAGGGGTACACAACTTCACGCCCGTCGAAATCAACTGTTAGCTCTTCTTCCTCAGCGTCAAGCCGCGTCACAAAGCCGATGTCGCCGTTGAACACGTCGCGGTCGTAGTTGTTCTCGATCTGCATGACCTTATCGCCAACAGAGAATTTCGTGCCGAACTTGAGAACGGACGCTTCTGTGGGAGGGTTGAGCGCAAGCTGGAGCACTTCGTTGAGCGTGCGGGCACCGGCACTTCCACGATTCATCGGGCAAAGGATTTGGATGTCCTTGATGGGATTCACGCCGTATGCCTTCGGCAGGCGTGTCCTCACCAGGGTCGTGAGAATTTCAGGCATCTGCTCGTTGTCTTCAACCGAGAGGAAGTAGCAATCGCCCTTCTCTTCCTTGCTCGGGAAGACCGGCATTCTGCCAGCGTTGATTTGATGTGCGGCCTTGATGATCCACGAGGTCGCAGCCTGTCGGAAGACTTCTGTGAGTCGAATGACCGGGACGGCGTTCGACTCGATCAAGTCGGAAAGAAAAGCACCAGGGCCGACGGACGGCAACTGATCGACGTCGCCCACGAAAATGACTGCCGTCTTTGACGAGATTGCCTTTACGAGATTGTTCGCCAGTGGAATGTCGATCATCGAGCACTCGTCAGCCACGAGGAGATCGCAGTCCAACGGGTTGTCCTCGTTGCGCTTGAATTCCATCGTGGCAGGATCAATCTCAAGGAGTCGGTGAATAGTCTTGGCTTCCATGCAGGACGACTCGGAAAGTCGCTTCGCGGCGCGTCCGGTAGGCGCACAAAGCATCATGTTGACGCCCTTGGCACGAAGAATAGTGAGGATGGCTCTCACGATCGTCGTCTTGCCGACGCCAGGACCGCCTGTAATGACCATCACCTTTGACTTCAGAGCCGCTGCCACAGCTTCCCGCTGACTTGCGGCAAGGGTGAGGTTGAGCTTCTTCTCCACCCATGGAATGGCTTTTTCGGGGTCGATGTTCGGCCACGGCGGCGTACCTTTGACCAACTCCCTCAAGTTGCGTCCGACAGACTTTTCCGACAGATAGAGCGAAGCCAGATAGATGCTCCCCTGCACAGGGAAATCGGCCTCGATCAATTCGCCCTCGTCAATTTCGTGAGCAATGGCGTTAGAGATAACGCTTTCAGGGATGTTCAGAAGCTCAGATGCTTGGCTGATGAGCAAGGGCCGTGGCAGGCAGCAGTGGCCTTGATTGCCGGAGGCTTCCGACAAGGCAAAGGCTACGCCCGCTTGAGCGCGAATAGGAGAGGTTGGTTCAATGCCGATATTTTGCGCAATGGTGTCGGCAGACTTGAAGCCGATGCCTCTGATGTCCTTGGCCAAGCGATACGGATTTTCCTTGACGGTCTTGACAGCATCCTTCCCGTACTTCTTGTAGATGCGAACCGACTTCGACGTGCTCACACCATGGCTGTGCAGAAATACCATGATTTCCCGAATGACCTTCTGGTCTGCCCATCCGGATGTGATCTTCTGAATGCGCTTCGGTCCAATGCCTCGCAATCCCTTCAGGCGTTCAGGCTGTTCTTCAATGACGGTGAAGACATCGGTCCCGAAGGCCGAGACAAGCGTCTTAGCGCAGAAGGGGCCGATGCCTTTCACCATGCCGGAGCCGAGGTACTTTTCGATTCCGTGAAGCGTCGTAGGCGCATGGATGCGTAGGAACTGAGCGCGGAATTGTCGTCCGTACTCTTTGTCCATCACCCAGATACCCGACGCAGATGCGTACTCTCCTGGCGTTACGGAGGGTGTATGGCCAAGCACCGTGATAAGGTCGCGTTCGCCTTTCACCTTCAGACGAAGGACGCAGTAGCCGTTCGTCTCGTTGTGAAAAGTGACGCGCTCTACGAGGCCGCTGAGCTTGTCCAGAGGCTGCTTGTCTGTGTGGGAGTCTGTGACAGTCATGTACGGGAAGCCTTTGATATTAATTCGGGTTTTGCTCTTTTTGGTTTGGATCCCTGTGAATATCCAGCCCGAAAAGAGCAGCTCATACGGCGAACGCTCGCATCAAGACTTCCATTGCTACATGCCAGGTGCCAGGCATTTCATCCCACCTGAGTCCTGGTTTGGCATGGCGCCACAGGAGGATTTCGTCCATCTTCGGACACTCCGCATTCGTCTCGAGAAGCTCGCCTCGTTCATCGACGACAACGACAAGAACCCCTTCCGGGAACTTGTCCGCAATACTTCTGTCCACCGTGACAGCTTGTGCGGCAATCGGATGTGTCATGAATCCTAGGGAGGAATTCATAAAGCGGGCATCGACCTTGAGCTTGGCGTTTCCGACCATCCTGAGGACTTCGGTCTGCACGTCGAACTTTGAGAAGTTGATCTTGCGGGTTCTGGACGGCGCCAGATCCCAACAGCGCTGCTCGAGGGCGTAGCGTATCGACCACAGCACGGGGAATGCGCCGAGGCCATCAAGTGCGACTGCCCGCCATTTCTTTACACGTTTATGGGAATCCGCAAAGACAAGAATGCCTTTTGGTAAAGAATTGTTCCAATAACGGAGATTGTCCCAAGGCTTGTCGATCGTATAGTACGGATATTTAATTTTCTCAAATTCAAATGGATATTCGCCTTTCAGGATTTCTGCTTGATAAGGATTGACATTCTTTACGGGGTTTAATTCCACCTCTCCCGCGTTTTCTCTAAAAGCAGCCAGCGCTTTTTTGAGATATGCCTTTTCATCAGGCTTTAACCAAAACAGAATGCGCTTGAAACCTTCGGCCTCCCTGCGCTTGGTGAAGTTAAGCTGGCGAAGTCTGTTTTTTTCGGACATAACGAGTGTGTAAGGCGTTAGTAATAACGATATTCTACTCGATCCAAGGCTGTAACAGTGCAAAACTCGTGCTTTTCCGAACCTACGGAATTCCGTTGGATCGCCTGTCGCACAGCCCTGAAGGCGTTATCAATAACGCTCACAGGCGCAAACCAAGGCCCTCTTTCTCTGGCGTTTGAGCATCTGACCTATCCTAACGCCCTCAATCTCATCATCGGGTCCCCTCTGGTGAGGAGGGTCTCCTCCCCTCTGCCGTTATCACTAACGCCTGCCCTCCTCTTTGAGGCACGCAATGGGTCTGGAAGTGTGCAAAAATATCTGATGGAAATATGTATTTCCATCTAATATGTTGTTCCGACTATCGACCACTACTATGACTGAAGTTGTTATCTATGATGAGCGGGCTGACACCCACGACGCCCCGAAATCCTTCGCCATCGACCTCGCAAGACCTCAACAGGTCTTCAACCCGGCACAAGCCTACGTTCTGACACTCGGTGCCGGTCAGTCGCGCAACAAGGTCGTTCGAGTCCTCAACACCATCGCCAGAGATTTCGGCGCCCAATCCCTCAACGACTGCCGCTGGGAGAAGATGACCTACGACGTCGTCCTCGCCTATCGCACCCGGCAGATCGACCGTGGCCTCTCGCCCTCCACCGTCAACCTGCAGCTCTGCACCCTGCGCATGGTCGCCAAGCAAGCCTGGCTCAAGGGCATGATGTCCATCCAGACCTACTCGGCCATCCGTGAAGTGAAGTCGGTGCGCGGCAGCCGCCTCTCCAAGGGCAGGGCCCTCAGCACCCGCGAAACCGGCAAACTCATCGCGTCCTCTGAACTCAAGGGCAACGCCATCGGCGTGAGGGACGCCGCCATCATCGCGCTCGCGGTCGCATGCGGAATGCGCCGCACGGAGATCGCCTCGCTCAGGATCTCCAACATCAATTGTCAGAACAAAATCATCACGATTCTCGGCAAGGGAAACAAGGAGCGCCGCGTGGCTCCGTCGGACGATGCGTGGGAAAGACTCGCCGACTGGCTCGCCATCCGAGGAACCGAAGGCTGCGACAACGTCTTCGTCGCCGTGAAGAAGGGCGACAACATCCAGCCCTTCTGGCCCATCTCCGCCAGTGCGATCTATCAGCTTCTGCGTGCCCGGGCCATCGAGTCGAGAATCAGCGCCTTCACGCCGCACGACCTGCGACGCACGTTCGCCACGCGCCTTCTGGATGCCGGCGCCGACATCAACACCGTTCGTCAGGCAATGGGACACTCGTCCGTCATCACCACGCAGCGTTATGACCAGCGCGGTGAACGCACGGTCGAAGAGGCGACGAGAAAAGTGGCGCTTTGAGAAGCGTCAGGCCCTGCAGGCTGCCTCCTCTCTGGCGGTCTCCTCCTTGATGGTGCGGGCCGCAGCCACGAACTCGTTGACGCTCACCAGACGCCAGACGCGATAGCACAAGTCGAGCGCGTCCCTGACGGCATCCAGATTGATGACCTCGGCCGTCGGATCGTAGGCTGCGAGCGCATCCTGGGCATCGGTGATCCGGGCACGAATGGGCTCGGGATCGTCAACGAACTTGAGCATGCCCCGTCCGAGCGCCAACGTGGTGCTCAGGGACACGATGTCCGAATAGTCGCCCGAGCGCATGTAGAGTCTCATGAGCTCCGCGTCCGCACGCTTCTTCAACCGATGGATGCGGTCGTCGGGCACCGTCAGGCGGTTGAGAATCCCCGACGGGTTCCTGCGCACACGCGTGGGCTTCTTCTTCTTTCTCGGTGCCTTGTTGGCGGGCATTGCGTTCTCCTCTCTTGACTTGGACCTTCATTATCCAACGCTGGCGCGGCACGCATGTCCCCCTTTCGAAAGATCGGAAAAGTGCGAAGGAATCCGCACTTTTTCAACTCCTTCGAAAGAGCACCGGAGCCGCATGTCGAGGCCCTTAACCTATGGGGGTTTGATTTACTTTGCTGAAGATCGTCATGCACTTCAAATCCCATCCGCTCACGCTGGCCGTTCTGGCTACCCTGTCCCTTTCCTTCGGATCCGCCGTTGCGAACGAATCCACCGATCTCCTTCTCACGCTCGGCGACAGCGATGACGCCGAAAAGAAAACCGCTGCGAGCACCATTACCAAAGTCGTCACCTGGAATGACGCGTGGGTGTCCACGTTCGGCGACTACGCCAAGACCGCAACGGTCAAGCTCACGGGCACGGAGGCCGTCAACAAGATCACCGTTTCCGAAAACGGCGCGCTCACAAACGAGCGCACGGTCGAGCTTGCCAACGCCGGCATTCTCGTCAAGGGCGGATCGCTCATCAACAGGGGCACGCTCAAGCTTGCTGCTGGTAGCACGCTCGAGCTCGAGAACCCCGTCGGCTTCGACAACTCCAAGGGCAGGATCGAGACATCCGGCAAGATCAAGATCAACGATTCCGGCCTGACGGAAGCCCAGCAACAGGCTCCGCAGGACATCGACATGGGCGACATCCGCCTCTCTGGCGCCGATGCCATGCTTCTCAGCTGGGACAAGGGCTACACGCTCTCGACGGACAAGGACAAGGCCAAGTGCAAGGCCCGCGTCAACTTCGGCAGCGTCGAGCTTCTCGACGGCGCCCGCTTCTCCCAGTCCAAGGACGCCCTTGACAGCGGCGACAGCATGACGATCGGCAAGGGCGCCATGATGGACGTCGCCGGTCTCTCGATCTGGCAGACCGTCACGCTCAAAACCGCCGACGCTCAGATCCGCCTCATGGACGAAGGCACGCTCACGACCGACGACCTTACCTTTGCCGTCATTGACGACAAGCAGGACTTCGCGAGCTACGTCAAGGTTCTCAAAGAGACCAGGGCGACGAGCAAGGCCGCCCTCAACGTGTCCGACAGCATGACGGTGAAGAGCTTTGCCGATGCGGACGCCTCCTTCACGATGGACGGCAAGGCCGAAACGCCCGTCGTCATCGACAAGCGCACGGAGCTCGGCTTCGGTTCGCAGGCCGACTACGACCAGAAGGAGGACGGCATGCTCGCAGGTCTCAACCGTGCGATCGGCACCGTGAACTTCCTCAACTACGAAGCCGTCTGGACGCCGGCCGAGGAGGAAGACAAGGACTCCGGCAAGGAAGAGGGCAAGGGCACGACCACGCGTGCGAAGGACGGTTCCTGGAGTACGAACGAATTCGGCAGGATCGAGGTCTACGACAACGCGAAGATCAACTTCACCGGCAACACCTTCGACGCCTCGAAGGTCAAGGACCGTTACAGCGCATCGCTCAAAATCGAGGAACTCAACTTCAAGTCCTCGGCCATGAAGCTCAAGTACAAGCTTGACGTCGAGACGATGGTTGCCGACATTGAGGCCGTCGCAAAGGCGCAGGATCTCAAGACGCCCGAAGGCATGACCGACTGGACGAGCGCCAACATCGCCGACAACATGAAGAAGTGGGTCGCCTCTCTTGATGCCGAAGCTGCGGACAAGTTCATCAACGCCCTTGAGGAAAAGACGGATGTTCACGCATCGAAGTTCGGTGCCGACAAGATCGCCCCGAACGAAGCGGTTCACACGATCGCCGGCAGCGACGTCTACGTCCGCCGCATCGCCTTTGAGGAAGTCGAGACCGAAGTGAGCGCCGACTATTCGAAGCTGCAGGCTTCGAAGCCGAAGGAAGGCGAGACGGTCGAGAAGGGTCAGGTTGATCTGGAGAAGACCTACGGCAATCTCGGTTCGCACACCCTCAACATCGTGGACGGCGCCCGCGTTGAAACTGGCGGACTCTTGATGAACAACGGCACGCTCACGATCGACGGCGAGACGACCAAGTTCATCGCAGGCGCCCTCTCGAAGATCGACGGCACGCTGACGGCCAAGGCCGGCTACGTCGGCCTCAACGTCCACAAGGACATGAGCAGCCTCGTGGTCGGTGAAAAGGCGGTTGACAGACACGAACATCTGTTCCTTGAAGTCGACGGGCCGGTCTCGCTCGGCGAAAAGGCCGTGATGACCTTTGGCGGCGACAAGGTGAAGGCCGATTCCGAAGGCGCCTCCCTCACGTTCGTCGGCGAGTCCACGCTCAAGTTCGACGCTGCGCGTCTGAGCGCCAACGCGCTCTTCACGGCCACGGGCGCCAAGGGTGCGCTCACCGCGACGGACGCCAAGGTGAACCTCGAGGCCACGAACCTTTCCTGGGGCCGCTACCACCTGTTTGAAAACTTCGACACGAAGGGCGTGACCGACGAAAACTTCGTCTCTGCGGACGGCAAGCTGACCGCTTCCGACATGTGGGCCGAGCAGCTCAAGGCCCCCGGCATGGGCGTCAACGTCGAGGTTGACGAAAAGGGCGACGTCTCGATCGTCGTCGGCTCGGACTCCGTCGAAGGTTCCGGCCTCGACGTCAATGCGAAGAATCTCGTCTCCGCCATCTTCAAGGGCGACCGTGCGTCTTCGGAGGACATCGCCTTCATCAACACGATCCTTCACAGCGGCTCTTCGCTCGATGAGGTGAGCAACACCATCAACGCGATCACGGGTCTCGGCGCCATCTCTGGCGTCAAGGCCCTCACGCTTGACTTCTCGGGCTTTACCGCCGACCAGATCGAGCACCATGCCTCCACGATGCCGCACGACATGGGCGGCTGGTGGGTTCAGCCCCTGGCTGCGCGTCTGAAGACCGACGATCTCGGTCTGGGCGGCTCCACCTACGGCTACTCGCTCGACACCTACGGGATCATGGGCGGCTACGACATGCGCATGGGCGCCTGGACGGTCGGCCTTGCCGGCTCCTATCAGGAAGGCGATGCCGACAGTGAAGGCAGCGTGCTCCCGTCCTCGACCGACATCACCTCGAAGGGCGCCCACCTCTGGGCCGCCCGCACCTACGGCGAAACCTACGTGATCGGCACCCTCTCCTACCTCAAGACCGAAGGTGAGACCACCATGAGCGTCATGGACAAGCGCCTTGAGGCCGACATCAAGGCCACGGGCTGGTCCGCAGGCGTGCGCGCAGAACGTGCGTTCGAGGTCGGCGGATTCACGTTCACCCCGCACGTCGGCGCCCGCGTGACGATCGTGGACATCGACGACTACTCGATCGACATGGACGACAAGGCCCTCTTCTCGGTCAACGAGGACAAGGCCACGGTGGTCGAAGTGCCAGTCGGCGTTGCGATCAAGACCCCGACCTTCATGTGCCAGACCTTCACCGTCCAGCCCTATGCGGACCTTACGCTCCGCAGCAGGTTCGGCGATACGGAGTCCTCCTACACGCTTCACGGCTCGAAGACCTCCGACACGATCGACTACGACGTCGCGGGCGACTTCGCGGGTGATCTGAAGATCGGCTACATGTCCACGTACAAGGATCTCAACCTCGGCATGAGCTGCTCGGTCTCGGCGGGTGACGCCGGCCGCCGCAACCACAGCATCGAAATGACGATGCGCGTCGACTTCTAAAAACCGAAGTTACGTCACCAGAAAAAAGCCCGGACACCTTGTCAGTGCCCGGGCTTTCCTTTTTCCTTTTCCCCTCAAAGCTTCAGCCGGCGGCCTTCGCCCTCTCCTCCAGTTCGATATCGCGCGAACCCCGCACCATCAGCGGCGGAATCCAGTGGAAGATGAACTCCCGCATGTCCTTCTCCATCTCCTTGGGACGATGGCCCTTCCAGTACAGAACCCGATCACGATTGCGTTCCCATACCTCATCTTCGGCATCTCAACATAAGATCGACCACTGGGGAAGACGAAGAAAGACCTCGCAGGAAATGTCCCCCTTGAGGCTCGAGGCGCACAGGGCTTTCGCAAAGGAGGGCGAGAAGCGATAGACGCCCTGCGAATAGCGCCATGGACAGAGCGCAGACATGTACATCGTCTGTTGCGCAATCCAGTCGTCGCGTGCAGTCCCCGGTTCAAACCTGTCCGCCCTGGGATGCGAGTCGAAGTAGCGCAGCCAGTCCTCGACGGGCAGAAAATAAAGACGCGGCCAGTCGGCCGTCCTGGTCCCGCGATCCGCATACAAGGCTTCAATTCGGGGCTGCAGACGATTGAGCTCGTCCCTGAAGCGAAGCATGACCTTTTCAGGGTCGAACTCCGACCACGGAATGTCCTCCGGGATCGGACGCTCTTCCTGACGCGCCCAAAGCGCCTTGACGGTCGCAGCAAGCTCACTCGGCGAATAGCCGTCGAATTCGCTCCCCTCTTCAAGCGTGCCGCCGGTCGACAAAAACTCCATGTTCCTCTCCCTCAACTCTTGATGCCAGGCACGGGCCTGTGCTCTCCGCACCATCCGACGACGATGCGGCCCTCTTCCGGCAGATAGTCGAAATAGACGCGCATCGAAAGCTTGGTGTCCGTCGCAACGCCGATCTTCAAATGACGCTGCATCGTGAGACTGCGTCCGCAGTAATTCCAGGTTCTGGCTCGCGCAGACTCGCGGGAATTCATGATCGAATCGCTCTCCCGACTCGAATACTCGGCACTCGTGAACACCTGACGGGCCACGATGTCTCCGCCCTCCTCCATGGCATCCGCATATCGGGTCGCCAGACGCGTGAGAAGCGACAGCAGGCGCCTGCCCTGAACGAAGTGCCCGACCTTTTCCGCCGACTCCCAGGCCGACGGCAGCACGGTCACGCGATCACCGTAAAGCGCAGCCACGCACGTCAGCACCTCGACGGGCGTCGGCTCGAACTGAGGCTCGGAAAGGAGCCGTGCAAGGAGCCCTGCGGCCTCGTGCGTTCCGCTCACAGGAGCGGACGTCCTCTGCTGCGAAAGCTGTTCATTGATGAGCTTCAGCGCTTCGCACTCGTGCCTCACGCCCGCCATGCCTCTCTCCAGCTCGGCGTTGCGCTGCGTTAGATTCCTGACCGTGGTCTCGAGCGTCGTGATCGTCGTCTCGAGCTCCTTCATGCGCACCTCCTGCGTCTTTGCTGCGGCCAGACTCGCTGGCGCCGTCGTGCACGCCTTCGGGACGTAGATGCCCGCATGACTCGCCTTCCTGCGGGCCTTGCGATCCATGGATGCACGTTTCCTCGACTTTTCAGCCTTCACGGCTTCACGCGCCTTGTCGGCCGCCAGCTGGCGTTCCGCAGCCAGCTCCTCACGGTGGATTCTGTCCCGCTGGTTCGAGATGGCCTCAACGAGCACGTGCACTCTTCTCGCCTCCACGCCCTTCCTGGTCTCCAGTACGTTGAGCGGAAAGTTCGCCGCTGCCTGCGGCAGTTCTCCCAGCAAGCACCCGAATATGTCCCCGCCCGCAACCGTCAATGCACAGCCCTCCATCTTCATGAACCACCGTTTCTGAATGTTTAATTTGATCGGCTCCCTGTCCGACCTCCGCAAATAGGTTAAGGGAGACCAAGTCGCTCACAGGGGTTGTTTCGAAGCTTGTGAAAAGCGCTGCAGGAGAGGCGTTGAGACGGAACAATCGGGTAGAGAGTGTCCTTGCGGGCACTCCCTCCCACACCGCAGTGCTCAAT
>ERZ791927.2140-NODE-2140-length-13230-cov-2.260266_pt1 | contig 13230 bp, 11 predicted proteins | sample MGYA00510130_ERZ791927 | MGnify/ENA primary metagenome ERZ791927 (study PRJEB30046, sample SAMN00792055) | human gut metagenome | study: EMG produced TPA metagenomics assembly of the A metagenome-wide association study of gut microbiota in type 2...
CGCGTAACCGTTTCAGGAGCCACCACTCCGGTAATCTCTTCGGCCACTGTCGTTGCATTGTCCACCACGCAATAATTGTCGAGTACCTTGCCGATCAAGTAAGGCACACCCATCAGGCCCCAGTTCTGAATCCAGAAGATCAGCGCATACGCGGTACCCAGCTTATTCTCGGGAATGATCTTGGGCACCGAAGGCCACATGGCCGAAGGCACCAGCGAGAAGGCGATCCCCAACGTGATGATCAGTACGAGCGCCAGCAGCCAGTTCGTGAAAGCCGGAACGGCAAAGAGCAGGTGCACCGCCACGATCATGAACGAACCCACCAGCATAATCGTCGCCCCTTTACCCCTACGGTCGTAGAGGTTTCCGAAGAAAGGCGTGAGCAGGATCGTCCCGAACGGCAACAATGCAGGGATAATGCCCGAAAGTTTTTCGGAAATACCGAATTTATTGAACATCAGATCCGGCGCATATTTTAAAAACGGGAAAACCGCCGAATAGAACAGCACGCACAAGATCGCAATGTACCAGAATCCTTTGATCCGGACAATCTCGAAAATATCGCGGAAGCGGAACGGCTCTTCGAGTTCGGCGGAATCTTTCAGCTCCCGGTCCCGTTTGGTGTCCATCACCACGAACACCACGAACGAGATCATGCCGATACACAGCAGCAGCAACCCCAACAGGATCGGCATACTCACCGAGCCGAATTCTTCCGCCAGCAGCGGCGTAATGCTCAGGGCGAGCGCCGTACCGATGCGGGCGCAGGCCATCTCGAGGCCCATCGCCAACGCCAATTCCTTACCTTTGAACCATTTGACGATAATTTTCGAGACGGTGATTCCGGCGATCTCGATCCCGACGCCGAAGATGGCGTAGCCGATAGCCGCCCAAAGCACCTGCGACGAAATAACGGAACCGAAAATGGTCACGCTCGCACCGCCGAAATCGCTTGCGATCGCCCAATACTTGATACCTACGCCGATCACCATGATCACCGTGGACATCAGCCCGGTGAAGCGGACGCCCATCTTGTCAAGGATCATCCCGCCGAAGATGAGCATCAGCAGGAAGACGTTGAACCAACCGTAGGCACTGGTAAAAAATCCGTAATCGCTGCTGCTCCAGCCCATTTGCTGTTCGAGCATCGGCTTGAGCGGAGCCATCACGTCGGTGATGAAATATCCGCACAACATCGTGAAGGCGACCAGCGCCAACACGATCCAACGGGCCGTAGCCGACTCGCTGATCTTCTTTTGTAAAGCTGCTACCATTTATTTTCCGTTTGGGTTTATTATCCGTTCGGCACGCATCGCGCATACCGTAAAACTCGCTTTATCTGTTCGCAGGAATCCGCCGCCTATGTGCGCCGTACGCGGAGGCCTCCGTACCTCCGCCGCCCTACTCCTCCTGCAGCATATTCCCGTAGAGCTTCAACACCCGGTAGGCATCCTGCAACCCCAGCTCCCCGGCCTTGCTCATATCGAGGCAGCCTTTACGGGTATCCTTGAGGAAAATCTGTACCAATCCCCGGTTGTAATAGGCCTCGGCGAACGACGGATTCAGTTCGATGGCCTTCGTATAGTCCTCCAGCGCTTCCGGGATCCGTCCCGAGCGGCAGAGCAGGTTCGCCCGGTTATAATAGATATAGGCAAATTCGGGGAAGAGCCGGGCGGCCTTGTTCAGGTCGGCGATCGCATCGTCGTAATTATAGGACCGCGACGAGTTGCTTTTAAGCTGGCTGGCCGGATCGTTGTCTACCGTAATCCGCTGGTAGCCGTTGTCGATCGACGAGATAAAATCGACCATTTCGCTCTGCGTCGTACTGCAGTTGATGTACAGGAACGGATTGGACGGATCCAGGTCGATGGCCGCCGTGTAATTGGAGATCGAACCGGTGTACTGCCGGATCAGCGACTGGGTGATCCCCCGTTTGAACAACAACTGCCAGCTGGGCCGGTTGTAGCGCAGCGAATCTTCGATCGCCCGGTCGAAGGCGAAGAGCGAATCGGTCGGGAAATCGCTGTCCCGGTTCACCAGTTTCACGTACGGATCAGCCACCTCCGTGCGGAACTGTTCGACACGCGGCACGAAATAGACAGTCCGCACGGGAACCGTATCGGGACGAACCATCGAGAATTTGAACATCGGAAGCAGCGCGATGTTGGAACTTCGCGCAGTCATCCGCTGCATCCCTTCGCTGCCGCCCATGCTGGCATCGAACGAAAGCAGCTGGTTGAAACGCTTGCTCGTATCGGCATAAACAGAGAAACTACTGTCGGTCAGCTTCGAGCGGTATTCGGCTATTTTCTTGTCGGCCGTCTCCTTGTCGCTGCGGGATCCCTGCATGTCGTTGAGCATGTAACGCAATGCAGAGCGGCCAAGATAGGCGTTGGCGAAATCGGGATAAAGCTCGATCGCCCGCGTATAGTCGTTGATCGCGGCATAGTAGTCGCCCAGTTGCCGGTACAACGCCGCGCGGTTGTAATAGAGCAGCACGTTGTTCGGGCTGTAAAACGCCACTTTGTCATAGTCCGCGAGGGCGTTGTTGTAGTCTCCGATCTGATTGCGCAAAATCGCCCGGTTGAAATAAGTCAGCGAGCTGGTCGAATCGAGTGCCAACACCCGGCTGAAATCCTCGATTGCCTGCACCGGACGGTTGATCGTCGAATAGACGAGTGCCCGGTTGAAGTAAGAAGGGATATACGTGGAGTCGCATTCGATCGACTTGTCGAAATCGGCCAGCGCCTCATCGTATTTTTTCTGGGCCATGTAGAGCATCCCGCGGCGGCTGTAAGCCAAAGGACTCTCCCGGTTGGTCCGGATCGCGGTGTTATAATCCTCGTAAGCGCGCGTCGTGTCCTTCATCATCAGGTAGGAGGTGCCCCGGTTGACATAGGCGTCGACCACCTTGTTATCGAAACGGATAAAGGTGGTGAAGTCCTCCACCGCTTTTTCGAACTGCTGGCTGAGCAGGAAGGTCACCCCCCGGCTAAAATAGGGGTCAGGCCGGTCCGGGCGCAGGTCGATCGCCACCTGGAAATCTTTCAGCGCATCGTCGTAATTACCCAGCCGCGAACGGGTGATCGCCCGGTACTGGTACGCGGCCGTAAAAACGGGGTTGTTCTCGATTGCATAGGAAAAATCCTGTTCCGCCCCGAGCAGGTCGTCGAGGTTGTATTTGGCGATGCCGCGCAGGAAATAGCCCTCGTAAGCCTTCTCATCCACCTTCAGCAATACGTTCAGCGTCTCGATCGCATCGCGGAATTTGTTATCTATAATGTAGCTCCTGCCCACATAGAAAAAGTAATGCTTATCGAGTTGGGCCGACGCCTTATGGACGCCTCCCAGCGACACGAAAAACAGGAGAATGAGGAGAGATTTACGCATGCGGCCGTAGTATACGGGGTGCAAGATAATCATTCTACGCCAGAATACAGCGAACAAACACCCCCAATTCGTTTTACAAGGAACGGCATAAGCCGATGATTAGTATAATTTGGGGCACAGGAAGCCGCTAAAGATAAAATTTAAACCGAATGATCCACATTACAGAAAAGTTACGTACCTTTGAAAGCAATTTTGCGCTGAAATCCTGCTACTGAATAACAAATGAAAAAAGTAGATGTTGTTTTAGGCTTACAATGGGGCGACGAAGGCAAAGGCAAGGTCGTCGACGTGCTCACACCGGCTTATCAGGTGATCGCCCGCTTCCAGGGGGGACCCAATGCAGGCCACTCACTCCATTTTGAAGGCAAAAAATACGTATTGCACACGATCCCGTCGGGTATTTTCCGCGAAGGCTCGATCAATATCATCGGCAACGGCGTGGTGATCGATCCGGTGATTCTCTCCGAAGAGATCGCCAAACTGGAGAAAGACGGCGTCGACGTACAGGGCAAGCTGCTGATCTCGAAAAAAGCGCACCTGATCCTGCCTACTCACCGCATCATCGATGCGGCGTCGGAAGCCTCGAAAGGCAAGACGAAAATCGGTTCGACGCTCAAAGGCATCGGCCCGACCTATATGGATAAAACGGGCCGCAACGGCCTGCGCGTCGGGGACATCGTCTCGGGCGAATTCGAGGAACGTTACGGGCGCCTCAAGGAGAAACACATCGAACTGCTCAAACAATACGATTTCCCGTACGACATCTGCGACTACGAAAAAGAGTGGCTTGCCGGGATCGAAAACCTCAAACGTTTCCGCTTCATCGACAGCGAACACGTGGTGAACTCGCTGCTCCAAGAGGGTAAAGCGATCCTCGCCGAAGGCGCGCAAGGCTCGATGCTCGACATCGACTTCGGCACCTACCCGTTCGTCACCTCGTCCAATACGCTCTGCGCAGGGGTCTGCACCGGTCTGGGTGTCGCACCATCGCGGATCGGCAACGTCTACGGCATCTTCAAAGCTTACTGCACCCGCGTGGGCAGCGGTCCTTTCCCCACCGAGCTGTTCGACGAGGACGGGGAGAAAATGCGCCAGATCGGACAGGAGTTCGGCGCGACCACCGGTCGCCCGCGCCGCTGCGGCTGGCTCGACATGGTGGCCCTCAAATATTCGGTAATGATGAACGGCGTCACGGAGCTGATCATGATGAAAGCCGACGTGCTCAACGACTTCGACACGCTGAAAGTGGCCGTAGCCTACAACGTAAACGGCAAGGAGACTTCCGAATTTCCGTACGAGGCGAGCGAAAAGATCGTCCCGGTTTACAAGGAGTTCAAGGGGTGGAACTGCGACATCAACAAGCTGCGCCGCTACGACGAATTCCCCACCGAACTGAAAAACTACATCGAATTCATCGAACAGGAGACCGGCGTTCCCGTCAAGATCGTTTCAGTAGGCCCCGACCGCGAAGAGACGATCGTGCGATAAACACGACCGATTGTTCTATTCCACAAAAGACAACCATTTGAAAAATGGTTGTCTTTTTTTGGATAACTCCCTGAAAATTTTATACCTTTAGAGTGCCAGCTGTGATGTCGAACATTAAAAAACTACCCAACCATGCGTTATTCGACCTGGCAACGCTTGCTCATACCCGTGCTGCTCGTCAGCAGTCTCGTCGCTTCCTGCGGCAAAGACAACCCCGCCCCGACCCCGACTCCCCCTTCTCCCGATCCCGGAACGCCTACCGAAGTCCCGCTCAAGACACAACGAATCAACCGGTTCATCGTCGAAGCCATGCGGAATCGTTATCTATGGAATTCAGGCCTGCCTTCGGAGATCGACATCACTTCTGAAAGCGATCCGGCGGCACTCTTCAAGCGGCTCAGAAATCCGCAGGATTCCTGGTCGGTCCTAAGCGACAATGTCCAGCAAACCCAAGGCGAATTTACCAATGAAACCCGCTCGTACGGCTACGCACTCACTTTCGGCAAGTTCAACAATTCGGAGAACATGTTCGCGGTCGTCCTGTTTACCTATCCGGACTCCCCGGCTGCCAAAGCGGGCATCAAACGCGGGGATATTTTCATCCGTGTGAACGACATGGAGATCACGATGAACACGTACATGAATCTTTTCAGGTTCCCCAACGTATCCCTCCAATACGGACACCTCGAAGGAAACACGATCTACCCGGCGCCCCAAACAACGACTCTCACCGGAACGGAGATGTATCTGGATCCCGTGATCACCTACTCGGTAATCGACCGGGCAGGCCACAAAATAGGTTACCTTTGTTATAGCGATTTCATCTCCAAATCGATCGGCAGGCTGGAAAAGGTCTTTTCGACGTTTCAACAGCAACAGGTCACCGAGATCATACTCGACCTCCGCTACAACCCCGGCGGGGAAGTTTCGGCCATGGCCAAACTGAGCAGCATGCTGGCCCCGAAATCCGCTGTAGAGAGTCACTCGGTCCTCCAGACCCGGATTTACAACAAAGAGTACACGGAATACCTGAGACAGACGGGGACCGACGTGAACGACTACTTCGATCCGTCCGTTGCCGTGAACCTCAACGGACTGCCGTTGTATACCCTGACGGAAAGCAGTACCGCCTCTGCATCGGAATCCTTGATTCTATGCCTGAAACCTTATATGACCGTTAAGCAGGTCGGCTCGTCCACCGCGGGAAAATATTGCGGCGGCAGCCTTTTCCAGCCCGCAGTGCAACAAGGCGGACAACTCGTTCCGGATCCGGAGATCGGCAATTGGGTGCTTTACCTGATGACCTTCAAAACCGCCGATGCAAACGGCAAATCGATCTCCTCATCGGGCCTCTATCCGGACATTTGGACCTCTTCGCTGACTTTACCCGAACTGAAACTGCCGTTGGGCGATCCCCTCGATCCGTTTATCGCGAAAGCCATCGCGGCCATCACCGGACACAGCACCCCAACCCGGATCGAAACGAAATCCGCCGATCCGGGGTTCACCCTGCTGCGCGGACTAACGGGCCAACCCGAAACACGCTCAGGCTGGCTGATCGATTCGACCGTTATGATTCCCGTAACCGGCGCTTCGCGCTGACAGAAAGCGAATCCAAAAATGAGGGAACCGCCTTCCGGAGGCGGTTCCCTCATTTTGTCCCGCAGACAAAAAAGAATATGGGGATACGTTTCATTTTCGTCCGAAACCGGCGGTTTTTCCGATAAAAATCATAATTTTGTAAAGTTTTGTCCGGCGCACCTCCGGAGCGGAATCTAAACAAAATCTAACAACTAAATACGATCCATAATGAAGAAAACGTTGAAAATCGTCGTCCTGGCCAAACAGGTGCCGGACACCCGCAACGTGGGGAAAGACGCCATGAAGGCCGACGGCACGGTGAACCGCGCCGCGCTTTCGGCTATCTTCAACCCCGAAGACCTCAACGCACTGGAGCAAGCCCTCGTGCTGAAGGACATGTTCCCCGGCAGCACGGTGGAGATCCTGACGATGGGCCCGGGCCGCGCCGCCGAAATCATTCGCGAAGGCATGTACCGCGGAGCCGACGGTGGCGTACTGCTTTCCGACCGCAAATTCGCAGGCTCGGACACGCTGGCCACCTCATACGCCCTGTCACGGGCCATCCTCAACATGAAACCCGACATCATCGTCGCAGGCCGGCAGGCCATCGACGGCGATACCGCACAGGTCGGTCCGCAGGTGGCTGAAAAACTGGGTTGGCCGCAAATCACCTACGCCGAAGAGATCGTGGGCACCGAAGGCGACGAACTGGTTATCAAGCGCCGGCTGGAACACGGTGTCGAAACCGTAGCCTGCCCGTTGCCGCTGGTGATGACCGTCAACGGATCGGCTCCCGAATGCCGTCCGCGCCACGCCAAACTGGTGATGAAATGCAAATACGCCAAAACCGCGAGCGAGATGCAGGAAGCTCAGGAAGACTACACCGACCTGCGTTCGGAACGGCCCTACCTCAACATCAACGAATGGAGCGTAGCCGACATCGATGCCGACGACCAGCAATTGGGACTCACCGGCTCGCCGACGAAGGTCAAGAAGATCGACAACGTGGTATTTGCCGCCAAGGAGGCGAAGAGGCTCACCGCCGACGACCACGACATCGACTCGCTGATGCAGGAACTGATCGCCAGCCACACGCTGGGATAGGCTAACCCCAACCGCTAAAAATCAAAACAGATGAACAACATATTCGTATATTGTGAGATAGAGGACGGCAAAGTGGCCGATGTGTCGCTGGAGCTGCTGACCAAAGGCCGGGTATTGGCCGACACGCTCGGCTGTGAGCTCGAAGCGCTCGCCATCGGATCCAAACTCGACGGCATCGAAAAAGAACTGGCCCAGTACGGTGCCGACACGATCCATATCGCTGATGCCGAGTGCCTCAACCCGTACCGGACCCTGCCCCACGCCGCAATCATCTGCGGCATTTTCAAAGAAGAACAACCGCAGATCGCACTGTTCGGCGCTTCGCCGGTGGGCCGCGATTTGGGTCCCCGTGTTTCGTCGGCACTGCACAGCGGCCTGACGGCCGACTGTACGAGCCTCGAAATCGGCCCGCACACCGATAACAAGAGCGGCAAAGTCTATGAAAACCTGCTCTACCAGATTCGTCCGGCTTTCGGCGGCAACATCATCGCAACGATCATCAACCCGGACTGCCGTCCGCAGATGGCTACCGTACGCGAGGGCGTGATGAAAAAAGAGGTCGCCAAGACCCCGGGCAAAGGAGTCGTCAAAAAGGTGGATCACAAGAAATACACTTCGGACGCCGATTTCGTCGTACGCATCATCGAACGCGAAATGGAAGAGCGCAAGATCAACATCAAGGGAGCGCCGGTGATCATCGCCGGAGGTTATGGCATGGGTTGCAAGGAGAACTTCGCGCTGCTGCACGAACTGGCCGAAGTGCTCGGCGGCGAGGTGGGAGCATCCCGCGCAGCGGTGGATGCAGGCATGGCCGACCATGCCCGCCAGATCGGACAGACCGGCGTGACGGTACGTCCGAAACTCTACATCGCCTGCGGCATCTCGGGACAGATCCAGCACACCGCCGGCATGGACGGCTCGTCGATGATCATCTCGATCAATACGGACCCGGAAGCGCCGATCAACAAAATCGCCGACTACGCGATCATGGGCGACGTAATGGAAGTGGTACCCAAGATGATTAAGTATTACAAACAAAACTCGAAATAACAGCGATCATGGCTAATTTCTTTTTAGATAATAAAGACCTCCAGTTCCACCTGAATCATCCGTTGATGAAAAAAATCGTGGAACTCCGGGAGAGAGGTTACGCCGACAAAGGCAAATACGATTACGCCCCCGTGGACTTCGAGGATGCCATGGACAGCTACCGCCGCGTGATGGAAATCTGCGGCGAAATCTGCGGCGACGTACTGGCTCCGAATGCCGAAGGCGTCGACCACGACGGTCCCCGGGTTGTAGACGACCATGTGGTGTACGCCCCGGGCACGGCACAGAATATCGAAGCGCTGAACCAGGCCGGACTGTTCGGCATGACCATTCCGCGCCAATACGGCGGACTGAATTTCCCGCTGCCGCTTTTCGCGATGGCCAATGAAATGGTCGCGCGTGCCGACGCCGGATTCGAAAACATCTGGGGCTTGCAGGACTGCGCCGAAACCCTCAACGAATTCGCTTCGGAAGAGATCAAAGCCCGATACCTTCCCCGCGTTTGCGCCGGAGAAACCTGCGCGATGGACCTCACCGAACCCGATGCCGGCAGCGACCTGCAGGCTGTGATGCTCAAAGCGCACTGGGACGAGGAGAAACAGACGTGGCTGCTGAACGGGGTGAAGCGTTTCATCACCAACGGCGACGGTCATATCTCGCTGGTACTGGCCCGCTCCGAGGAGGGGACGAGCGATGCCCGCGGCCTGTCGATGTTCGTCTATGACCGCGCGCACATGGCTGTCAAGGTTCGCCGCATCGAGAACAAATTGGGTATCAAAGGATCGCCCACCTGCGAACTGGTCTTCACGAACGCGCCGGCCGAGCTGGTCGGCGACCGCAAAATGGGCCTGATCAAATATGTGATGTCGTTGATGAACGCCGCCCGTTTGGGGATCGGCGCACAGTCGACCGGCCTGTCGGAAGCGGCTTACCGCGAAGCGCTCAAATATGCGCACGAACGCCAGCAATTCGGCAAGCCGATCATCGAATTCCCGGCTATTTTCGAAATACTGTCGGTCATGAAAGCGAAGCTCTACGCTTCGCGTGCGATGCTGTACGAAACGACACGCTTCGTCAGCATTTACAAAGAGTACACACATATCAGCAAGGAGCGTAAACTCGAACCGGAAGAACGCGCCGAAATGAAGGAATACACGCGTCTGGCCGACGCTTTCACCCCGCTGCTGAAACTGATGTCGAGCGAATACTGCAACCAGCTCGCTTACGACGCGATCCAGATTTTCGGCGGCTCGGGCTACATGAAAGACTACCCGATCGAACGTATCTACCGCGACGCACGTATCACGAATATCTACGAAGGCACCTCGCAATTGCAGGTCGTAGCGGCGATTCGCCACGTCACCACCGGCACCTACCTCGCCAAGATGAAGGAATACGAGACGCTGGACTATGCCCCGGAGCTGGAAAACACCTATAAGAAGCTGGTTTCCATGCGCGAACAGTATGAAAAGGCCGTTGAAAAAGTGACCGCTACCGGCGACAACGAAGTGATTGACTTCCATGCACGCCGCATGGTCGAAATGGCTGGGCACATTATCCTAAGCCACCTGCTGCTGCAACAGGCCTCTATCGACGAAGAGTACCGCAACTCTGCGGAGATCTATGCCAAGTACGGCGAAGCGCAGAATGCCGCTGCGGCGACCTACATCGGCTGCTGCTGCGTCGATGACATCGGTCTGTACAAAGCCGTGCAGGACGAACATTGATCCGGTTCAGGCCGTTATTCCGCAAATCGGACATACATCCCTTTGCAAAACATACCGCCTGGGGCCACAACAAAAGAAGGGGAGTATATGCTAACTCCCCTTCTTTTGTTTCATCGGCCGGACTCATTGTTTACGGAATACCTCTTTCAGGAAGGCATCGGTCAGCATCAGGTCATCGTCTCCCTGGACGACTTCCCGGTCGAACAAATCCTCATCTTCCCGGGTCACCTCATCGGCCATCTCTTCATTGTAGTAATCATCCATAGGCAAAGGTTTCGATAGTGTTTGCCAATATAACGCCGATGATTACCGCGATATTGTGCGTCAACTCAATATCAGCTGTTTTTCATCGATCAGTTTACGCAGGTTGATCAGCGCATAGCGCATCCGGCCCAAAGCCGTATTGATGCTCACATCGGTCTGTTCCGCGATCTCTTTAAAGCTCAACCCCATATAGTACCGCATCAATACTACCTCCTTCTGCTCCGGCGGCAGAAAATCGATCAACTTACGCACGTCGGTCTCGATTTGATTCGTGATCAACTTCTCCTCGACCGTGTGATCGGAAAATTTCTGGTTATTCAGGATATCGTAACCCGCATCCCCTTCCGACACGTTGTTCCGCTGTTTTTTCTGGCGGAAATAATCGATCACCTGGTTGTGCGCGATGCGCAGCACCCAAGAAAGAAACTTGCCGTTCTCGGTGTAACGTCCCTCCTGCACGAAACGCACCACTTTGATAAGCGTCTCTTGGAAGATATCATCGGCCACATCCCGATTCTTGACCATCATGTAAATATAGTCGAGAATCCGTTTGCGGTGACGGTTCAACAGTACATTTATAGAATCCTCATTGCCTGAGATATAGGTATTAAGCAATTCGTGATCACTTAATTTCTTCAGATTCATATCTTACTCCTCTAATTGGTTTGAGTAGATATTTCGTCGATAGGCAAATGAGTTTTTTCAGTTCTACTTTTTCTTTCCGAACGGCAAGATACACACATTTCTCTAATTTCCAAAGGCCGGCGGTATTTTTTTCGGTTTGATCACTCGCGGAATCACCAGTATGCTGACATATTCCTCCAATATAGCACCAAATCAAAAGGGATGCCTAATTTCACATCTCAGCATCCCTTTGTGTAATTTTCCACAACGACTGGAACCTCCTCAAAGGCCCCTACTGCTGCTCTTCATCGTCTAACAGGTTGGAAACCAGAATACGGCCACAATATTCACAAACGATTACCTTTTTGCTCATGCGGATATCCATCTGCCGCTGGGGCGGGATACGGTTGTAGCAACCGCCGCAGGCGTCACGTTTGACTGTCACGACTGCCAACCCATTTCGGACATTATGGCGGATACGCTTATAAGCTGCCAACAGGCGGTCGTCGATCTTCGCAGCAGCTCTCTGGGACTGGGCTGTCAACGCCTCCATCTCCTTGGAGGTTTCCTGGTCGATACCTTCCAACTCTTTCTGTTTGGCCTCCAGATCAACCTTGCGCTCGGCCAACACTTCCTGAGCATCCTCGATCGCCTTCTTTTTCAATTTGACGTCGACCCCGGCCTCCTTAATGCGCTTCTCGCTCAGTTCGATTTCGAGCTTCTGATACTCGATCTCTTTGGACAGGGCATCGAATTCCCGGTTGTTGCGGACGTTATCCTGCTGTCCTTCGTATTTGGCAATCAGCGTTTTGGACTGATCGATAGCATCCTTGTACTGCTTGGTGGCTTTGTTCAGCTCATCCACTTCGGCCGTAATGTTGGCAATACGTGTATCGAGGCCGGCGATCTCGTCTTCCAGGTCCTGAACCTCCAACGGAAGCTCGCCTTTCAGTTTGTTGATCTCGTCGATCTTCGAATCGATTTTCTGAAGCTCGTACAGCGCGACGATCTTCTCTTCCATCGAGAAATCGTTGGCATCGCTGCTCTTTCTGCTTGAAACTGCCATATGCTTAAATGAAATAATTTACAGGATTAACCGAATGCACACTCTCGTGAACTGCAAAAGTAGCTATTTTTTTCGTAATTATATCATGCAACAACCCGATTGCACAATATTCACTCTCGAAATGGCCCACATCGACAGCGACGATACGGCCGTCGGGAGCATAAAAATCATTGTATTTCATATCGGCCGTCAGGTAGATGTCGGCACCTGCCGCAACGGCATCCCCGAGCATCGAAGCTCCGGCGCCGGTCACCAACGCCGCACCTGCTCCCGGCACAGCTCGGAATGACGGATCGCCCCACAGCGGAGCACCGACTTAACCTGTTGTAAAAAACCGCTCACAGGTATCGCCTCCGGTAAATCCCCGACCACACCGAAGCCCGTTTCCGCGCCGTCTCGGTGCGGCGAAAGCACCCGCATACCGGTCAGCCCCAGCAGTTTCCCGAGCCGGAAACTCATGCCCCCGGCGGCACTGTCCAGATTGGTGTGCGCGGCATACAGCGAAATTCCCGCGAGCAGTGCCCGCCTCACGATCCGCTGCGTAAAATCGGCATCGACCAACTGCCGAAGCGGATGGAATAGTAACGGATGATGGGAAACGACCAGGTTCGCATCCAGCGAAAGCGCCTCGTCGATCACACTTTCAGTCACATCGACGCACAACAGTACGCCCGTCACCCCGGCTTCGTAATCACCGACATTCAGTCCGCTGTTATCGTACTCTTCCTGCAACGACAACGGAGCGAACGCTTCGATCGCCGCAGCGACATCTTTCACTTTTACCGGCATAGCATTCTGGATTAAAAAGTCTTCTGATTAAAAAAGCGTCTGCTCGACAACTTGCGGACGCACCGGTTCCGCAGGGGGCGTCTCATGAACGGCATCCACAGCACCGGCTTCCGGTTTTCCGGACATCTCAACCTCCGTTTCGACCAC
>ERZ791927.2141-NODE-2141-length-13229-cov-3.746546_pt1 | contig 13229 bp, 10 predicted proteins | sample MGYA00510130_ERZ791927 | MGnify/ENA primary metagenome ERZ791927 (study PRJEB30046, sample SAMN00792055) | human gut metagenome | study: EMG produced TPA metagenomics assembly of the A metagenome-wide association study of gut microbiota in type 2...
CAAGCACCTTAAAATCACCATCATACACTAAATCAGTAAGTTGGCAGCATTACCGCGTCTTTGAAGATATGGGCGACTGGCTGCGTCAGCATTCTCAGCAGCATATTTCGATCAATCTTGAATCCACCGTGCTCACCTCGGAAAAAATCCCGCAATTGCTGCGTGAAATGATCAATCACTATCAGGTTAATCCCAGACAGATCGCGCTTGAACTCACTGAACGCGAGTTTGCCGATCCGAAAACCAGCGCCCCGATAATTTCTCGCTACCGGGAGGCGGGCCATGAAATTTATCTCGATGATTTTGGTACAGGGTATTCAAGTTTAAGCTATTTACAGGATCTGGATGTCGACATTCTGAAGATCGATAAATCTTTCGTTGATGCGCTGGAATATAAAAATGTCACGCCGCATATCATCGAAATGGCAAAAACACTGAAACTGAAAATGGTTGCGGAGGGAATCGAAACCAGTAAACAAGAAGAGTGGCTACGCCAGCATGGCGTGCACTACGGTCAGGGCTGGCTCTACAGCAAGGCATTACCGAAAGAGGATTTCTTACGCTGGGCCGAGCAACATTTGTGAATTTTAGGGCTGACGGCACGCCGCACAGCCCGTCACGCTACCTACTCGTCGATGATTGATTCGAATCCACCATAGATCATTCGCTTGCCGTCAAACGGCATGGACTCGCCGAACTCTTTCATCCGTGGGTCCGACATCATCTTTTGATTAGCAGCGTCGCGGACCTCTTTTGAAGGGTATTCAATCCAGCTAAAGACAACCTCTTCATTCTCTTCCGCTTTCACCGCCATACGAAAATCGGTCACTTTACCATCCGGTACATCGCTGGCCCAGCATTCGACAATACGAAGCGCACCGAACTCTTTAAATAATGGCGCGGCCTTAGCGGCCATTTCCCGATAGGCATCCTTTTTATCGGCAGGAACGGCAACAACAAAACCATCAACATACTTCATCAGACATACCTCCGAAGCGTACTGCGCAGCCAGACAATTCTTGCGACGTCAGTTGTGGTTAAAGTTTAGCCATGTTGGGATTTTTTGACGAAACGGTGGGAGGCAGAAATGGGTGGGGGCCCTGCCAGCCACATCCCGGCACACGCGTCATCTGCCTTGGCTGCTTCCTTCCGGACCTGACCTGGTAAACAGAGTAGCGTTGCGGGAGAACCAACAGAGCCCCCATTGAGAGCGTTGAGAACCAACGCGCAGGCGCATTATCACTGCTGCCCCGGCTAATTGCAACCCATTGCGTGCCAGATGCTGGTTTCTTGCGCAATGCGGCTTCACTCGGGCGTTTTTCCAGATTATGCTGAAAAATTACCTCAGGAAGAAAAGATGGAAAAAGAAGATTCATTTCCCCAACGCGTCTGGCAAATCGTAGCCGCTATTCCCGAAGGCTATGTCACCACTTACGGTGATGTGGCGAAACTGGCGGGATCGCCCCGTGCCGCGCGCCAGGTTGGCGGTGTGTTAAAGCGTCTCCCCGAAGGCAGCACCTTGCCCTGGCACCGGGTGGTTAATCGCCACGGCACCATTTCACTGACCGGACCGGATTTACAGCGTCAGCGACAGGCATTACTGGCAGAAGGTGTGATGGTGTCGGGAAGCGGGCAAATCGACTTGCAGCTTTATCGCTGGAACTACTAACCCTCTCCGGGCGGAGAGGGTTAACTTCGCTTAATATTGCGTTGGAGCTGGAACTGCCGAAGACGGATTCACCTGGGTTGGTGAAGTTGAAGGTACGGTAGTCGTTGCGCCACCGCTAGCCTGAACCAGCACGGCGGTTTGCTGCACCGGCACCAATGTCAGGTCGGCTTTAGTTCCGCCCTGGTTGATCACCGGCTGAACGGTATCGGTAATAAATACCAGTTTGTCATTCACGGTAATCGCCGCACTCAACAGAATACGCGCGTTCGGCTGAACATCTGCCGGGTTAAATGGCAAAACAAAGCTGAATGGTGACTGTTTACCTTCGGTACGCACCGCTTTCTGCGCCAGCACTTTCGACGGCGCATCGGCTAACGACGCGTCAGAAAGTGTCACGGTCAGCACGGCATCAGGCGGCAGTGCGACTTTCTGACGGATCCAAACGGTACCGGAGACATTCGGTTGCTGGATAGCAGGTTGTTGTGTTGCTGAAATAGACGTATTTGCAGCCGGTGCTGGCGTCTGAATATCCGCGCTTTTATCTGCGCAAGCCGCCAACGCAATCGCAACCGCTAAACCACTGGCCATGTGCACGAGTTTCATTCACTTCTCCTTATTATCAATGCACCAGCGGGCTAACTTTCCTCGCCGGAAGAGTGGTTAACAAAATAGTAACGTCAACAAGTGTGGCACACATCACGCATTTCTGCCTGTAATTAGCCCGTAATTCAGACCATTGCACCCATCGGACCAGTGGCAAATTTGCGTTATACTCAACTCACTTTGGCTTGCTGCGGCAGCTTTGTTACTGGAGAGTTATATGAGTCAGGCGCTAAAAAATTTACTGACATTGTTAAATCTGGAAAAAATTGAGGAAGGACTCTTTCGCGGCCAGAGTGAAGATTTAGGTTTACGCCAGGTATTTGGCGGCCAGGTCGTGGGTCAGGCCTTGTATGCTGCAAAAGAGACCGTCCCTGACGAGCGGCTGGTACATTCTTTTCACAGCTACTTTCTTCGCCCTGGCGATAGTAAGAAGCCGATTATTTATGATGTCGAAACGCTGCGTGACGGTAACAGCTTCAGCGCCCGCCGGGTTGCTGCTATTCAAAACGGCAAACCGATTTTTTATATGACTGCCTCTTTCCAGGCACCAGAAGCGGGTTTCGAACATCAAAAAACAATGCCGTCCGCGCCAGCGCCTGATGGCCTGCCTTCAGAAACGCAAATCGCCCAATCGCTGGCGCACCTGCTGCCGCCAGTGCTGAAAGATAAATTCATCTGCGATCGTCCGCTGGAAGTCCGTCCGGTGGAGTTTCATAACCCACTGAAAGGTCACGTCGCAGAACCGCATCGTCAGGTGTGGATCCGCGCAAATGGTAGCGTGCCGGATGATCTGCGCGTTCATCAGTATCTGCTCGGTTATGCTTCTGATCTTAATTTCCTGCCGGTAGCTCTACAGCCGCACGGCATCGGTTTTCTCGAACCGGGGATTCAGATTGCCACCATTGACCATTCCATGTGGTTCCATCGCCCGTTTAATTTGAATGAATGGCTGCTGTATAGCGTGGAAAGCACCTCGGCGTCCAGCGCACGCGGCTTTGTGCGCGGTGAGTTTTATACCCAGGACGGCGTGCTGGTTGCCTCGACCGTTCAGGAAGGGGTGATGCGTAATCACAATTAAAAAAATAGCCGGAGGTGAAAACCGTCCGGCTGTTTTTTGCAGTGCTTGTTACGCGTTATAGGCATTCTCGCCGTGGCTGTTGACGTCCAGCCCTTCTCGCTCCTGCTCTTCCGGTACACGCAGACCAACCGTCAGATCCGCCAGTTTGTAGCCGATAAATGCCACCACACCAGACCAGACAATCGTAATGGCGATGCTTTCCAGCTGTACCAGCAACTGATGGCCCATCGTCACACCTTCAGCGAAGCCCACGCCGCCCAGCGAGCTGGCGGCAAAAATCCCGGTCATGATACAGCCGACAATACCACAAACGCCGTGCACACCGAAGACATCGCAGGGATCATCCACCCGCAGCAAGCGTTTGAGCATGGTAACGCCCCACAAGCCCGCCAGACCAGCTACCACGCCGATAATCAACGCGCCGCCAACCCCAATGTAACCACAGGCTGGCGTCACGCCGACCAGACCGGCAATCGCGCCAGAACACGCTCCCAGCAGTGAAGGCTTACCACGCAGCGCCCATTCACCGAAGATCCAGCCAAGAATTGCCGCCGCAGTTGCGACCACAGTATTCACAAATGCCAGTGCCGCGATTTCATTCGCCGTGCCCGCTGACCCGGCGTTAAAGCCAAACCAACCGATATAGAGAATAGCAGTCCCGGTGAAGACCATCGGCAGGTTGTGCGGTTTAAACGCCTCTTTACCGAAGCCCATGCGTTTGCCTATCAGATACGCGCCCACCAGACCGGCGATTGCGGCGTTAATGTGCACCACCGTGCCACCCGCGAAATCCAGTGCCCCGTGAGAAGCCAGCAAACCGCCGCCCCAGACCATATGCGCAATCGGAATGTAAGAGAGCGTCAGCCATACCACCACAAAAATCAACACAGCTGAGAAGCGGATTCGTTCCGCCAGCGCCCCAACTATCAAGCCTACGGTAATGCAGGCAAACGATCCCTGAAACGCCACGTGGATATACTGATAAATACTGCCCATCACCGCCGTCAGTTCAATGTTTTTCAGCATCAACCCGTTAATGTTGCCGAAGAAGTTGTTGCCTTCGCCAAACGCCAGCGAGTAGCCGTAAACCACCCAGAGAATACAGACCAGTGCAAACGTCACGGTCACCTGCGTCAGCATCGACAGCACGTTTTTGCCACGAATCAGCCCTCCATAAAACAGGGCAATCCCCGGAACGGTCATAAACAGCACCAGCGCCGTACAAATCATCATAAACGCATTGTCGGCTTTATCGGCCACCGCAGGTGCAGCCATTACCAGTCCCGGCAGCATCGCCAGTGAAGTAAGCCCAGTTTTTATCGTTGCTATCTTCATTTTTCGTTCCTGTTGCTGTGTGCCAGAGATTACAGCGCCGCTTCGTCGGCTTCGCCGGTACGAATACGAATGACGCGTTGCAATTCAGCGACGAAGATTTTGCCGTCGCCAATTTTTCCGGTGTAAGCCGCTTTGCTGACGATATCGATCACTTCATCGAGTTGGTCATCAGCAATCGCCACATCAATTTTTACTTTTGGCAGGAAGTTGACGCTGTATTCCGCCCCCCGGTACAGCTCGGCATGCCCTTTCTGACGCCCGAAACCTTTCACTTCGGTGACGGTCAGGCCCTGAATACCAATGGAAGATAACGCTTCACGAACGTCTTCCAGCTTGAATGGTTTGATTATCACGGTCACCAGCTTCATAGATCCCCTCCGGTCAGAATTCGGTAATGGTTCTGCTACACGAAGAAGGTATTGCAAGCGGTGTGCCAGAAATGAAAAACGAGAAAGAGAGCAGGAAGTTAAGAAGATTGAAAATGAAAACGCACTATGACAGTGCACAGTGCGTTACATTTTTGCACCAACGATGAAATATTGCGCTATTCAGGCGCTCAATGATTCCTCTTCACGCACGCTGGCTGCCAGCTCTTCGCCCGCAAGTTGCAGTTGATACATCTGCCAGTAGCGTCCCTGGGCCGCCAGCAGTTGCTGGTGAGTGCCCTGCTCCACAGCTTGCCCACGATGAAGCACCAGAATGGTGTCGGCATCAACAATAGTTGATAAGCGGTGAGCAATCACCACAAGCGTAGTATGTTCACGCACCGCCGCCAGAGCATGTTGAATCGCCTGTTCAGTACCGGAGTCAATGCTGGCTGTTGCCTCATCAAGGATCAGGATTTGCGGCGTCTCCACCAACACGCGTGCCAGTGCCAGCAGTTGCTTTTGCCCGACTGAGAGATTATTCCCCTGCTCGCCAAGCGGCGTGTAAATACCGTCGCTCATGCTACGCGCCAGCTCCGCCAGTTGCACGGTTTCCAGCGCCTGCCAGACGCGTTCTTCGGAGATATCACGCCCCAGCGTCACGTTGGCGAGGAAGGTATCCGCCAGCACCACCGGATCTTGCTGCACCATTGCCACGCCCTGGCGCAGCGCGCTGTGACTTAGCGAACTTAATGGACGACCATCAAGGCGAATCTCACCTTCCGTTAGCGGGTAATAGCCCATCAATAAACTGGCGAGGGTGCTTTTGCCACTGCCGGTATGCCCGACCAGCGCCACAAAGTTGCGCGAAGGCACAGAGAGATTAATGTTCTTTAGCACCAGATTGTCATCGCGATAAGCAAATGACACGTTATCGACTTCGATGGTGCCGCTCTGCAACGGGCGATCATCATTGCCATATTGCTGGCGCGGTCCGTCCATCAGCTCAAAAACGCGCTCACCAGCAACAACAGCCTGTTGCAGCATCGCCTGCTGCGTGGTCAGTTCGATTAAGGGTTCGTTAAGTCGCCCCAAATAACTGATGAACGCATACAACACGCCCACTTCAATGGTGCCGCTGGCGGAGAAGCCAAACAGCATCAACAAGCCACAAAGAATGAGCGATGAAAACAGACTCAGCAGCGGACGCAGCAGAAAACCGTCGAGGCGCAGGGTTTGCATCCTCGCCATATAGTGTGAACGACTGGCCTCACCCATACGTTCGCCAAATCGCGCCTGCTGACGGAACTGCTGGATAACGCTCATGCCATTGATGATTTCGTTAAAGCCGTCGTTGATATCCGCCAGATAAGCGCGCACACGACGGACAATCGGCGTGCTGTAACGCTGATATATCACCATTACCACCAGCACCACCGGGAAAATCATTATCGCCACCAGCGCCATTCGCCAGTCGAGGCTGAACATCGCCACCAGCATCGCGCCCACCAGTGCGGCGCTACGCAGGACAGTTGCCACTACGGTAACGTAGAGATCGCGGATCACTTCAGTGTCATTAGTGACGCGGGAAATCACCTGCCCGACGGGTTGGGTATCAAACTCGCTTAATGGCTGGCGTAACGCAGCATCCATCACGTCGGTACGCAACTGTTGCACTACGCCTACTGCCGCCCGATTAAACAGCAGCGACTGCGCGTAATGTAGCCCGGCTGCAAACAGTTGCAGCCCAACATACGCCGCCGCCAGCCCTGCAACCACTTTCAACGGCAGGTTATTTTTCGCTACCATATTGTCGATAAAATAGCTGATAAGCAGCGGCCCACTGACTTCTGCCGCCGCCGCAACCCACATCATCAGGACCGCAATCCCCAACGGTTTACGCCACGGTGAACCGTACGCTAACAGGCGCTTGAGAGTCGGCCACAGTTGGCTAAAACTACGCATCGATGGCCTCCTCGCGAATTTCCGGAGCGTCGTCGAGCGCCGCCTCCAGTTGTTGATAGCGATACATATCGCGATACCAGCCACTTTGTTGCGCCAGCTCATCATGATTGCCACGCTGGGCGATATGTCCGTGCAGCATCACAATAATTTCACTGGCTTCCGTCAGTGCAGAAAGGCGATGGGCACTGATGATTACCGTTCTTCCCTGCCCCCACTGACGCAGGTTATGCAGGATCTGGTGCTCTGTGCGTCCGTCTACTGCCGAAAGCGCATCATCAAGGATGAGGATTTCCGCGTTGACTAATAACGCACGAGCAATGGAGATACGCTGTTTTTGCCCACCGGAAAGCATCACGCCGCGCTCGCCCACTTCTGTATCGTAACCTTGCGGTAAACGCAAAATATCGTCATGCACGCTGGCTAACCGCGCGACATGCTCAATCTCTTGCTGGGTGGCATTCGGGCAACCCAACGCGATGTTGTTCGCTACGGTGTCGGAAAAAAGGAACGGTGTCTGGCTAACTACCGCCAGGCGGCTACGCCAGCTATCGAGTTGTAACTTCGTCAGAGGAATATCATGAAAGCGGATATCCCCCTCGCTGACGTCGAAATGACGCTGAATGAGCGACAACAGGGTACTTTTGCCGGAACCAGTCGGCCCGCAAATACCTACCATCTGACCGGGTTTCAGGGCGAAATTGACGTTTTCCAGCGCAGGATGGTCAGTCTGCGGATACGTAAACTGGCGAATATTCACATCCAGTTCACCACGACCTTCTGGCACCTTATCACTACCATCAATAACGACTGGCGCTTCGGCCAGCATGGTACGAATTCGGCTATACGCCGCGCTGCCACGTTCCACAATGTTAAACATCCATGCCAGCGCCAGCATTGGCCAAATCATCAGACCTAAATACATCATAAAACTGGTGAGCTGGCCCAGCGTTAAACTGCCCTGTACCACCATCCAACTACCGCCGCCAATCGCCAGCAAGTTCGCCATACCAATCGCGATATAGATGGTCGGGTCGAAACGAGCATCAATACGCGCCACCCGCATGTTTTTTTTGCCGGTATCTTCGGCATCCGCGGCAAATAACGCCGACTGACGATCTTCCAGACCAAAGGCTTTGATCATGCGAATACTGGTGAGGCTTTCCTGGGTGCGGTCATTAAGACTGGAAAACGCCGCCTGTGCCAGCTTAAAGCGTTCATGCAAGGCATCGCCGTTGCGCTTGATCATGATCGCCATCACTGGCATCGGCAACAGGGCAAATAAGGTCAACTGCCAGCTAATTTGCGTAGACATCATAATCAACACAGCGCAGCCCATTACCAGTGAATCCACCAGCGTCAGCACCCCTTCTCCGGCGGCAAACACGACGCGATCGACGTCATTGGTCGCACGAGCCATGAGGTCACCCGTGCGATGACGCAGGTAAAACTCAGGATGCTGCCGGCTTAGCTGGCGGTAATAATCTTCACGCAGTTCAACAGCCAGTTGATAAGACGCACCAAACAGCAATACGCGCCAGACATAACGCAGGAGATAAACCACAACGGCAATCAGCACCATGGTGGCGATCCACATCAGGATCTGCCCGGTAGTAAAGTGTTGTTCTGTCACGCCATCAACAACAATACCAACCACTTTTGGCGGAACCAGTTGCAGCATCGCGATAATGACAAGCAAGGCGACAGCCCCGAGATAGCGACGCCATTCCCGACGGAAATACCAGCTTAATTGAGCAAATAATCGCACGCGTTGTGTCCTGACTTGATTCTGGATATTTATTCGATGGGTAAAGAAGTGGTGTATTTAATCTGTTCCATCGCGAAGCTGGAAGTGACGTCCGACAGCCCCGGTACACTGTTTACCAGACGCTTATAAAACTCGTCGTAGCGTTTCATGTCGGCAACCTGGACGCGCATCAGATAATCGTATTCACCAGCCATGCGCCAGAACCCCAGCACTTCTGGCATTTCGGTAACCACCGTGACAAAGCGGCAATACCATTCGCTGCTGTGATGTTGCGTTTTTATCAGCACAAAGGCGGTCAGGCCGAGGCCTATTTTTTCCGGATCCAGCAGGGCGACTTTGCCGATAAGAATACCGTCGTCCTCCAGCCGTTTCAGACGCTTCCAGCAGGGGGTGGTTGTCAGATTAACGGCTTCAGCCAGTGCCTGCAAAGAGAGGGTGCAATCCTGCTGTAGCAAGGCCAGCAGCTTACGGTCAATTTTATCTAACATAGCCCTTCCACAGAGAATTTTTTTCTCTTTTAATTCTATTTTAAAGGTGAAATCGCGACAATTTATTCTGTGCGGTTTAAGCACCACGGCACAAAATGACAAATTCAACGCAAAAAAAACCGGGCAATTGCCCGGTGCTGGAAGGGATCTCGTTATTCGGGGGAATAAGGTAGATGTGGATAGTCCAGCCAGTGCGTCAAATAGTGAGAGACAGCCTGATTTCGGCAATGTCCAATCACCGGTAAATGCGGGAGCTCCGCGCGCAGTTGCGGCATCGCATTGCCCATAATAAATCCGCTACCGACGCTGCCTAACATTTCGCGATCGTTCATCGCATCACCAAAGGCCATGCAATCGCGTAACGATAAACCTAAATGTTGGGTCAGCACCGTCAATACAGCGCCTTTATTGCAGCCCACCGGCAGCACTTCGAGGCAATCCGTGGCGGAAAAACATAAATGTGCACGCTCGCCTAATGCTTCGTATAGCTGGATCTGCAAGCGTGTAAGATCGTCGTGATCGCCACAGAAGCAGATCTTGGTGACGCTGCCGAGTGGCATTTTTTTGACATCGATTATCTGATAACGAAAACCGCTATAGACAAATGCCTGCAACAACGCAGGGTTCTCTTTCCCGGTAAACCAACCATCGTCATTGAAGATATGCATGCTGGCTCGGGTATCCCATTGCTGATACAGCACCAGCTCCGCGACATCCGCAGGTAAATCATCACGATGTAAAAGTTCACCTTCCAGAGAATGCACGCGCGTTCCGTTGCCGGTAATCAAATATGCATCCAGCGATAGCGCCCCGAGAATATGCTGCATCTCCAGCGCATGACGCCCCGTGGCAAAAGTGAGGGTAATGTCGCGTTCACGCAGCCGCGCCAAAGTAGAGAGGGTTTTCTCACCTAAATGATGGTCAGGCATCAATAAAGTGCCATCCATATCAAATGCTGCCAGACGAGCCATTTCTTTCTCCACTCTGTGACACGGTTAATGGTGATTGAGTATCACCTGATATATACGGAAGTAATAGTGAATAGTTAAATAATATTGTTCCGGGTTTATATGCGACTGCTCAACCGTCTTAACCAGTATCAACGTCTGTGGCAACCTTCCGCCGGAAAGCCGCAAACCGTCACCGTCAGCGAACTGGCCGAACGCTGTTTTTGCAGCGAACGCCATGTTCGTACGCTGTTACGCCAGGCACAGGAGGCGGGATGGCTGGAGTGGCAGGCGCAGTCAGGACGCGGAAAGCGCGGTCAACTGCGCTTTCTGGTCACGCCAGAATCGCTACGCAATGCGATGATGGAACAGGCGCTGGAAACCGGAAAGCAGCAAGATGTGCTGGAGCTGGCGCAACTGGCCCCAGGTGAGTTGCGCACTCTGTTACAGCCGTTTATGGGCGGACAATGGCAAAACGATACGCCCACGTTGCGTATTCCCTACTATCGCCCGCTCGAACCGCTACAACCGGGCTTTTTGCCCGGCCGTGCCGAGCAGCATCTGGCCGGGCAGATATTTTCCGGCCTGACCCGCTTCGATAATAATACCCAGCGCCCGATTGGCGATTTAGCGCATCACTGGGAAACCTCTACTGACGGGTTACGCTGGGATTTTTATCTTCGCTCAACCTTACACTGGCATAACGGCGATGCAGTAAAAGCCTCCCACTTACACCAGCGGTTATTGATGCTGTTACAACTGCCAGCACTGGATCAATTATTTATTAGCGTGAAGCGTATTGAAGTCACCCATCCGCAGTGTCTGACCTTCTTTTTACATCGCCCCGATTACTGGCTTGCGCACCGACTGGCGAGCTATTGCAGCCATCTGGCGCATCCGCAATTCCCACTGATCGGCACAGGTCCTTTTCGCTTAACACAATTCACAGCGGAACTGGTGCGCCTGGAGAGCCATGATTATTACCATTTACGTCATCCGCTGCTTAAAGCGGTTGAGTACTGGATAACTCCGCCGCTTTTCGAAAAAGATATGGGAACCAGTTGTCGGCATCCCGTGCAAATCACCATTGGCAAACCGGAGGAGCTGCAACGGGTCAGCCAGGTCAGTAGCGGCATCAGTTTAGGTTTTTGCTATTTAACATTGCGCAAAAGTCTCCGACTGTCCCTCTGGCAGGCGCGAAAAGTAATCTCCATTATTCATCAATCCGGTTTATTACAAACGTTAGAAGTCGGAGAAAACCTGATCACTGCCAGTCATGCATTACTGCCAGGCTGGACTATTCCGCATTGGCAAGTACCGGATGAAGTTAAACTACCGAAAACCTTGACGCTGGTTTATCACCTACCGATAGAACTTCATACCATGGCAGAACGCCTACAGGCGACACTGGCAGCGGAAGGCTGTGAACTCACAATTATTTTTCATAACGCAAAAAACTGGGACGACACGCCCCTACTGGCACACGCAGACCTCATGATGGGCGACAGATTAATTGGCGAAGCACCGGAATATACCCTGGAGCAATGGCTGCGTTGCGATCCACTGTGGCCACATGTTTTCGACGCTCCAGCATATGCACATTTGCAATCGACACTGGACGCAGTGCAAGTAATGCCTGATGAGGAAAACCGATTTAATGCCCTGAAAGCGGTTTTTAGCCAGTTAATGGCAGATGCGACGCTGACGCCGCTGTTCAACTATCACTATCGCATTAGCGCCCCTCCCGGCGTGAACGGTGTGCGACTGACACCGCGCGGCTGGTTTGAATTTACCGAAGCCTGGCTTCCCGCGCCGTCGCAATGAATAGCTGGTCCGGGTTAATCGCAGGCGTTACCATAACGTTTTTATTGTTCAAGCAGGATTATCTATGAAACGTGCTGTCGTTGTGTTCAGTGGAGGCCAGGATTCCACCACCTGTCTGGTGCAGGCATTACAACAATATGATGAAGTCCATTGCGTGACGTTCGATTACGGTCAACGCCATCGCGCAGAAATCGACGTGGCACGCGAACTGGCGCTGAAACTGGGGGCACGCGCGCATAAGGTGCTTGATGTAACGCTGCTCAACGAGCTGGCGGTCAGCAGCCTGACGCGTGACAGCATTCCGGTGCCTGATTATGAACCTGAAGCCGATGGTATCCCGAATACGTTTGTCCCAGGGCGTAATATTTTGTTCCTGACACTGGCGGCAATATATGCGTATCAGGTAAAAGCAGAAGCCGTAATTACCGGCGTCTGCGAAACGGATTTCTCCGGCTACCCGGATTGCCGCGATGAGTTTGTGAAAGCACTAAACCATGCCGTCAGTTTGGGCATGGCGAAAGATATTCGTTTTGAAACGCCGCTGATGTGGATTGATAAAGCGGAAACCTGGGCGCTGGCAGATTATTACGGCAAGCTGGATTTAGTCCGTAACGAAACGCTGACCTGTTATAACGGCATTAAAGGCGACGGTTGCGGTCATTGTGCGGCGTGTAATTTACGTGCCAACGGTTTGAATCATTATCTGGCCGATAAACCGACGGTGATGGCAGCGATGAAGCAGAAAACCGGGTTGAAGTAATTATTCCGGGTGTCGCCGGATGCGGCTTGAGCATCCGGCACCACAAAACGTTTACTTAACCATCTGCTCCAGCTTTTCGCGCAATTCCCCTTCCAGAGCTAATGCTTTCTGCGTTTTAAGATCAATACAAACAAACGTAATAAGCGCATCCGCTACCACCTGTCCTTCCGGCTCCAGTGTAATGACCTGGCTTAAGATGCCACTTTTACCGTTTAATTGCTGCAACTGACTGGTAATGGTTAACAGGTCGCTTAATACCGCCGGGCGGCGATAGTTAATATTGATATTGACCACGACGAAAGCGATGTTATGGGCCGTCATCCAGTGAAAACTGTCGCTATTTTCCAACCCATGCCAGCGGGCTTCTTCGAGAAATTCAAGGTAGCGGGCGTTGTTTACGTGCTGGTAAACGTCGAGATGATATCCACGA
>ERZ791927.2145-NODE-2145-length-13179-cov-18.929595_pt1 | contig 13179 bp, 23 predicted proteins | sample MGYA00510130_ERZ791927 | MGnify/ENA primary metagenome ERZ791927 (study PRJEB30046, sample SAMN00792055) | human gut metagenome | study: EMG produced TPA metagenomics assembly of the A metagenome-wide association study of gut microbiota in type 2...
TTTGTTTCTGCCAGAAGCGGCTTTACTGCTTCCAGAATGTCCTCACAGCTTCTATATTTATATTTCCCGAATGAGTTATACTGCCCTTTTGGGGCTTTCAGCTTTGACTGAATAACTCCTAATTTTTCATAGATATTCAATTTCAATCCTCCTTGTCATAAACTACATGCTTGCTGCCCTCAACGATCAGCAAACTTGCGATATCTTTCATTGATATGGTTGATTCGTTATAGATCTCAACCAGTGCGTTGTATGCTTCCGATGATACTTTCACGACCGGGTTATCCTTATCAGTTGCAGGCTGTTTCTTTCTCGCTGGAATACGGATTTCAAAATCACTCATGAGCGTTCTCCTTATATGCTTTCTGAGCCGCTAAAAGCCCATTTAGTGCTTGCGTGTAACTTGCCAATGTTCTCGCCTTATACTGCTCCTCTATTGGATTATCTGGAGCAAGTGCAAGCTGAACATCAATCAGTCTCAAGACTTCCTGTATCCTCTCGTTCATAGACAGGCTCCTTTAACTGCTTAAAAAAACAATAGATTGCGTCTGACTTATCCCCCATGCCCGGAACCGTCTTACCGTTCTGAATGGAATCAGCGGCGTGATATTCGAGATGGTCGATAAACATGTCTGGATTCTCCCAATCAACAATTGGTGTATCTCGTTTGTTAAGCTCATCCAGAAGGACATTTACCGCCAAAACCATATTCCATTTTGGAAGAAGTTTTAATTCTTCAAGATTCATTTAACGGACACCTCCCATCAATAAGCAGTTCCAGAAGACATTTCTTTGCATCTTCATAATTCTGAGATTCGGACTCAAAGTCATAAAACTGACACAAAGTAAAATGCTTTACGATCTCCCCTGCATCATTAAATACATAAATATAAACTCTGGATATGTCGTCACACGCCGTATAGTCAAAATTCACATGCGCCGTTGTTTCACTTGAAACTCTCAGACACAACTCAAATAATTCCTTAATTTTCTCCTCATTCATTTTTTCTCCCTTTCATAAATTTCCTATCAGAACCAGGCTCATAACTGCCGCTGCCATGATTCTGTCAAGTGCTCCGGTCCAGTCCCAGCACGGAAGAAAGGTAGCAAGCGTCCCAATCGCTACGCACATCAGAATTTCTCTGAAATATTCTTTCTTCATTTGACCGCCTCCAGGATTTCTTCATCTGGAAAATTCAGCCGGATAAAAATATGCCGCAGTTCCGGATACGTGAATGTTTCCGGCTTATTTCGCTTTTTACGGAAAGTGTTTTCTGCCATTCCGGTAATTGCTGCCATCTGTGCATCACTTACTCGCTCGGCCTCCATCCTTTTTGCAATATTGCCTTTCAAAAGGATGTATTTCTTTTGCTCTGTGGTATATCTGATTGCCACAGTCTTTCCTCCTTTCTTACTTGATAAACATCCATGCAGCGTTTGAAAAAATTAATGCAATCATGGTTACAATCCATGCGCAGAACCATTTGTGAGTCTGCTTTTTTGCCTCTCTTACAACCTCAACTGCATAGAAAGTTTCGAACTCTTCAAAATTTGTCACTTTTTTATCCTCGGTTTTCTTCATAAAAAATCCTCCTGTTCTCTTGCGAAATACAGGAAGAAATGATATGATTATCCTGTAATCCGCTAGCGTGATTAGTGGTTTACAGCTCCGAGGCGAGAGGTTTCAGCTCTCCTTCGGAGCACTTTATTTTTCAAAATGTTTTTTCATAAGTTCAGCAATCATAAGGTATCGTTCAAATTTCTTCATGTTTTCCTCCTTAATTACTGTGAAATTGCAGTTTCTTTCTTATCTGATTTTTGCTCCAGTCAACTATTTTTCCTTTCTTTGTTTCGTCTTTTGAATTTTGTGTTATACTCTCCTGTGAAAGGAGGTGTAATAATGACGGATAATGAAAAACGCGCACATGATTTAGCCATTGCAGTTTGCACTGATGTTTGCCATTTAAAACGTCAATCTCAAGTTGATGCTGGCAAAACTCATGTAACCATCGATTATTTCGAAGAATACATAAATGCTTATGAATCCGCATTAGAAGCATTCAACGAAAAATATCCATCCGGCAAATAGGCTTCTTATTAATCAAACATGTTAAGGAAATAGGTTTCTTTGATGTTCGCACCATCTTAGAAGCCTTTTCCTTTTTCTTCTTTTTACTCATAAAATTTGCTCCTTTCTATTCCGGTAACTTTGGTTCAAGAAACTTATGAGCTTTCTTTCTGTGCCCTATAAGAATCCGCAATCTCCTTATCTCTCAATGCAGAAAGATAAACGATTGCCATATTCTTGTTTTCCTCTGATAAAGTTGCAAAGATATCAACAATACGTTTTCCATCTTCAATATCAGTTCTTTCTAATATAGTCATGCACTCACTCCTTTCTTGTGATATACTCCCAGTAGACGGGAGGTGATAAAAATGGATTTTAAAATGCCAATGATGGCAACCAATCCGCCATTGCCGTATAGCGTATATAAACAGATGGCAGATGAGGAAAAATACGAAACATTAAAAGATATTGCTAACAGTGCAAAACAAATAGCTGATTCTGCTGTTGCTGATTCGATTAAAGCTAAGAAGAAAGCTAATGTCGCAACAATTATTTCTGTAATATCTGTCATTGTTTCAATACTTACCAACCTAGACAAGATAATATCCAACGTAAATTTCTTAATAAATCTCGTCCACTAAAACAAAGATTTATTAAAATGGAAAGTATGCTGAGTACGATTGCTACTATCGACCAGTCTACTTTTTTCAATTTCTCACCTCCTTGTTTCCTTGTAAACACAATATAGCACACAAGTTATCTTTTGTCAATATAAAAATGTTGACTTGTAAACCTTTTTGATGTATTATAATAACAGAAAGGAGGATATCGATGAGAGATAGGATTATTGGAATCCGCAAAGAACATCATTTAAGTCAAGAAGCTTTTGCAGAAAGGTTAAATCTTTCAAGAAATTTCATTAATCAGTTTGAAAATGGAAATAAAAATATGTCCGACAGGACTATAAGAGATATTTGTAATGAATTTTCTCTGAATGAAGAATGGTTAAGAACTGGTAAAGGAAAAAAAGAAAAGGACATTGATATTGACTTTAGTGATCTTTGCGCCGCCATTGCCGTCCATGATAAAAAAGCCAGAGATGCCATAACAAAATACTATCAGCTTACACCAGAAGACAAAAAACTATTCTGGGATTTTATGGAACGGTTCATGAAATAAAAGAAGCAGGGGTTAACTCCCCTGCTCTTTTTCTTCCTTGTATAATCTTCTTACAAATCCATAAGCCATTTTTAAAAAAGTCAAGTTGCTCATTTTTTCTATCATTTCAATAATCTCTTTCTTATAATCCATAATAACCCTCCCTGTCACAGCTATCACCTACACTACAGTATATGTCCGGTTTGTGGGAATAACCGAACATTCGTTCTCTTTTACTATTATACCACTAATGTTCGCCCTTGGAAACTGCCAGATATACACCGATATGTTTATGATTGCATAGAAATTATTCGTAACATCAAAGATATAGTCTTTTCTGTTTAGCGGCAGGGCGAATAAAAATGGCGGCATGGTCTGATTTGTTTCATGGGCGCTATTCTTATGTAGGGTAGAAGATCTGTACGCATTTTGGACAGAATACACTTCTGACTCTTCGCGGATATAATCGTCTACGCACATTGGTAAATAAACAATGTAATTAAGCAAAAGCACAGTTCCTATTATAATTAGTATATTTTTGATTATTTTCATTTCACAAATCACCTAAAAACTTCTATTTACAACTAAATTTAACGATGCTATAATAAAAATAGCATATTTAAACACTTTTTTTTGCAAATGGCGAAAACAACGCCCATAAGGGAATGATTTGAATGAAAATTGCGATTTGTGACGATGATAATTTACGAATTGAAATTTTCAAAAGTAGCATTGACCGATATCTAAAAGAGCATGGTGATGGTGGATATACATTAACCACCTACACCAGCGGAAAGCCTTTGATCGATGATGTTTCAGATGGTGAATGGTATGACATTATAATTCTTGATGTCTCCATCAACGGAGAAAATGGAATAGAGATTGCCAAAAGATTAAGAAAAATCGGATACTATGGAAATATCACTTTTTGGACCAAACACAAAGAATATGTATTTGATGCACTTGATGTGCTACCGGTTCATTACATCATTAAAGGCTCTGAGCATGGAAGAATGTATTCAGTTGTTGAGCAGACTCTTGAAAATATCCGTGAAAAAACGCTTACCATCAAGAACAAGGACTACTTTCACAGAGCTGAATTCCGGCATATTGAATACATCGAAAGCCAGAACAAATACATAATGATCCATTGCACGTGCGGAATATCGCACAAGGAACGAGGAAAGCTCAATGATATCGAAAAGAGTCTTGACGGAAGATTTTTGCGCTGCCACCAGAGCTATATAGTTAATATGGACGAGGTAAGCGAAGTAAGCCATTTTTTTACGATGGTATCTGGCGCGATCGTCCCGATCAGGCAAAGAGAATTTGCAAAAATAAGAGAAAAATATGAAAACTACGTCATTGGAGGGAGATAAAGCATGAGCGAAGAAAAAACCAAGAAGTGCAAACATTGCAAGATGGACATTCCAAAAGATGCAAAAATATGTCCACATTGTAGAAAGAAACAAAAAAGCGGAATATTAAAATGGGTTGTATTAATACTTATCATAGGAGTGGTTATCGGTGCTGTCACAGGCGAAGATAAATCCGCTGATAGTACGACAAAACAAACAGAAGCAACTGCTTCAGACAGTCAGAAACAGGAATCTGAGTCAATCGAATATACATCTGTATCTGTAAATGATATGATGGATGCCCTTAATAATAACGCTATGGGAGCGTCTGACAAATATAAAGGTAAATACCTTGAGATTACCGGAAAGCTCACAAACATTGATGCAGCCGGAAAATATATTGATCTCATGGCTGATGGAGATTTTGAGATTATTGGAGTTCAGTGTTACATCAAAAACGACGACCAGAAAGCTAAAATAGCATCTATGTCAAAAGGTGACACTGTTACATTGAAAGGAAAATGTACGGATGTCGGAGAAGTGCTTGGATATTCTCTTGATATTGATGAAATAGAATAAATGCTAAAAAAGACCGGCTCTCGCTACCAACGAGGACCGGTTTTTAAAAAAAAGAAAAATATTTTTACGTTCCGCAAAGCATAACGAAGTGAAACGTATCGCCTGACAAGTCATATTGTATCATCTTCGGTGTGTTCGGACAAGTCAGAAAGTTTGTTCGGTTAATAAGGAGGAAAAGAAATGGCAACTGCAAAAAAACTGCCATCTGGCTCATGGAGATGTCAGGTATTCAGTCACATCGAAGAAATCCCGTTATCAGACGGGACTATCAAAAAGAAAAGGGTTTATAAATCTTTTACATGTTCAGATCCTAGCAAAAAAGGGAAGCGAATCTGTGAGCAAATGGCTGCCGAATGGGCAGCAAAAAAAGAAAGTGAAGTATTGACTGCGCGATATGTTCCACCAGAAGATATGACATTAAAAGAGGCATGTAATAAATACATAGAAAGCAGAACAGGTGTTTTATCCCCTGGAACTATTAGAGAATATAAGCGATCTGTCAAAAGAGACATGGCTAAACTTATGTCATTAAATATAATGGAAATCACTCAAGAGGATGTTCAAGCTGAAATGAATCGTGAAGCACTTACTCATTCGCCAAAAACTGTGTACAATATGCATGGCTTTCTTTCTACTGTCTTGAAGACTTATCGTTCGGATTTCATCTTAAGAACTTCCTTACCTAAAAAGGTAAGACCGAAAATCTATGTACCTACATCTGCCGAAGTCAAAAAGGTAATTGAATGTACTGCAGGTAGTGAATTAGAGATACCTGTTCTTCTGGCAGCGTTCGGTCCGATGAGGCGGTCAGAAATCTGTGCGCTTAATTCTGATCATATCAAGCAGAACATAGTACATGTCGAATATGCTATGGTTATGAATGATTCTCATGGTTGGGTTATCAAAAGACCAAAATCTTTTGCTGGTGACAGATTCATTTCATATCCAGATTTTGTTGCAGATAAATTAAAAGGAATACATGGGAAAATAACAAATTTGAACCCATCGCAAATATCCGACAGATTTTCAGATCTGTTAGATGACAATCAGATTCATCATTTTCGATTCCATGATTTGCGTCATTATTGCGCATCTGAGTTGCATACTCTTGGAATTCCAGATGTATATATTATGCAGCGCGGCGGTTGGGAGGATGATACCACATTAAAAAATGTATATCGGCACGTTCTGGTTGATCGAGAAAAAGAGATGAATGAAATTGGGAATGATTATTTTTCAAAGCTATGCAACACGGAATGCAACACAAAAAAAGAAAGTGCTGAAAAATAGCGTATATTAGGATTTTTCTTGCAGGTTCAAGTCCTGTCATCCGCATTTTTATGAAAATCTTGTATTCACTGGTTCTCGCAAAGAACGTAGTGTTTTCAATGGTTTCGGCAATTTCAAATTAGCTCATAAAATATGTTATTTTGCCATTTTGGGCATAAAAAAGAAGAACTATGCAACACGAAATGCAACACGAATTTGATACAATATGTAAAAAAACAGCCCCAAGGAGTAACCTCCAAGGGGCTTAAATTTTATACTTTTTAGATCGCAATCAAATCTTTCCAGGTGTTCTTTCCGCATTCCCCGTCAACGCTCAGAACCCCGTTTCTGGATTTCTGATACTGTTTTAATGCATAAATGGTATTTGCATCTGCTTTTCTGGATAAGCTCAGTGCTTTCCCGTTTTTTCCTTTAAATCCTCTTGCGATCAAAATCTCTTGAAGCAACAGGACAGAAGTTCCTTCGCTTCCAAGTTTTACTAATTTTGGCTCAAACATATAACCGGCTCCTTTCGATGTGGTCGTTGATGGTTTTGTGCTAGTTGATGGTTTTGCGGTAGGCTTACTTCCAGTAGTATTGGTAAGTCCACTAAAATCAATTCCTTTTCCAGTAAATCTAAGACGATGCGTCCATCCGTGACTGTACAGGTACCAGGGCTGTGTACGGATCTCATTTCCAGAATTATCTTTCGTATCTTTTGTGCCCTCCGAACTTCTGGCATGAACAATGTCGTTCTTACCAATCGCCATTGCTACATGACTATTGGATCCATTCGGATTATTGTCCGCCAGTTCCAGGTCGCCTTTTATCATCTGTTTGTGTGCGGTCTGATTCCTAGCGACAACCTCAAATCCGGCATTCAGCATCTTGAGCATATTGCCAGTATAAGAGCAATTCTCTTTGAGATAACGCGCCTGTTTGGTAAGCCCATTTTTGAGGAACGCATAGTAATAAGCAGTAAGTGCCAATGAGCTACAGTCAAAAGATTTCGGAATGTTAATTTCGTATAAACTCCTAATTCTCTGACTGTATCCATGACTGTTATCATTGGCAATATTTACCGCAAAGCTTACTGCATCGTTTTTCACATTCTGGATAATCTGTTCTTTTGTCTTTGCCATTGTTCCACTCTCCTTTGCTTCTGTATAATCTTTATAAAATATATTTCTATCAACTTTGGTATTAATTCCTGGAATCGTTGCTTTTGAGCTGCACTGCCAGCCAACACCCCAACTTGGACGTAATCTCTCAACTACTGTCCCGTTATCATTTGCCGGATATCTGGCAATCCAGAAATCATGCTTTTTGAGGTGACTGCAAATCACATTCATGTACCAGTCAAGATTGCAATAGATTGCAAATTTATAACCAGCAGCAACAATAATCTCTCTGAATGCTTCTGCCAGATTATGAATACTTTCAGCTCCAAGTACTCTCTGTCTATGATTCTCTAAGTCGAGGAATACTGGAAACTGAATCTTTCTTCCGTTCAGTACGGAAACAACCTTTCTGGCTTCACTCCGGGCTTCGGATACTGTCGAAGCATAGGAATACTTGTATACTCCTACTGGAATTTTATATTTATTGCATCCGGCAAAGTTGTTCTCGAACTGTCCATCAATAACATTTCCGGCTTCTGTAATTCTCAAGATTGCAAAATCCATTCCGTAATTTGCAACCTTATTCCAATCAATCTTCCCTTGCCACGATGATACGTCAATTCCTTTTAACTCCATAGTTAGCTCCTTTCACATACATTTTCTAAAAGTTGGATGGTATCCCAAATTTCTTCAATCGGCTTACCATGTCCATTAATGTACAAAAGTAAATCAAAAATTACAGACCATAGTTTCCGTATGATTTCTTCATTACTCATATTGTACCAATAATGATTCGATCTCATTGATTCTGTCTCTGACTTTCTGTCTCTCAAAATTCAGTGCATCCACATCATATGGAATTGCCTGTCCACTCAGCTGATATTCCAGAGCTTTGATGATTTTCCAATCTCCAATATCAGAAGTGTTTGCCTGTAATCTCGATCGCAGTTCCCTCAGTTCTGCTTCTAACTTTTCTTTTTCTACATTCTGTTTAAAATTCTGTTCCATTATGCTACCGCCTTTCTAAATAGCTGTTCAAAAAGTTTGTCCATGTTGTGAATAGATTTCTTGCAATCATATTTCACTTGGCAGTTTCTCCAAGATTTGTAGGTAAATATGATTTCACAAAGAGTTATTTCTTTGTTATCAAGCTTCCTTTTAAAAGCTTTTAGCTTTCTCCGTTCTCTCACAAAATTACTTTTGCACGGCTTATGCACGATTTTTCCCGATTCCGTAATAAAAATATATTGTTTAAGGAAAATAAAGCCTTTATCAATCCGACAAATATGTGTCTTTTTCTTATTCAGTTTCATTCCTAGCTCTTCTATGATTTCTTCCGCTCCACTTAAAAGACTTTTTAAGTATTCCTTATCGTCGCTGATTGCATAGAAGTCGTCCATATGTCTTGCATATTTTCCATATCCCATCACGGATGTAAAATAAATATCCAATGGTGTAGGATAGTAAATTCCGCAAATCTGCGATATCTGAGAGCCGATTCCAAGTCCCTTTCCATCATCACTAAATGAACAGATTATCATTTCAAGCAAATCCATCATCTTTTCGTCTTTGATGTGCTTCTTCAGTGATTCAATCAGTTTATCATGCGGAATGCTCTCAAAGAATTTGCTAAAATCTCCAACAAGGATATATCCTTTATTCCCATGCTCTCTGTAGTAATCTCTCAAATGCTTATCAAGTCTTTTTCTGGTAAACTCAACGCCTTTCCCTTTTACCGAAGCACCGTTATCGTAGATAAGTTTCGAATATAAGACAGGCTCTAAAACATAATCACAGATTGCTCTTTGTAGAACTCTGTCTCTGATTGAAGGCGATTTGATATGCCTTGTTTTTCCTCTCTCATTAACATCAAATTCTATGAATCTATCTGGTTTATATGTTCCTTCTATCAAACTTCTTCTCAATTTGGTGAGATTCGGCAACAAGTTTGCTTCGTATCTCTGGATAGATGCTTTCCAATCAACTCCCATCTTGCATTTATGGAATGACTGGTACAGGATATTCATATCTGTTATTTTTTCGTATAAATTTTGTTGCATATTGTCAAATAGTACACGTTTACAGCCGTCGGACGTATCTGTTGGCATCATGCACATTATTTACCCTTTCGGGACGGATAAGGTTTCCTTCGTAAGATATACACAGCATCAGCCTTTTTGTATATCATTCAAATCGTGGACGCACATAGTTGCTGGCATTCGACGCGTTGTTGTAGTTCGCATTGCCATTGTTGTTGCAATTGCAGAAATTCGACGCCGAGGCTATCAAACCTTACCCGATGTAAATATTTACTTTCCTTTCTCTATATTTTTACGGTCTCTGTTATCTCTTTGTCTCCATCCTTTCAACAGATCAACTTCTCTTTCTACTGCCTCAAGAAGTGGGATTAACCTGTTCAAATCAATCGCAAAGCAAGATGCTATATATTGTAATTCCTGGTACAAGCTATAACAGATACCAATTGCATTATTTTGATATTTTCTCCTTACAGCATATTCCTCATGCAAGAACTCTTTTGAGGGATATATGGAATTCGCAAGTGTGATGTTGTCTATAAGGTCTTTCATGTAATCCATCATTACTTTTCTTTCTTGTTCTATAAACCAATTCGGAAATTCTGCCTGAAACTCATGGTTTGGAGTCTTACCATATTTCGAAAATATCTCATCTATCATCTGTTGATCTTCTTTAGAAATATCCTTAATGACTTGATTCACGGATTTCGGATTTCTTTTCGCTCCGAAATCACGCATCATCCACTTTGAAATCTCAGCCCGCATATAAATTGCGTTCTTGTAAAATTCCATTGTGGATAGACTTCTTAAGTGTTTTAAAACTGAAATTTTATTTTTCTCCTTTCTTCCATCCGCACCCACAAGGGGTGCAGATTCCAGATTTCGCTACGCTCCGATTACGAAGCGTGGACGCACATAGCCGCCGGCATTCGACGCGCCGCCGTAGTTCGCACAGCCAATGCTGTCGCAATAGCAGAAATTCGACGCCGAGGCAGCTCCCTTTAAATAATACCACGCTGAACGGTTATTAATTGCTTGCTTTGAGTGCACAAAAAGTTCGAATTGATGATTGGCGGTACCAATATCATAGGCAGATGACGAAAATACGATCGAACCATATAGCTCAATCTCGCTCATAAGAATTGCTTGATATGAACCCCATTCCCAACTATTCATACAGCCAGTTGCCGCTCCAAATTGGTTATATCCAGAAGCATTAAGACTATTTGAAACTAATTCCCTTGTTGTTTTCAGATGAGAACCAAATTCTGCGAAAAGCTGTTGATTGATGGTTGCTCCCGCGGCAGTAGAACCAGCTGTTGCAACTTCTCCAATCACTGTGGTGTTCATCTCGCTACCCTTGTACCCACCAACTGTGGTATTTGTCGGATTCATTCGGCTTCTGCCAAAGTGCTGAGTACCGCCAAAACCTTGACCTGGCACCATAACGAGATGATGATAAGTGACTGGATTACTGTTGCCGTTTCCGTACAGCGAATCAATGCCCGCGATTGTTACGTACTGTGAACCGGTCAACTGCAATGAGGCATCTGGATTCGGTGCCGATATTGCACGGGACATTTTGAAATAATCACCAACATAGATATCTTCAAAAAGAGAATATCCGCCTGTTCCATTAAGACGTTTCCACAGTGAGCCATCGTTGTAGTACGAAGTGATGTCTTTTGGCGCAAGGCGCGGGATGTTGTGAGACATTCTGGATAATATCGCTTCCGCTATAGACTGCATTGTGACCTGCTTATTTGATTCTTCAGATGTATCATACGCTAAAAAGGTATCCGTGTCCGCTGGCTTTGTTTTTACTGGATATTCATTAAATTTTGCCATATTAATTCTCCTTTTCTATATTGAACTTTTCATAGAGCTGATTAATTAATTCTTTCTGTCGGTCAAGCTGTTTTTTCTGGCTTTTTATCATTGCAAACATTGCTGGTATCATGATACGTTCGTTCCAGTCCTCAACAAGTCCGTTTTGATGCCGAGTAGCTTCTGGAAAGAATGCTTCTACATTCTCAGCAATAAACATCGGGATATATCTTCCTTCATTCTCGTCCCCTTTAACTAGATATCCCTCTTTATATTTCGCCCAAAGTGGTTTGATATTGTACCATTCTTCAATTTCTTGCTCTGAAATATCATTTCCAATATCTTTATAGCGTTTCGAGGATGAAGATTTCAGCATCAGCTGTTTGTATCCTGTACGTCCATCCCAACAAACAGTATTTGATGATGTCGTATACTCCATGTCTTCTATCTTTGGCGATTTTGTGAAAGATGCAGGATTGGTAACAGTTAAATCTCCAAATGTACCGGTATCAGCCGATACTTCTGTTGCACTAATATTAAGCTCTTCGGCAGTCCAGTCGATTCCCCACGCCGTTTCAACGTATTCAATGTCCGCAGTGCTGCTAAAGTATTTCTCGGCACTAACAGGATTTATTCCAGTATCTGAAAAACAAATTCCTGTATATTTCATGCGCGTAGAATTTTCTTCATAGCTTGTAAATGCAGTGTAGCCTGAGTAATCTATCAGTCCCTTCACGGTGCCTTTTTTATCTTTAATCTTTAGGTATCCGTTGCCGTTTTTGGTTCCACCTAGAATTGCGGCGTTTCCCATCAATGCGTCTAAACTGATGTACAGATGTCCATTCAGATAGTAGAGGCCTTTAAATTCTCCGCCATTGGACAATATCTCAACAATCTGCTCCTGCGTAAGCATGCCAACGTCAACAGCAACCTGCCATGTCTGCTGATCGGCGATTTTAGTTCTTCCGGAATCCGTATAAATTGTTGCACGTATCATTCCGTCAGCACCAAGAGAATAGCTCTCTGGATTAATAGTTATTCCACTGGTCTGTACATTAAAGGCCAGTTTTGTCCATGTTTTTCCGGAATCTTTGCTGTATTCTACTACCCACCAGGTTTTAAAAGTTGCTTCGTCACCCTGTCCATCTCTGTAATACGCATGAACCTTGAATGGATTAGGAGTTATTTTCTTATCCTGTCCCATCATCAGGACTCCTGCGTTGGCTCTCAGGTAATACGTTCTTCCTGGAGGCCCGTCTTCTCCACGCATTCTCGCCCATGTATATTTCGCTGGGTCTGCACTGTCCGTCTTTTCAAAATCGGAATAATGACCAATGTAAATTCTATCTGTATCAGTTGTAGAAAAATCCACAGTTCCGTCAATACTATTTGCATAAGCGGTATGGATGTAAGAAGTTTCTCCGTTCTCTCCCGGAATGCCAATTCCGTCCGCTCCGTCTTCACCGCGAAAACGGCTCCAAATGTAATCTTTCGGATTATCAGACGGTGTTTCTGTAGTTTTATTATCAGCAATTCCAACATAGATTGCTTCTGTGACTGTATAGATTTCATCCCCGGTACTGTCCAGTATGGGACTTTCGGCGCTGTCCAGAAGTTTTACATAATATGGGCTATCACTCATATCAGAGCCATCCGGCATGGATGCGTATTTTCTCCATGTATAAAGCTGTTTTCCGTTTTTCCCTGATTTCTGCTTGGAAATCGTAAATCTCTTCGTTATAGAAAGATTAATCAGGTACGTT
>ERZ791927.2154-NODE-2154-length-13132-cov-2.008259_pt1 | contig 13132 bp, 9 predicted proteins | sample MGYA00510130_ERZ791927 | MGnify/ENA primary metagenome ERZ791927 (study PRJEB30046, sample SAMN00792055) | human gut metagenome | study: EMG produced TPA metagenomics assembly of the A metagenome-wide association study of gut microbiota in type 2...
TTTTAATAGTTCAGTAATTGTCAGATGTGGAGATTATAGCGATTGTAAGGATGCAGATATTATAGTAATAAGTGCAGGGGTTCCAAGACTTCCGGGACAGACACGACTTGATGTGTTAGATGGTTCAGTGGAATGTGTAAGGGACATTGTAAGCAACTTAAATAAAATAGAAATAAAAGGAATAATTATAACAATTACAAATCCTGCGGACATAATTGCAGACTTTGTTAGAAAAGCAACAGGATTGCCTAAAAACCGTGTGTTTAGCACAGGAACATCTCTTGACACGGCAAGAATGAGAAGAACAGTAGCAGACCTTTGCAATATTGCACCACAAAGCGTAATCGGATTTGCAATGGGCGAGCATGGTGATTCATCAATGGTGCCATTTTCAAACTTAACAATATTTGGAAAAAACTATAAACATCTAAAAGAAGAAAATCCCGAAAGATTTGGAAGGCTAAGCGAAAAAGTTATAACAGACCAAACTCACATGAGAGGTATGGATATTATAGAAGGAAAAGGTTCAACAGAATTTGGTATAGGCACAGCATTAGCTGATATGGCAAAAGCTGTTCTAATGGATGAACACAGAATTCTTCCGGCATCAACTCTATTAGAAGGGGAATATGGACAAACAAATGTCCACGCAGGAGTGCCATGTATAATAGGCAGAAACGGAATAGAGCAGATAATAGAATTAAAGCTAACAGATGAAGAATTAAAACAATTCGAAAATTCATGTAATGTAATAAAACAACATATGGTTGAATAATCACAAAATTTTTGTTTTCTCCGCTCATCAGGAATATTCTATCGCAAACACGTTGATTTTATCATTTTGCTCCGCCGCCTATTGTAAAACAAAAATCAAAACTCGCTGACGCTCAGACAGTTGATTTTTGCTTTACGCTATGCTCGCAAAATTTCAAAAATCTGCCTATTGTTTGCTTCTAGAGTTTTCCTGATGAGCGGAATAACAAAACAAAATATTTTGCGATAGAATGAAGTGTTGTAAATATAAGAAAGGAAACTAAAAATAAAATATGGAGAATTACAGTATACACCTTCCAAGTTATTCAATTGGAAGCAAAGTTTATGATAAAATACCGGAAATTTGTGAGCCATACGGAACTAAAGTTATAGCCATTGGTGGTCACAAAGCTATTAATGCAGCAAAGGACAAGATAATTAAGGCTTGTGAAAAATCTAATCTGGAAATTTTGGATTTTATTTGGTATGGAGGAGAGGCTACATACGAAAATGTGGAAGAGTTAATGAAGAATCCTTTAGTACAGCAGGCAGATATGATTTTTGCCATAGGTGGAGGTAAATCTACTGACACAGGCAAATGTCTTGGAATTAAAGCGAACAAACCGGTTTTTTCTTTCCCGACTATTGCATCTAACTGTTCAGCGTGTACAAGTGTTTCAATTATGTACTATCCTGACGGAAGATTTAAGGAACCATTCTTCTTTGCAGCGCCACCGGTACATGCATTTATTGATACAGAGATTTTGGTTCACTCACCATCACGTTATATGTGGGCAGGAATGGGTGATACTTATGCAAAATATTTTGAAAGCACTGTGTCTTCAAGAGGTGAAGCGTTAAATCATTATACACAGATGGGCGTTACAGCAAGCAAGATGTGCTACGAGCCTATTATGAGATATGGAAAAGAAGCTATGGAGTCAAATAATGAAGGAAAGGTTTCATATGCTTACGAGCAGGTTGTTCTTGCAATTATTGTTTCAACAGGAATTGCTTCTATTTTCCTCACTGCAGAACATATAATTGATTATAATACAGGGCTTGCGCATGCTATTTTTTATTCACTTACTTCATATCCACATATTGAGAAGAATCATCTTCATGGGGAAGTGGTAAGTTATGGTGTGCTTAATCTTTTACTTGTGGATGGTAATGAAGAAGACTTCAAAAAAGTATATGAGTTTAGTAAGAGTGTAGGACTTCCAACTAAATTAAAAGACTTAGAGTTTGACAGCTCACAGCTTGAAGAAATAGCAAAAATTGCCGTTGAAATGAAAGATATAGACCACAATCCATACAAGATAACAAAAGAAATGGTGGAAGAGTCTATTAGAAAACTGGAAGCCATGTAAGAATATAAAAAACTGTAATATAATAGTTTACTTAGTTTTGTGTTAAAAATAATCAAAATATATATTAAAATTGTGGGTTGACGTATAAAAAATACAGAGTTATAATCTTCCCATAGTTTACAGAAACAATTAAAGATGACCATTAGAAACCGATGATGCGGAGGTAAAAGTGAATCGTGCACTTACAGAGAGTAGGGGATGCTGAGAACCCACAGAACGCAGCTCACATAAATGGACCGCAGAGGGCATAGAACAAAGCGAGAGATAATTAATCAACGGATGATAGTTCAGGAAAGTTTGTTAATAACTTTAATAATTATTTCAGTATTCGTTAGTATTTTATGACGTGAAGGCATACGTTAGTTGCACAGAGTATGATAGTACTCGTTGAGAGTGTGAGATTTTAATTTCACAAATCAAGGTGGCACCGCGGAATATATTTTAGTATTTTCGTCCTTGATGATAGCATAGAAGATTATGCTATTGTTGAGGATTTTTTTATGCAATAAGAAATTCCTTTGGAATTCGTGTTACATAAAAAGTACTTTACTCTATGGGTTATCAGAATTGCTCAAAACTTAAAATAACTAGCATAAAGCTACAAGAAAAAGGAGAAAGAATATGAGAAAGATGAAAAAAGTTTTAAGTGTTTTAGCAACAGTAGTTATGGTAGCAGCAGCATTAACAGCATGCGGAGGAAATGGAAAGTCAGGCTCTGCAACAGACAAGAAAGATACTAACGGCGACGGAAAAGTAAAAGTTGGTATTGTTTCAATGATTGAAAATGGAGCTTTTATGGACATGAAAGAAGGAATTGTCGCAGAATTAAAGGCACAGGGTTATGAAGATTCACAGATTGATTACAAATGTGCAGCAGGTGATGCATCAGCACTTTCAACAATCGTAACTAATATGACAGATGGCACATACGATATGATTTTTTCAATTGCAACACCACCTACACAGGCATTAGTTAACTCAGAAACAGATACACCTGTTTTCTTCTGTGCAGTATCAGCGCCAACAGCAGCAGGTATACTTACAGATATGGATAAGCCGGACAAGAATGCAACAGGAACATCTAATGCAATTCCGGTTTCAAAAATTATTGACTTGGCACAGGCTACAACACCTGTAAAGAAAATCGGTCTTATTTACAGCGGTAATGAAGATAACGCAACAAACACAGTTAAGCAGTGCGAAGAATATTTAAAATCAATTAATGTTGAATATATAGAAAAAACAGCAGCTTCATCAAACGATGTTGAAACAGCAACTAACGCTTTAATCGCTGAAGGGGCAGAAGCAATTTTCGTACCAAATGATTCAATTATTCAGGATGGAGTAAGCAAGTTAACAGAGATTTGTAATGAAAAGAAAATCCCAACATATTGTTCATCAGCAACAACAGTAGCTTCAGGATGTTTTGCAACACTTGCCATTGATGATAAGGGTATTGGAAAGAAAACAGTTGATATCGCAATGGACTATGTAAACGGAAAAGAAGTTGCAGATATTCCTGCACAGGTAGTTGGCATTGATTATTGCTCAGTAAACAAGTCAGCAATGAAGACATTAGGAATTAGCCAAGACAATATTAAAACAGATTACAAACTTAACGTTATTGAAAACTAAGAGGAAGAGAAATGATAGAATTACAATATTATTTATCCAATGTTCCGGATTGCTTAATTTACGGATTATTGGCAATGGGAATTTATATATCACTTAGAATATTGGATATACCGGATTTAACTACAGAAGGAAGCTTCGGTTTCGGAGCTGTTATATCAGTTTTGGTGGCACTTGCAGGTCATCCTATTCTTGCACTTTTTGCAGGAATGATAGCGGGAGGTTTTGCAGGAGTAATAACAGGATTTTTACAGACAAAATTAAAGGTACATCCTGTTTTGGCAGGGATTATTACAATGAGTGGGCTGTATTCAATTAATCTTGTGTGTTATTCATTAACAGAAAAAGGTGCAACAACAAACTTAAGCTATAATAAGATTACAGTTTTTGAAAAAATAAAGCAGTTACTTTTAATAAGAGGTCAGTTTGAAACAAGTATGGTTAAGACGGTAGTTAGTCTGATTATTGTAATTATAGTTTTGTTAATAGTTATTTGGTTCTTCAAAACACACATTGGACTTTGCATTCGTGCAACAGGTGACAATCCTGACATGGTTAGAGCTTCATCAATTAATGTAGACAGAACAAAGATTATCGGATTAATGTTAGCTAATGGTCTTATTGGACTTTCAGGTGCTTTATCATCACAAAGTCTTGGCTATTCAGATGTTAATACTGCTAACGGAACTTTGATTTATGGCTTGGCAGCAGTTATTATCGGTGAAGCTATTTTTGGAAAAAGAGGAGCTACTATTGGACTTATTTCAGCAGTAACAGGTTCTGTTATTTATAAATTAATAGTTGCATTTGTTATAAGAGAAAATCTTTTCGGAGAATTAAGTAGTAACCTTATGAAGTTTACATGTGCGTTAATCGTGGCAATAACACTTGCAGTTCCTGCAATTAAACAGAAAATGGCAGAGAATAAGCAAAGAAAGGCGGCAAGATAATGTTAGATATTCAGAATATTTCAAAAACATTTGAAAAGGGAACAGTTAATGAACATGTGGCAATTAATAATTTAAGCTTAAAGCTTGAAGACGGGGAATTTGTTACAGTAGTTGGTTCAAACGGTGCCAGAAAAAGTACTTTGTTTAATGCTATTTGTGGAAGTTTTATGGTAGATGAGGGACACATTTTCTTAGATGATATGGATATTACTTATAAAAGTGAACATTCAAGAGCAAAGATGATAGGACGTGTTTTTCAGGATCCAATGAAGGGAACAGCTCCTAATATGACAATTGAAGAAAATCTTGCATTGGCATACACAAGAGCTTCAAAGCAGTCGCCTTTTTCAAGAGCAATAACAAAGAAAAAGATTCAGTTCTTTAGAGAAAATCTCGCCCGTTATAATATGGGAATTGAAGATAGAATGAAAACAAAAATCGGGCTTCTTTCAGGTGGTCAAAGACAGGTTGTAACATTATTAATGTGTACATTATCAATTCCAAAACTTTTGCTTTTGGATGAACACACAGCTGCTCTTGATCCTGCAACAGCAGAAAAAGTAATGGACATTACAAAAACAATTGTTCAGGAAAATAATATAACAACAATGATGATAACACATAACCTGAAACAATCCCTTACAACCGGAACAAGAACAATAATGCTTGATTCCGGCGAAATAATACTTGACCTTTCAGGAGAAGAAAGAAAGAATACAACAATGGAAGACATGATAAAAATGTACTCCATGAAGAAGCAGAAAGAATTTGATAACGACAGAATATTGTTAAGTCAGTAGAAAGCAATTTCACCACAACATTTTAAAATTGATTAGAATGTTGTGGTATTTTTTTGTGAAATTTAGTTGGTTAATATCACATAGACTATAAAGAATATCTCTGGATACGCAGTCAGCAAACCTTCAACACCTATCTTAAAATCTAACAAAATCTTCGACTTAATAAAAAATTATACCTACAAAATCAAACAGATGTCTAAAAATACTACAAATATATAAAATGTACATTGATATAAAAAAGATACAGTGATATAAAAAATATACAGATGTATAAAAAGTGTAAAAACACATTTTAAAACTTGCAGGAGGAGAAAGATGGCAAATTCTAATATTACAAAAAAAGCTTTGGCACAAAGCTTAAAAGAATTAGGCTCAACAAAGATTTTGGATAAAATCACAGTGGCTGACATAACAAATCATTGTGGTGTTAACAGGCAAACATTTTACTATCATTTTAATGATAAGTATGAATTATTAAATTGGATATATACAGAAGACTTATTCAAGCCTTTAACAAAGGATTTGGATTTCTTTAATTGGGGAGACAAGTTAGTTGGATTATTAAAGTATATGAAGAATATGAAACCATTCTTTATGAATACAATCAAGTCCTCTAACAATTTTTTCGCTGAATATATGGACAAGGTTTTAATTGAATTAATGCACAAGGCAATAAAAGATTTGGACTTATACAATCATTTAGGAGAAAAAGAAAAAGATATATATGCAAGATTTTTTGCATATGGATTAACAGGTGTAATTGTTGACTGGACAATGGCAGGCATGAAAGAAGATGAAGAAGAATTATCGAAAACTCTTCAGTCAATGGTTATTAATACTGAACGTATAGGATACGAATTTTATATGCAACGTAAAAAAGAGAAAGAAGGAATTAAATAATTCTCAATCAACAAAGTTTTCAAAGTGATTAATTTTATAATACAACAAAAAAAGGAGTAAGCAGTCATGAAAAAGTGTGTGAAGAAAAGTATAGGATTAATGCTTGTAGCATCTATGACAGTTAGCAGCTTAACAGGTTGCGGAAGTACAGCAGAGGAAAGCAAAGATACTACATCGAAAAACAATGTGGAAAAAACAGACAATTCAAAAACAAGCAATGTAGAAGAAATTTTGACAAACAAGATGGATACTTCAAAAGACTCAGAAAAGAAGGAATCCGTATATGTTGAAATGGATGCAGAAGGTAATGTTACAAAAACAACTGTAAGTGATGAATTAAAAGTAAGCGGAAGTGAAAACATTACAGATTATTCAAACTTAAGTGATATAAAAAATCTTAGTGGAGATGAAAAATTTACAAAATCAGACGATGGAAAAATCGTATGGGAAAACAAAGGTGAAAACATTTCTTATCAGGGTACAACAACAGAAGCAACACCAATAAATGTTAAAGTTACATATTATCTTGATGGAAAGAAAATTTCTCCAAGCGACTTAGCCGGAAAAAGTGGTGAAGTAAAGATTGTATACAATTATAGCAACACAGCAAAAACAGAAGATGGACAGTTTGTTCCATTTCTTGCTTTAACGGGAATGGTTTTGGATGACAACTTCAGCAACGTAAAAGTAGATAACGGTAAAGTCGTAAGCTATGATGACTCAAATATTGTTATAGGTTATGCGGCACCGGGACTTAAAGATCATCTTTTAAATACAATCAATAATGCAGAAGATTATATTAAAGATGCTGATATTCCTGAAGAGGTAACAGTAACAGCAGACGTTAAGGACTTCTCAATGAATATGACATTAACAGTTGCAAGTTCGGACATGGGGGACATGAACTTAAAAGATACATTAGATTTGTCAGATGTTCAGAAACAGATGGACGAATTACAGGATGGAGCAAATGATTTAGTGGATGGTGCTAAGCAGTTAAATGACGGCACAACTAAGTTAAAGACAGGTTCAAAGAAGATTGATGAGGGGGCAAAAGATTTATCAAAGTACACATTACAGTTAAGCAATGGTACTAAGGAAATGGCTACACAGTATACAGTATTTAACAAAGCTTTACTTGCCGGTGTAAAATCAGCAAAGAGTGGTGCAGATAAATTATATGCAGGAACTAAGAGCATAAAAACAGCTACAGGAACACTTGATACCGGAGCAAAAGGCTTAAAGAAAGGCATTGCTGATGCGAAATCAGGTTCTTCACAGATTTCATCAGGATTAAAGAGTGCAAAAGCAGCTTTTGAAGATACAAAGAAATCTCAGGGACTTGTAAATGGTTCAAAAACACTTGCAGCAGGAACAAAGGAAGCATCAGGTGGTGTAGATAAGTTAGTAGATACATTAAAAGATACACCTGATTCAATTCAAAAGAGTATAGATGATGTAATCGCAAATGTTAGTAAGGCATCAGGTGGTGCAATTGCATCAGAAAAGGCTTTAAATACAACAGTAGAGGCAATAAATAATGCAGTTACAGGTGGAATGGAGTTATCACAGGTTCTTGCAGCCAATAATTTAAATATTAAAACATATTATAGTCTGGTTCAGGCATACTACAGTGTTCAGACTTTAGAACAGGTAAAAACACAGTTCACAAAGCAGATTGCAACAAGTGCTTCTGATATTAAGAAATTAACAGACGGTATGGATGCATTGAAAACAGGTTCATCAGCACTTAGCACAGGAATTGGAACACTTTATGTAGGAATCAAACAGTTATCAACAGGAGCTGACAGCTTAGATTCAGGAATGTCACAGCTTAAGACAGGTTCAACATCACTTGCAGAAGGCACAGGAAAACTTAAGACAGGAGCTTCTGATTTAAACGATGGAATGAAGACTTTAAGTGAAGGTGCAGGAACACTTTCAAAGAAGATTGGAGATGCAAGTCCTAAGATTAAGGCAGGAATCGGAACAATCGATACAGCAGCATCACAAATTAGTGATGGAGCAAAAACACTTGCAAGTGGAACAACTGAATTAAAAGACGGTATTGTTACATTAGCAGATGGAACAAAAGAATTAAAAGATGGAACAATTAAGTTAAATGACGAAGGTATTAGTAAGATTACTAAGACATTCAAGGAAGACGCACCTGATGCAATTGATAAAATTCAGGAAACATTGAATAATGGAAAGAAGTATAATTCATTTAGCGGAATCGATAAGAATATGAGCGGAAACGTTAAATTTATTCTTAAGGTTCAGGAAATAAGCAATGATAAATAATGAGAGGCCAGGTGCATAATATGAAAAAATTTGGACAATTAGTTGTTAAAGCCAGATATGTGATTTTGATAATAAGTATTTTGTTATTAATACCTGCAGCTTTTGGCTATGTTAACACAAGAGTAAACTATGACTTATTGTATTACCTTCCGGATGGAATAGACACAATGACAGGTCAGGATATTATGTTAAATGATTTTGGCTCAGGAGCATTTGGTCTTGTGCTTGTTGATGGAATGGATGATGAAAATACAGCAAAATTAAAAAAAGAAATTGAAGGCGTAGATCACGTTAAGAATGTTCTTTGGTATGATAGTTTTGCAGACTTAAAAATTCCAAAGAGTATGTTACCAAAAGATGTTTACAATGCTTTTAATAAAGATGGAAGTACAATTATGATGGTTATTTTTGATGACACAAGTTCAGGTGACGGAACAATGAGTGCCATTGAAAACATAAGAACATTAACAAAACATCAATGCAAGGTCAGTGGTATTTCAGCAGTAGTAACAGATACTAAGAGCCTTGTTGAAAGTGAAATGGCAATATATGTTATTATCGCAGTTATAATTTCAATAATAGTTCTTTCAATACTTATGGACTCATGGTTGATACCTTTGTTCTTTATGCTAAGTATAGGAATGGCTATTGTTTATAACCTGGGAAGTAACGTTGTTATGGGAGAAATCTCATACTTAACAAAAGCTTTGGCAGCGGTACTTCAGCTTGCAGTTACAATGGACTATTCAATATTCTTATGGCACAGCTATGAGGAGCAGAAGAAAGTAATACCAAATGACAATAACAAGGCCATGGCAAATGCCATAACAGCCACAGTTTCATCAATTGTGGGAAGTTCAATTACAACAGTGGCAGGATTTATAGCTCTTTGCTTTATGACATTTACATTAGGACTTGATATGGGGGTTGTAATGGCAAAAGGTGTTGTATTTGGTGTAATTGCCTGTGTAACAGTATTGCCTGCAATGGTATTAATATTTGATAAAGCATTGGTGAAGACAAAACACAAACCATTAATACCTGATTTTAAGAAGCTTCCTAAGTTTATTACAAAACATTATCCGGTATTTATAATTATATTCTTATTGTTAGTATTCCCTGCATACTATGGTCAGAAGAATACTAATGTATATTATGATTTAACATTAAGCTTACCAAAGAGTCTTGAAAGTGTTAAATCTCAGAATATAATATCTGAAGATTATAATTTAGGTTCAGCTAATATTGTATTAATTAGTTCAAAAACACCTGATTACAAAGTATCTAAGTTATTAGATGACATTAAGGGAGTTGACGGTGTTCAGACAGCTTTAGGCTTACAGACAGTATTAAACGGCTCAATACCTAATTCATTTATACCTGATGATTTGACTAAAGAGTTAAAGACGGATAAGTATGAAATGCTTATATTTATGTCAGAATACAAGACAGGATCAGATGAGGCAAATAACCAGTGCAACGAAATAGAAAAGATAATTAAGAATTATAGCAAAGATGGTATGCTTGTAGGTGAAGCAGCATGTACAAGAGACTTAATTAAGATAACAGATAAAGACTTTACGGTTGTTAACTCAGTTTCAATTGTTTTGGTATTTATTATCATTGCTTTAGTATTTAAATCTATTTCAATACCGATTGTTCTTGTAGCACTTATTGAATTTGCAATATTTATTAATATGGGTATTCCATATTATACGGGAGCAACCTTACCATTTATTGCATCAATTGTTATTGGTACAATCCAGTTAGGTGCAACAGTTGACTATGCAATTCTTATGACAAACAGATATAAGTCAGAAAGAAGTGCCGGACATGAAAAGAAGATTGCAGCAACAAATGCACTTCAGGCAACAATGAAATCAATTATCATTAGTGCATGCACATTCTTTGGCGCAACATTTGGTGTAGGTGCATATTCAAATATTGACATGATCAGTTCATTATGTATCTTAATGTCAAGAGGAGCATTTATCAGTATGTTCTGTGTAATATGTATCCTTCCTGCATTCTTTATAATTTTTGATAAGTTCATTATAAAAGGAAGTTATAAATTCCTTGAAAAATAAAAGATGCTTAAAATAAAACACAATTAAAATAACACTAAAAAAGCCCCTTTTAACTTTAAAAAAAGGGGCTTTTGTGATAGAATAACAGTATATTTTAAATAGATTGGGGTATGGAGCAAAATAAAGTTAGTATTTCCGCAGGCATTGTATGGAACAGCAGAATCGAAGATATGGAAGAAACTTTGAAAGAAGCTGACAGATGTATGTATGTGGAAAAAGATAAATATCATAAAATGACAGGAGGTGTTGTGCTATGAAGCAGATTATTATTGCAATCGGAAGAGAGTTTGGAAGCGGTGGACATCTTGTGGCTAAGAAATTGGCAGAACATTACAATATTCCATTATACAGCAAGGAACTGTTAGATGAAGTAGCTAAGGATGGAAGATATAGCAAGGAAGTTCTTGAAAGATTCGATGAGAAGCCAATGAACTTCGCTTTTATTCCTGTTCCTGCAGGGGGAACAACTATTTCACTTGAACAGGACATAGCTATCAGACAGTTTAACTTTATTCGCAAGAAAGCTAATGAAGAAAAAGAATCATTTGTTATAGTAGGTAGATGTGCAGAAGAAATCCTTTCAGATAATCCTAACATGATTAGTGCTTTTATCTTAGGCGATAAAGATACAAAGACTAAGAGAGTTATGGAAAGAGAAGGAGTTGACGAAAAGACAGCTCTTAATATGATGAAGAAGATGGATAAAATGCGTAAAGTTTATCATAACTTCTATTGCGAAAGCAAATGGGGTGATTCAAGAACATACGATATCTGTATAAAAATAGGCAAGGTTGATGTTGATACAGCAACAGATATGATTATAAAATATATTGATTCAAGAGATAATTAAAATGAAAGTAAATTTAAAAGGAGACTTACATGGGAGAACTAACATTTAATGGGCTAAAGGTTGACGAATTGGACCTTACAAACAAGATTGAAGGACAGGTAGAATTAGATATTTCACAGAGAGCATCATTTAATGTGAAGTATTCTAATGACAACCTTCATTGCATGGCTAATCTTACAATTGATATGATGGAGAAAACACATCCAATGGATTTCAATTTTAAGATTAGTGCTACAGCATTATTTGACTGTGAGGAAGGAATGGACAAGAAAGAAATTCATAAGAAAGCATATGATGAAATTTATCCACATGTGCGTGCACTTGTCATTACATTTATGGTTAATTCAGGACTTCCGCCAATCGTTATTCCGAAGGTTAAGATGGATGAATCTAATATTAAGATAGAAGAAAATAAGAAGATTGAAGACAATAATTTGTACAGCTAATATCAAAATAGAGTCAAAAAACCGTTTTCATCACTTTTTTGAAAATTGAAACACAGTAAAAATTAAAAAAACAAAATAAACTATACAAAATGCACAAATACAAAAAAAGCAAAGTCAAAAAGTAACTGAAAAGTGTACACTTTCAACAAAAAAACAAAAAATATTTTTGTATTGTTGCAAAAAACGTTTTTAATTTTTAAACTATAAGAGTATTAGATTTTTAGGTAACATAATAATCTAAACCCTTTCAATTTTGTGGCACCTCAGATTGAGGTGCCATTCCTGTTTTTACGATTCAAATTTGTAATCTTCCAAAATCTTAATATTTGAATCCACAAAGAATAAGTGTATAATGGCAACATAGATTAAGAAAAAGGATAAAGCCTAAGATGAAATACAAGAAAATAAAAAAAGGAAATTTTATAGAAAGACCTAACAGATTTATTGCATATGTTAATGTGGAAGGGGAAGAGAATAATCCGCAGATAGTACATGTAAAGAATACAGGAAGATGTAAAGAACTATTAGTGGATAATGCAACAGTATTTTTGGAAGAATCAGACAATCCCAACAGAAAGACTAAGTATGACCTTGTAAAGGTAATAAAAAACGGCATTCTTATAAACATGGATTCACAGGCACCTAATAAGGTGGTTAATGAGTGGCTTCTTAATAATGGTTTGTTTAAGAATACTGAATTGGTAAAGCCGGAGAAAACATTTGAAAAATCAAGATTTGACTTTTATGTTGAAGGCGATGGCAAGAAAGCCTGGATTGAGGTTAAAGGCGTAACTCTTGAAAAAGACGGTGTGGCCATGTTTCCGGACGCTCCAAGCGATAGAGCAGTTAAACATATTGAACATCTTATAAAAGCCAAAAACATAGGATATGAGGCATATATTATATTTGTAATACAAATGAAAGGGATTAAATACTTTATACCAAACAGGGAAACACATGCCGAATTTTGTGACGCTTTGGTTAAAGCTAAAGAATCAGGTGTTAATATACTAGCATACGATTGTATTGTGACTCGA